>Ga0308164_10003955_pt1 | contig 12909 bp, 6 predicted proteins | sample PhyTR2_FD_201031 | JGI IMG/M metagenome (GOLD analysis project Ga0308164, IMG submission 201031) | Phyllosphere microbial communities from UC Gill Tract Community Farm, Albany, California, United States - DLSLT.R2 | ecosystem: Host-associated > Plants > Phyllosphere > Unclassified | place: USA... | reverse complement strand
CCAACTACACCATCACCCAGGAGGACAAGGACCCGCTGGGCATCATCACCGGCTACCACTACGTGCAGGTGAGCGAAGACGGCCGCCGGCCGCGCCGCCTGCCCAAGGTGATGGTCAACCTGATGCCGTCGTTCGACCTCAAGCCGCTGACCGACATTCCGTTGAGCATCTATGGCCAGTACCAGTACTACGGCAACCGCTTTTCGGAAGCCACCGACAGCAACGTGACGCTGTACCCGTCGTACCACATCATCAACGCCGGGGCGCAGTACCAGTTGTCGGAGCGCTGGAGCGCGCACCTGCACGTGGCCAACCTGACCAACCAGCTGTCGTTTACCGAGGGCGATCCGCTGTTCAACGACCTGCTGTCGCCCGATGGTTCGCGCAACCGCGGCGTGGCGCGGCCGCTGTTCGGCCGTACCATGCGCTTCAGCCTGACGTACATGTTCTGATGACAGGCCCCGCCTGCGGCCGTTGGCTGCAGGCGGTAATGCTGGCACACGCCGGCAAACGCTCAGCAGCCTGTCCCGATACGCCAGGAGCGCCTGAAAAAGGACGTCGCGCTGATGCAGGCCGCTGACACCGGCGGCCGGCGCCGCCCGTCGCTCCAGGGTCCAGGTCGAGCGGGCAGCCGGTGATCCCGGCAGCGCGGGTGATCCGGCGGCTCAGCCCTTCGGCCCGCAATCGACCCTGGCCGCCGGTGCCGCCGGCCCCATCAGGTGGTCGCCGTCGAGGTCCACCCGCTGGTTGACGATCTCGAACTTGCCGCCCGCGTCGCGGATTTCGTACAGCTTGCCGCGGGCATTCTTGAACGGGCGGTGCACGACCAGCATGCGCTGGCCGTCGAAGGTATCGAACACCATGCCGTGGCCCGAGTCGCGTTTCAGGATCGGGTCGAGCTGGGTCCACGGGCCGCGCACGTCGCCCGACGCCGAACGCGCCACCGATTGCACGTAGCCGTTCGCGTCGTAGCTGGACCACAGCATCAGCAGGCTGCCGTCCTTCGACGGATACAGTTGCGGGCCGTCGGTGACATACACGCGGGCCTTGGCGCGCGTGCCATCGGGCGCCACCGGCAGCTGGCCGCTGGCCCACGGTGCGGCGGACGCCTTGAACAGCAGCACCGGCGGCCCGGCCGGTTTCAGCTCGCCGGTGAGCGGCACCGCTTCGATGGTGCCGTCCGCCGTCTGCACCCATTCGTGCGCGTACACGTACCAGGGCCGGCCCGCCTTATCGACGTGCAGCGTGCCATCGAGCGTCATCAGCTCGGCGGGCATCACCGGCTGGCCGTCGTCCACCGGCACGAACGGTCCCTGCGGGCTGTCGGCCACCGCCATCACGGTCCCGCGCCGAAACGCTTTCCAGCCCGACGCCGACGGCTGGGCGATGGGCAGCTGCTCGTTGTACAGCGTGGTCAACAGGTAGTACTTGCCTTGCCACTGGTGTACTTCCGGGGCCCAGGCGCCATCGTTGGCCCAACCACTCTTGGGCAGCTGGAACACCACCTGCGGCGTGTTCCAGTGGCGCAGGTCGGCGCTGGTATACGCCATGATGCCGGTGCCGCACACGCCCGACATGGCCGGCACGTTGGACGTGTACAGGTAATAGGTGCGGGTGGCGCGGTCGGCGACGATGAACGGGTCGTGCAGGTGCATTGCCGGCAACTGCAGCGTGGCTGCTGCCGGCGCGGGCTGCGCCGCGAGCGCGGGCAGCGAAGTCCAGAACGCCAGCGTGGCGGCCAGTGCGGTGGCAAATTCGGTGATTCGGTACATCGGGGTTCCTCGAGCGGTAAGGGTTAATCGAAGCGCCAGGTCAGGCTGCCGCTGTAAGCGCCGGTGGCGACCGGCCAGGCCGACGCCGGACCCAGTACCTCGGTGGGCGTGAATTTTTCGCCGATGGCGGGAATCGCGTGCAGCCACGACAGATCGCCGGCCGGGAATTCCACCGTGGTGTTGCCATGCGAGATGCGCGGCGTGCCCACCCGCAGGTAGCCTTCCGGACTGGCCGCGTTCACCTGCAAGGCGCCGGTGGTGGTGTCAAACCGCGCCCAGCGTACGCCGGCAAAGTAGCCCTGCGATTCCGGGTAGCGGAAGCTGGTCCCCGGCTGTTGGTCGAACTGCGCCAATTCGTGCACGCCCAGCCAGGTGCCTTGCAGGCGGTTCTTCCATACCCGGTGCGGTCCGTGGCCCAGCCAGCGCGTGCCGCGCAGCGCGGTTTCCGGGTGGTCGAAGGTGATGCCGTGGTACTGCACCGCGCCTTCCAGGCGATAGCCGTAATCGAGCCGCAGGTCGCCGTTGGCGTGCAGGGTCCAGCGCAGCCGGTCGAGGCCCGCGCTGTAGCGCGCGGCCACCCACGCCACCGGCTGGCCTGCCTCGTCGGTGCCGGCGCCGCTGTCCACCGTGGCTGCTGCCGCTTCGGCCGGGAAGCGCGCCGCCGCATGGCCCAGGCGCACGCTGTTCAAGCTGACCGGTTCGCCGTGTTGGTCCACCGCCGCGGACACCCGCACCGCCAGCACCGCTTGCGGCGGGAACCGGTACGCGGTGCCGTCGGATGCGCGGCGGCTGGCGTCGAACAGGGTCTTCCAGGTAGTGCCGTCGGCGCTGATTTCGAGCTTGAAGCGCGCGTAAGCCTGGTCCTTGGCGAGCGCCGGCACGATGTCGATCAGGCTGGCCGTGCGTGGGGCTGCCAGCCGGCGCACGCCGTGGGCGCCATCGGCGCCATCGGCGCCATCGTCGAACGGCAGCCACGCCACGTCCGCTGCCGCTGCCGCCAGCGGGCGCGCCCAGGCCAGGCGCGGACCGTTGGTCAGTGCGGACACGCGGCTGCCGTTCTGCAGCGCGCGCAACTGGCCGGTGACGGCGTCGAAGGTGGCGGTCACCGGCCCAGCGGCGAGGCGGATCGTGTCGCCATCAGTAGCGACCGTGGGCGTGGCGCTGGCGGGCAGGTCGGCGCCTGCCTGGTGCGTGCGGGCCCTGCCTGCCAGGCGCGGCGCCAGGTCCGGCACCGGGTAGGTCCAGGTCCACAGCTGGCGGCCGGCGGCATCCACGGCCGTCACCTGCAGTGCGTCCGCGTCGCGGGTGCGCCAGTTGGCGGGCAGGCGCAGGTCGAGCGTGCCGCTGCTGCGGGCGGCCACGCCCCGCGTGCCGGCCGCACCACTGGCCAGCACGGTGGCGCCGGTGGTGGCTGCCGCCGGCGCCGCATAGCGCAGCAGCTGCCAGTCGAAGCGCACCTGGTCGAGGCTGACGAAGTCGTAGCGGTTGGTCACCGCCAGCGTGCCGTCGAACCGGTCGTCGAGCGTGGCCGCAGCCAGCTCGACCGGCGACCAGATCTGCTGCACGGCGTAGGCGCTGCCTTCTTTTTCGTGGTGGGGGCCGACGATGCCATCCGGGCCATACGTGCCGTACGGGTCGATGCGCAGGTCCTGGTCGGTGCGGGCGATGCCTTCGTCGGCCAGCGCCCAGATCACGCCGCCCACGCCTACCTTCGAGGCCATCATCGCGCCCCAGTAGTCGGCCAGGCCGGCGCCGCCGCCACCATCGTACAGGGCATGCATGAACTCGGTAGGCATGAACAGGTTGGGGCCGCGCAGGCGCTCGGTCAGCAATGGCCAGTTCGGATAATGCTTGGTGTCCACGCCGCCGAACAGCGCCCACGGGTGCAGTACCGGGCGGCGCTGCGGATCGTACCTGGCAAAGTCGGCATCGAGGTCGAGATTGAAGCCGCCCTCGTTGCCATTGGCCCAGAACAGGATGCTCGGATGGTTGACGTCGCGGGGCACCATCTCGCCCACCAGCTGGCGGCCGATGGTGGTGCCGTGCGCGGCCTGCCAGCCCGACAGTTCGTCGATCACGTACAGCCCGAGCCGGTCGGCGGCCTGCAGAAAGGCCGGGTCGGGCGGGTAGTGCGACATCCGTGCCGTATTCATGTTCATCGACTTGATCAGGCGCGCATCGGCCTCGCTGTCGGCGGCATCGAGCGCGCGGCCGGTGGCGGGCCGGAAGCTGTGGCGGTTCACGCCCTTGATGATGATCTTGCGTCCGTTCAGGTACAGGCCATCGCCGGGGCGCACTTCGAAGGTTCGAAAGCCGAACTGCTGGTCCAGCGTATGCAGCGGCTTGCCGCGCTGGCGCAGCGTGAGCCGCAGCGTGTACAGGTCGGGCGTTTCGGCGGTCCACAGGCGCGGGCTGGCGAAGCGCGCCTGCAGGCGCACCGGCGCGGCAGCGGCGCCGTCGGTGGGCACCGGCATTGCAAACGGCTGGCCCACCGCGCGGCCGCGCGCATCGAGCACCTGCGCGTGCACCATGGTGGCGGCTGCAAATGCGGACGGCGACACCGTCACCTGCGCCGCCAGCGTGCCGTCGGCGCGGGCATCGATGGCCACGCCGGCAATCGACTGCGGCGGCGCCGCTTCCAGCCACACGGGGCGATAGATGCCGCCAAATACCCAGTAGTCGCCGCGCCGCTCGGCTTTTTCGCTGGCGGCGTCCGACGCCACCTTGTTGACATCGACCTCCAGCAGGTTGTCGGCGCGGTCCGAGAACGTCACGTGCGGCGTGATGTCGTAGCCGAAGCGGTAGAAGCCGCCGATGTGCGGCGCGCCGGCCGGCACGCCGTTGACGCGCACCGTCGCTTCCGTCATCACGCCTTCGAACACCAGCCGGATGGCCCGCCCGCGCCAGGCCGGCGGTACGGAAAACCTGAGCCGGTACTGGCCTTGCTCGTTGTGGCGCTTGGCGCCTTCGCCGTAGTCGTAGCCGCCAAAGCCGTGCTGCTCCCAGTTGGACGGCACCGGGATCGTGCTCCAGGGGCCGGCGCGGCGGCCGGCAGACACCCGGAAGTCCCAGGGTACGGCGGTGGCCGGGCCGGTACCCGATAGATAGCGCTGTTCGGTGACCGGCACGGCGGGCGCGGCGGAAGCCGGCAGGGTCAGCGTAGACAGCGAGGTGAGGACCAACAGCAGGTAGGCGTAGAGGCGCATGCGGAATCCGTCCGGGACCAAACCGCCTAGCATAGCCATAGTGCGCACCGAAGTCACCCGTTGTCCGGCCGTTGACGGCAAGTGATCGTCGCGATGATTGGTTCGCGCCGGGGCGCGGCGCCGGGGCCCGCCGCCCCGTGCAAACCGCGCTGTGCCGCTGTTGCCGTCAGCCGGCTTTTGCCGCCAACTGGCCCGCTTCATCCACCTTGGGCCGGCTGCGGGCGAACAGCACCGCGATGGCGCCCAGCAGCGAGGCGCAGGCCAGGCCGTACAGGCCGCCCTGGATCGAGCCGGTGCGCTGTTCCAGTGCGCCGAACGCGGCCGGCGCCACGAAGCCGCCCAGGTTGCCGATCGAGTTGATCAGCGCGATCACGGCCGCGGCAATGCGCACGTCGAGGTACGACTGCGGAATCGGCCAGAACAGGGAAGACGCCGCCTTGAAGCCGATCGCGGCAAAGCAGATCGCGACGAAGCCGTACACGTTGTTGCCGGTGGAGGCAGACGCGAACATGCCGATCCCGGCCACGGCAAACGCGGCGGCGGTCCAGCCCTGCTGATGCTTGAAGCGTTGTGCCAGCGCCGCAAAGATGTACATTGCCACGATCGAAATCAGCCACGGAATCGAATTGAACAGGCCCACTTCGAACTCGGTGAAATTACCCATCTTCTTGATGATGGTGGGCAGCCAGAACGTGGCGCCGTAAATCGTCAGCGCGATCATGAAGTAAATCGTGCAGAACAAAATGATTTGCGGATCGCGCAGCAGCCCCAGCATGCTGTGCTTGCCCTGCGTGCCCAGCGCGGCTTCACGTTCCTTCTGTTCGGCGGCAATCGCGGCGGTCAGCGCATCGCGTTCCGCATCGGTCAGCCACCTGGCGTCGCGCGGCTCGTTATCGAGCAGGAACCACACGGCCACGCACAGCACCATCGAAAAGCCCCCTTCGATCAGGAACATCCACTGCCAGCCGTGCAGGCCCATGCCCTCGATCTGCAACAGGCCGCCCGTGATCGGCCCGGACAGCACCGATGCTGCCGCCGAACCGCTGAGGAATACCGCCATCGCCTTGCCGCGCTCGGCACGTGGCATCCAGCGCGTGAAGTAATACACGACGCCGGGGAAGAAGCCCGCTTCGGCCACGCCGAGCAGGAACCGCAGCGCATAAAACGAGTGCGCGCCCTGGACAAACGCCATGGCGGCCGCCGCCAGGCCCCAGGTAAACATGATGCGGGTGAGCCACGCCTTGGCGCCCACTTTTTGCAGCATCATGTTGGACGGCACTTCGAACAGCGCGTAGCCGATGAAGAACAGGCCGGCGCCAAAGCCGAAAGTGGCCGGATCGATGCCGAGATCGGCGCTGAGGTGCGGACGGACAAAGCCGATGTTCACGCGATCGATGTAGTTGGCGATGAACATGATGACCAGCAGCGGCAGGATGCGCCACTTGACCTTGCTGATCGCGCGCGCCAGCAGGGGATTACCCTGGGCAGCGCTGTCGTTATGGGCGGTGGTGTGTTGCACGATGATCTCCGGTTAAAAGGTGAAGCGCATGCCGAGATTGACGGCGCGGTCGCCGGTGCCGCCGTCGCTCGCATTGCCGAGTGTATAGCTGGCGCCGTTCTTGTTGCGCATGCGCGCGTAAATCGCGTACAAATCGGTGCGGCGCGACAGCGCGTAGCGGTAGCCAAGGCCCAACTGGTCGGCGTCCTGGTTGGCCGCTTCCTTGTCATCTTTATGGATCCACGAAGCCAGCAGGGTGTGCGGGCCGAACGGCACGCTGATGCCCATCAGGCGGTCGGTGCTGTCGCGGGTGACGCTGGTCGCTACCGGCGCCACTGCGTAGCCGTATGGATTGGTAGCGTTGCGCAGCGTGGAGCTCAGCGGGCCCTTGTTGATGCCGTACGCGAAGAACAGCTTGGCCGCTTGCATCGTGTAGGTGGCGGCCAGCAGCGTGTTGCGGGCGCTGGCCAAACGGGTTGTCGCCGTATCGTTGCTTTTGTCGTGGTACGTCAGACGCACGGCCAGCGGGCCGTCGGCGTAATTGATGCCGGCGCCGCGCGAGGTGGCGGCCGACGCATCGCCCGCGATCTCGCCCGCCGCATACACCAGGTCGCCGCTAAAGCCGTGGAATACGGCACTGGCGTACTTGATGCTGTTGTCCAGGCGCCCGCCATTCGAGACCGCGTTGATCAGGTTTTTTTCGTCAGCGGACGTGCCGCTGTTGAACGGATCGGCCATCACCGCTGCCAGGTAGTGCGGCGCGTACTGGCGGCCGAAAGTGAGTGTACCCAGGGTGGTGTTGCCGATGCCGACGAATGCCTGGCGGCCGAACAGTACGCCGCCCTGGCCAGACGCGCCGGTGTCGGCCTGCACGCCGCTTTCCAGGACGAACAGCGCGGTGCTGCCACCGCCGAGGTCTTCGGTACCTTTAAATCCCAGCCGCGAACCCGACGAAATGCCGCCGGTAAGCTTGGTGACGGAACCGGCCTTGTTGCCGCCCTCGAAGGACAGGCCAGCATCAAGCACGCCGTACACGGTAACGTTCGACTGGCTCCAGGCGGTGGGCGCGGTCGAGGCGAGCAGCAGCATTGCGGCTGCCGCCAGGGTTTTCTGATACATGTGCGTCTCCAGTTATTTATAGTTTTTGTGAGTCGGTGCTTGAATTGGCGTGGACGCCCCACCGCCCGAAGGCGTCCACCGTGTGAAAATCAGCGCTGGAAGCTTGGCTGCTTGGGATCGTAAGTCCAGTCCGGCACCAAGTAGCGCATGGCGGCGGCATCGTCGCGGGCGCCGCCGGCCACGCGCTTATACAGTTCGTGGGCAGCGTGAATGCGTTCCATGTCGGGCGTGATGCCCAGGCCCGGCCGGTCCGGCACCGCCACCTGGCCGCCGACGATCTGCAGCGGTTCCTGCGTCAAGCGTTCCTGGCCTTCCTGCCAGATCCAGTGGGTGTCGATGGCCGTGATGTGCCCCGGTGCGGCCGCGGCCACGTGGGTGAACATCGCCAGCGAGACATCAAAATGGTTGTTCGAGTGCGAGCCCCAGGTCAGGCCCCATTCGTGGCACAACTGCGCCAGCCGTACCGAGCCCTGCATGGTCCAGAAGTGCGGGTCGGCCAGCGGAATGTCCACTGCGCCCAGCAGGTGCGAATGGGCCATCTGGCGCCAGTCGGTGGCGACCATGTTGGTGGCGGTTGGGATGCCGGTGGCGCGCTTGAACTCGGCCATGATCTCGCGGCCCGAGTAACCGTTTTCGGGACCGCACGGGTCTTCCGCGTAAGCCAGGATGTGGCCCTGGCCACGGCAGGCGGCAATCGCCTGCTCCAGCGACCAGGCGCCGTTGGGGTCCAGCGTGGCGCGGGCGTCGGGGAAGCGCGCCTTGATCGCCGCCACGGCTGCGATTTCTTCTTCCGGGCGCATCACGCCGCCCTTCAGCTTGAAGTCGCGGAAGCCGTAGCGGTCCACGCTGGCCGAGGCCAGGTCGGCAATCGCTTCCGGCGTCAGTGCCTCGCGGTGGCGCAGGCCGTACCATCCGGACTGGCCGTCGTCGGCCAGGTAGGGCAGGTCGGTGCGCTGGCGGTCGCCGATGTAGAACAGGTAGGCCAGCATCGGCACGTGGGTACGCTGCTGGCCGGCGCCCAGCAGCTCGCACACGGGCACCCCGAGGTGCTGGCCCAGCAGGTCGAGCAGGCCCGCTTCCACTGCTGTCACCACGTTTTCCAGGCGCAGGTTGATTTCGTGCGGCTGTTTCATGACCGCCTGTTCGCCGGCATTGGTGACCTGGTGGTTGTCCTTGCCGGCAATGGCGGCGCGCATGGTGTTCAGGGTGCGGTTGTAGCGGCCCACTTCGGTGCCAACGACCAGCGGCACGGCTTTCTCCAGCGCGCGCAGGATGCCTGCCGAGCCGGGCACTTCGCCCATGCCGGTGTGGCCAGAGCTGTCCTTGAGCAAGACCAGGATGCGGGTGAACCAGGGCGCATGGGCGCCGCACAGGTTGAGCAGCATGCTGTCGTAGCCGGCCACGGGGATAACTTGCATTTCGGTAATAACCGGGGTGCGCGAGGAAGTGTTTGATTGCTGCATATGAGTTTTAATCCACGAAAGTTGAGCTAGGATCCTAGGTAACGGAGTCGAGTGTAACGCATGTTTTGGCGATCACGCCACCGAAATCTGAAGGTTTCAACATGCAATGTTGTTTCGCCACCCAGGCGCGGAACTGCGGCGGCCGGGCCGCATGGGGCGTCCGCCCCCGGGGCGCCATGCTAGAATCGGCGCCTCCGCGACCAACTTTTACGCCCAATGAGTTTAGAAAGCCTGACCGCTTCGTTCCGCCTCGACCGTTCGCGCAGCGCCGCTTCCCAGGTGTACGAACATTTGCGCGAGGCCATCGTCACGCTCGCGCTGGAGCCGGGCACGTCGCTGTCGCGCACCCAGGTGGCCGAAGCGCTCGACCTGTCGCCGATGCCGGTGCGCGATGCACTGTCGCGGCTGGAAAAGGAAGGGTTGGTGGAGATTTTTCCGCAGCATCTGACGCGCGTGCGCGCCATCGACCTCGACTCGGCGCGCCAGGCCCACGTGCTGCGGTTGTCGGTCGAGCTGGAAATCGTGCACGGGCTGGCCGGCCGGCGCTCCGCCGACATCGACAAACTGCTGATGGGCGCCGTGATCAAGCAGCGCGCCTGCCTGGAGGCCGACGACATCGGCGGCTTCATCCTGTTCGACCAGGAATTCCACAAGACCATGTACCAGGCGGCCCAGCTAATGAGCGTGTGGCACATGATCCGTGGCGCCAGCGGCAACCTCGACCGGTTGCGGCGGCTGCACGTGCCCGTCAACGGCAAGGCCCAGGCCGTGCTGGAAGAACACACCGGCATTGCGCAGGCGATTGCCGCCGGCGACGCGGCCGGCGCCCAGCAGTGGGTGCGGCGCCACCTGTCCGGCACCTTGACCGAACTCGACAGCTTGCGTGCGCGGTATCCCGATTACATCTTGCCGATGGCGGATTTTACGGAGCGCGCGCCTGCATAGATGAACGGCGCGGGGTAACAGCCATCGTTGGGTTTTTCATGCCGCCGCCGTTGTATTCACCACCACCTCTGCCTAAAGGCATACCGCCGATACTGGCTGTCAAATTAGAATCGATACTTTGCACCCAAGGATGGTCATGCGCGGCTATTGCTGGAAACTGTGGATCGCACTGGTGATGCTGTGCGCGGGGCCGGCTGCCCACGCCCTCAATCCGGACATCCGGCTGGAAGACCTTAATCGCACCAGCTGGACCCAGAAGGACGGCGTGCCTTCCGATATCCAGACCATGGCGCAAACCCGTGACGGCTGGCTGTGGCTCGGCACGCCCGATGGCTTGTACCGGTTCGACGGCGTGACGTTTGAGCGCTATCCGCTCAAGCTGAACCAGGTGCTGATGATGCACGCGCTCGACAATGGCGACCTGCTGGTCAGTTTCAGCCCGGAAGGACTGCTGATCGTGCACGCCAACGGCAAGGTGACCGAGCTGTCGTCGCCGCCGCGCCAGCTGGGCGCAATCCGGTCGCTGGACATGGATCGCAGCGGCGCCATCTGGGCCGCCACCTTCGAAGGGCTGTATCGTTACGCGGGCGGCACATGGCAGACCATTGCCACCGGGCCGGACTGGGCCGACAGCGTGCAGAACGTGGTGATCGATCAGTATGACCAGGTGTGGGCGTCCACCCGCCAAGCCCTGTACCGCTACGACCGCGACGCAAAAAAACTGTTGCGGGTGGACGGTGCGGGCATGCGGGGCCGATTGCTGCAGTCGCCCGATGGCCGGCTGTGGATTGCCGCCGACGATCGCACGCTGCGCCCGGTGCCGGTGCCCGCCGCGGGGCAGCCCATGCCGCGGCTGCCCAATTTTAACCAGTCGGAATCGCGCGAAACGGGGCAGTTCGATCGCGACGGCAATTTGTGGGTGCTGCTGTGCCCGCAGGGCATCTGCCGCGTGGCCCGCGCCGGCAGCCTGGCCGGCAGGCCGATCAATCCCGCGCAGCAGGCCACGGACCGCCTGGACCAGGCCTGGCAGCTGACCGACATCGCCACCAGCGGCGTGCTGGAAGACCGCGAAGGCAACCTCTGGGTGTCCACCCGTTCCGGACTCGACCGTTTTCGGGAAAACAAGCTGATCCCCGCCAGGATCGCCGGCGCCAATGGCGAACTGAGCATCGCACGCGACGATGACGGCAAGCTGTGGCTGGCAGACTGGAGCACGCGCGGCATCTGGACCATCGGCGCCGACGGCGTGGCGGTGCGCGATCCGCACCGCAGCGGCATCTCGCTGGCCCGCGACCGCGATGGCGCCGTGCTGATCGCCGGCGCCCGCCACATCGAACGCATCTACCAGGGCAAGTCGAGCAACATTGCCTTGCCGGCGCCGGGCGGCAAGCCGGTCGACCTGACCGTGCTGGGCGTGCTCGACGACGGCAAGACGTTGTGGATGGCGTCGTTGCAGACCGGCCTGATGGGGCTAAAAGACGGCCGCTGGCTGCCGCGCGACCGGTTCAACCTGCCGCAGCGCATCTACATGTCCGCAGCCGGCGGTCCGGGCCAGCTGTGGCTCAGCCATAACGATGGCGCCCTGACGCTGTACGACAACGGTAAATCCACCCGCTACGACATTGCCGCCGTCGGGCTGGAATCGGGCATTTTTCCGGGACCGCAACTGGTCGTCGGTGGCGAACGCGGTATTGTCGTGATGCGCGACAACCGCTTCGTGCAGCTGGGCCCGGCCAATGCGGAGGCCCTGCGCAAGGTCAGTGGCATGGCGGTCACGCCCGATGGCGACCGCTGGCTGAACGGTGCCCGCGGCCTGGTGCATATCCGGCGCGCCGACTGGGACAACTCGGTGCGCCAGCCATCGATTCCGCTGGTGTACGAGCTGATCGATGCGCTGGAAGGGTATCCGGGCCGCGCCGCCGTGGGCAACCGCCAGACCTCGCTCTACAACACGGGCAACGGCGTATTGTGGCTGCGCGCCACGGGCGGCCTGGTGCGGCTCGATACCAAGCTGTCGCGCGCCAATACCGTCAAGCCCATCGTCCAGCTATTGCGCGTCAATACCGACAGGCAGGCTTATCCGGCAGCAGCCGTGCTGCGCCTGCCGCCCGACTCGCGCAACTTCAACATCCAGTACACCGCGCCCGGGCTGCGCAAGCCGGAAGGCATGCAGTTCCAGTACCAGCTCGACGGCGTGGACCGCCAGTGGCAGGATGCCGGCACGCGCCGCGCCGCCTACTACACCAACGTCGGGCCGGGCCGCTACAACTTCAGCGTGCGCGCCGCCAACGAAGACGGCATGGCCAGCGACGTCGTGGCGTCGATGCAGATCGAGATCGCGCCCACGATCGTGCAAACCTGGTGGTTCCAGTTGCTGTGCGTGGCCCTGGCGCTGCTGGCGCTGTATGGCGCCTGGCAGTATCGGCTGAAACAGGCCACGGCCGCCATCGCCAGCCAGTTGCAGGTACGCATGGACGAGCGCGAACGCATCGCCCGCACCCTGCACGACACCTTCCTGCAAAGCGTGCAGGCGCTGGTGCTGCGCGTGTACGCGGTGCTGACCAGGCTGCCGGAAGGCAGCGAGCCGCGCACCCGGCTCGAAGCGATCCTGGACCAGGCCGACCGCGCCATCGACGAGGGACGCGACCAGGTGCAGCAATTGCGCAGCGGCCAGGATCTCGAACAGCAGTTGCGCCAGTGCGGCGCCAGCCTGGCTGCGCTGCACGAGGCTACCGGCTTCGAACTGGCCATCAGCGGCGCGGCGCGGCCATTGTCGCCACCGGTGCAGGAAGAACTGTGCGCGATTGCCCAGGAAGCGCTGCGCAATGCGTTCCAGCATGCGCAGGCCAGCCGGGTGACCACGCGCATCAGCTACGGCAGCGACGCCCTGGTGCTGACCGTGGCCG
>Ga0308164_10003953_pt1 | contig 12911 bp, 7 predicted proteins | sample PhyTR2_FD_201031 | JGI IMG/M metagenome (GOLD analysis project Ga0308164, IMG submission 201031) | Phyllosphere microbial communities from UC Gill Tract Community Farm, Albany, California, United States - DLSLT.R2 | ecosystem: Host-associated > Plants > Phyllosphere > Unclassified | place: USA... | reverse complement strand
GGTAGTCAGCCTTCAGGCCATAACGATCGCGATATTCCGCCGGCGTCATGCCGTTAGTGGCGAGATGACGGCGCAGCGTCTTGTACGGCTTGCCATCGATCATGCTGATGATGTGATCGGGGCTGGCAAGCGACTTACGAGCGGTCACTGCCGGGGTGTACTCTTGAGCAGATGCTTCGGGCTCAGCAGCCGTCGAGTTTCCGCCGACCAGCACCGAAACAGTTTCGTACATCTTGTTTAGGAAGGCTGGAACGTCGTCAGCGTTGGTACGCGTGTTGGGATTGGCCAACCAAGCGATTGTCAATTCCGTGGCGAGTTCAACGGGGTTCAGGTCGAGGCTAGTGTCGGACATAGAGGTCTCCATTTCTGAAGGCGCATCTAGGTACTTGATTGGTCGCTGGCAATCTCAGGCCGCGCCAGACCTTCCATTTGAGATCAATACATCAAATTGAACCGGGAATACGCTTTCTTAATTACCGTCCAAGACGTTGGCAAATCTGCTCCTTCGATGCCGCCGACGCCAGCGACCGTTTTAATCTTGCCGAGTGTGCTCCAAACTTCTGATCGAATATGATTGATCAAGCTCTCATGCGCGGAGCGGTCACCGCTCTAACCGTATCCGTCGCTGGGCCTAAGCACCGGCAAGGCCGCGCAGGAGACGCAAAACACCCATTTGTCGCACTGTCGTGATTCCGACTGGGTTTGTCACACATCAGACCGCTTAACGCCGACAAAGGAACGGATTACTGCCCGGCTGCACAGGACGTAAGCAACCGTTCATTCATCTTCAGCTGGGGCACGTATGGGCCCATATTTCGGTTATCGATGCCTATAAAACGCCAATCCCGTAGCAGACATTATGCCACTGGCTTTTGAAACCTGTGAGCCCGCAGGAATCCGCGTATCAGTAAGCAGCGTCAGAACTCTTCGGTTCTGACGCTGCTCATGGCTCATCGGTGCCGCGACATTTTTCGAAGAGCTCGGGACAGGGTATCGATCGAGTAGGGCTTATGCACCAGTTCGAATCCGTGCGTACCGCTCTGAGCCAGAACCTCACTGTACCCACTGGTCAACACGACCGGCAGTTTGGGATAAAGGCGGGCGATCTCCTGACCCAGCTCGATACCGGACATGCCAGGCATCATCACATCGGAGAAGACAACGTCAAACCTGTCTGAGCCGACAGCCAGCTCCGTGAGCGCCTTGGCGGCATCCATCGCCCAGACCGTGTGATAGCCCAATTCCGCCAGAGCCTCGGTCGCAAACATCCCGACCTCGGTGTTGTCCTCCACCACCAGCACGCAAGCACCCTCGCCAAGGGGTAAGGAATTGTCGCCAGTCTCGACAGCGATGCCATCCTGTCCCTCAACCCGGGGCAGATACATGATAAACGTCGCGCCTTCGCCTTCCGTACTGGTAACGACGATACCGCCGCCAGACTGCTTCGTGAAACCGAATACCTGACTGAGGCCGAGACCGGTGCCTTCGCCCACACCCTTGGTGGTAAAGAACGGCTCGAAGATTCGATCAAGATTGTCGGGTGAAATGCCAGGACCGGTGTCGGTCAATGAGACGGTTACGAACTCACCGGGGATGGCAGGATGGGAGCGCATCGCGGGCATGCCGGAGGTTTCCGCGACTGTGATCATCAACTCGCCCGCGCCCTTCATGGCATCACGTGCATTGACGGCCATATTGACGATCGCAGTGTCGAATTGGCTTCGATCCGCATCGATGTAACAGGGTTCGGGAGGTAGCCGATGCGAGACCTGAATGCGGGCGCCGGTTAGCGTCCTTACCATATCGGCGACCGTCCGGACGCTCTCCGACACATCGAAAACTTCGGGCTTCAACGACTGGCGACGCGCGAAGGCGAGCAGTTGGTTGGTCAGTTTGGTCGCGCGGTCCGCGGTGTCCGCGATGGCATCGATGTAGCGCTGGCGGCGCTCATCGGAGAGACTAGGACGGCGTAGCAGATCGACCGAACCACGTATCACGGTAAGCAGATTATTGAAGTCGTGCGCCACCCCGCCGGTGAGTTGTCCGATCGCCTCTACCTTCTGAGACTGGCGAAGCGCGTCCTCAGCCTGGCCCAGATCCGCAGTGCGAGCAGCCACGCGCTGCTCCAGCGTCTCTGCCAGCGCGCGTAGATCAGCGACGGCGCGATCACGCTCGGCCTCAATGCTGCGCCGCTCCTGGACGTCAATAAGCACGCCGGGGAAACTCAGCGGCGTTCCGTCCGACGCATGGTCAACCCGCCCGTTAGCCTCGATCCAGTAATATCGGCCGTCAGCACGTCGGACGCGATACTGATGGGCATACGAACCACCACGGGCGATGGCCGCGTTGATGGCCTCCGTCAGTGCTGCCTGATCGTCGGGGTGAACCGTGGCCGTGATCTGGGCTAGAGGGATTCCGGTTCGTCCCAGTGCCGGGTCGAGACCGAAAGCACGGGCGAATGCCTCATCGACGGTGAACTGGTCGCTCGGCAGATCCCAGTGCCAGGTGCCGATGATGGCGCCTGCTTCAAGCGCAAGCTGCACACGCTCGGCGTTTTCGCGAGCCCGGGCTTCACTGACCCGCAGACGTTCCTCGCCCTCGCGGCGGGCCGTCACGTCGTTGAAGATGATGGCGATCTGACGGTCGGCGGGATCGCCCACCCGCACTGCGCGGACATCGAACCAACGCTGGAACGCCTCGGCGTAGTTTTCGAAACTGGTCGCTTCGCCCGTCCGGGCGACATGACCATATGTCTCGAACCAGAACTGCTCCAGATCGGGGGCGAACTCGGTGACCCACTTACCACGTAAGTTGACGCCAGACTGCCGTTCGAAAGCCGGATTGGCCTCGACGAACCGGTAGTCGATAGGCTTGTCATCCTCGTCGAATTTCACTTCTACGATAGCGAATGCCGCCTCGATAGTGTCGAAGATCGTCTCAAACCGCTGTTGGGCTTTAAGAAGTTTTTCGCCGGCAAGATGCTCCTCGGTACGGTTACGAAGGACTTTGACGTAGCCCGTATGACGGCCGGCGGTATCGCGGAGCAGTGACAACTCGCCACTGGCCCCAAAAACGTTCGCCTCCTTTACGCACATGCCAACGTTCGTCGATGGCAGGTCCCTTCTGGCGGGCAGTCTTCATCTCCTGCGCCGGCACGCCGTTCGCACGATCCTCTTCGGTGAAGAACAGAAAGACGCTTTCACCGATCGCTTCTTCCTCGGACCAGCCGAGTACGCGTTCCGCGCCATAGCTCCACTCGACGATCCTGCCCTCCAGATCGCAAGCCACAATCGCGAAGTCCTCGGCGCTGTCGACGATCGCGCGTTGGCGAGCTTCGGACGCGGCCAGGCGTCCTGTGGTCAGGCGCTGTTCCAGCTGCATCATGACCTGCCTCGCCATGACGCGGATTGCCTGCTTCTGTACGTCGGTGAGGTCACGTGGCCGATGGTCGAGTACGCAGAGCGTGCCGATCGGAAAGCCTTCCGGCGACTTCAGAAGGGCACCAGCATAGAAGCGCAGATGCGGCTCCCCCGTGACCAGGGGATTGCAATTGAACCGGCGATCGTCCGTCGCATCGGGAACAAGTAGGAAATCTTCCTCAAGGATGGCCTGCCCGCAGAACGAGGTGTCGAGTGGAGTCTCTCGAACACCAAGGCCAACCTCCGCCTTGAAGAACTGGCGCCCGTCCTCGATGAGGTTCACGATCGCGATCGGCGCTTCGCAGATCGCGGCAACAAGCTCGACGATCTCGTCGAACGCTGCTTCGCGCGGCGTGTCCATCACGTGGTAGCGGGCAAGGGCAGCCAACCGCCGCGTCTCGTAGGCCGGTAGATCAGTCATCGGTTTCCATAGGCTTATCAGTCGGCTGGGACTGTAACACCGGCTGAGTTTTGCTCAACCGTTCCACGGCCGCTAGGCCATGCTATTCGTGTAGTTGCCAATTCAGGCGGTCGCACGGCTGTCCAAAGCTACTCGATCTTGTACCTGCGCTTTGCGGACAAACTTTCGTTGGCACGATGATGCCTTAGGACTCGCAGAAGGCAAAACCGGATCTGGCGTATCCGTAGCGTAAAAAGCCTGCGTCAAATTTTGTGAAGAATCAGAAATGGATGCATAGAGCATCGGACGTGGGGGGGGGGGGGAAACGAATGCCGCAGTATGAAGACGACGAGCGTGCTGCTGCGCTCGCCGACCTCCGGATTTTGGATACGGATGCCGAGCAGGCGTTCGACGATATCGTCTTCATCGCCGCACAGACCTGCGATGCGCCGATCGCGCTCGTAAGTCTGCTTGATGGCCAGCGACAATGGTTCAAGGCCCGTGTCGGTCTCAGCGTGTGCGAGACGCCGATCGACCAGTCCGTATGCAAACTGGAAATCGACCAACCGGCTCTTCTGCAAATCTTTGACCTGACCAAGGATGCTCGGACCGCCGACAACCCCCTGGTTGTCGGTCCACGCGCATTCCGCTTCTACGCCGGGGCACCGCTCGTTCTCCGAAGCGGCATCGTGGTCGGCCGCCTGTGCGTGATCGATACGAAACCGAGACCCGCAGGGCTGTCCCGTATGCAACGGGATCTGCTAGAAGCCCTGGCCCGGCAGGTCAGCGACCAGCTCGAACTTAGGAGGGTTGCTCGCACCAGCGGCAAGCTGGCTGCTTTGCAGGAAGCCCTGGTAGAGATTGCCGAGATCGTTCGTCGCAGTTCGTCGATCGGGACGATGACGCAGCAGGCCGCAGAGGTCGTCGGGCGAGTGCTCAACGTCGATCGAGCTGGATTTGGCCTAGTCGACGAAACCACCGAAACGATCGAGGTCGAATCGGACTGGACGGCTGATGGCGTCGCCAGCATCGCGGGGCGCCATCGCTTCGAGGATTACGGGAGCATCCGGAGCGAACTCGTAGGCGGGCAACCGCTCGTCATCTCCGATGTCGACACCGACCCACGTACGGCCAATGATCCTGGTCCGATGAAGAACGTCGGCATTCGTGCGCTCGTCAACATGCCGGTACGCGAACGCGAAGAGACGATCGCCGTCCTGATCGTCAACGCCTCGGTTCCACGCCGCTGGACCGGTGAAGAGCTGGCGTTCCTGCGCAGCGTAGCTGATCGGCTGGAAGCCGGAGTCTATCGCCATCGACTGGATCGGCATCAGGAAACGGTCAATGGCGAGATCAATCATCGGCTGAAGAACATGCTGGCAATGGTCCAGGCGATCGCCAGCCAGACGTTACGCGGTGTCGTTGATCGTCAGCCCATCGAAACTTTTGAGAAGCGGTTGGTCGCACTCAGTGCGGCGCATGACATCCTGGTGCAGAAAAGCTGGATCGAAGCCGATCTTGGTATCGTTGCCGAGACGACGTTCAAACCCTTCGGGTTTTCCGAGCGCGTGACCATGAACGGCCCGAAGATTCCGCTTGGCGCACGCGCCGCTCTCTCGACGGCGCTCCTCTTTCACGAATTGATGACCAATGCCTGCAAATACGGCGCCCTGTCGGTTCCGAACGGCCGGGTGTTGCTTGAGTGGGAAATTGTTACCGAGAATGAGAAGAACGATCTCGTGGTTCGCTGGCGCGAAGTTGGTGGACCTGTCGTGACCGCGCCAACACGCAAAGGCTTTGGATCGCGACTGATAAGCTTGGGGCTTGTTGGAACGGGCGGCGTCGACGTCCGTTATGACTCTTTCGGCCTCCAGGCAGAAATGCGTGCCTCGATTGCGCATCTGGCAACGTCGTGAACGGAGCCCGGATGTTGAACGAACCAACTGCTGACCGATCTATTATTCTTGTAGTCGAAGACGAACCTCTATTGCGCATGTTTGCCAGCGATATGGTCGAGGATGCTGGTTTCTCCGTCGTCGAAGCTGCTAATGCGACAGAGGCGGTTACCATCCTAGAGAAGCGGACCGACATCCGGATCGTGTTCACTGATATTGATATGCCGCACGGCATAGATGGCATAAAGCTAGCGGCGTGTATTCGTGACCGCTGGCCACCGATCGACATCATCATCGTGTCGGGAAAACCGTTCCCGGCATCCGCACAAATGCCAGACCGTGCTGTCTTCTTTCCCAAGCCGTACCAGCAGGCGGAGATTATTGCGACGATGGCGAGAATGGGTGCAGTGAGGTCCAATTAACCGGATTCAGATGTAAAGTCCTTCAACAGATTGCCGCACCGCCTCGAGACTGTCGAAAAACACAACCTTTTCCGACAGGGCTATTGAGCAAAGTCGAGAACTTCGGCGCAAAGCGAGAACATCACAAATTGTCGGGGGTCGGAAAACGGGGTGTTCCCGACGATCCTCGATAGGCGCAGTGCTTGGCGTCCCGTCCGAAATCACCTGTTTGTCGTACAATAATGATTACGACCGGGTTTTCCACACATCGGGTCGCTAAATGCCAACAATAATTCGGAAAGCTGTCCATCTGACTATTGGGATGGGCCATGGCGTTGGCGGACGTCGCCTGATGCTGCGGCCTTTCTTAGGATAGATGGTGATTGAGAACCGAGAGCTGTTCTCGAAAGCATCCCGGTTGCCGCTATTTAGGCCCCTGTGCATTATCCGGACACGGATTCACGGTAGCGGTTTGATCAGCAGTGGCATGAAGCCGTCGGCGTCGAGATCGAGGCGATCGGACCAGACATAATCGCCGGTTAGATTGATGCGGTCCCAGCCCAGCGGCGACAGGCGAGACAGCATCGCGGGATCGATGGCGCTTCCCCGATGGCGCATTTCGTCCACGGCGCGACCGAGATACCGGCAGTTGAACAGGATGATCGCAGCGGTGACGAGGTTGAGCGCAGCCGCACGGGTTTGCTGGTTCTCCAGGCCACGGTCGCGGAATCGACCGAGCCGATGAAAGGCGACTGCCCGGGCCAGGCTGTTGCGCGCCTCGCCCTTGTTCAATTCGGCGGTAACGGTGCGGCGCAGCGCCGGATCCTCGAACCAACGCAGGGTAAACAGCGTGCGCTCGATCCGCCCGACCTCGCGCAATGCCGCGGCCAGGCTGTTCTGCTGGCGGTAGGCAGACAGCTTCTTCAAAATCAGTGAGGGCGTGACGGTGCGGTCGCGCATCGCGCCGATGACACGTTCGATATCCGGCCAGTGGCTGACAATCAGATCCCGGTTGAGCTTGTGGCCGAATAGCGGCGCGAGCCTGCCATAACGCTTCGGGGGTTCGAAGGCGTAGAGGCGTCGATCCGACAGGCGGGGGATGCGCGGCTCGAAATCGAGCCCGAGAAGGTGCATTGTCGCGAACACGATGTCGGAAACGCCGCCCCCATCGACGTGCAGCGCGGTGAGATCGGCGTTGCTGTCGTGGCCGAGGATACCGTCGAGCGTATGAATGGCTTCCCCTGCCGTGCCGGCGATTACGGTCTGGTGAAGTGGTGCGTACCGGTCAGTGATGGTGGTGTAGATTTTGACCACCGGATCGCGACCATAATGGGCGTTGACCGCTCCGCCGGCTTCTCCCGGTCCGCCCAGATAGAACGCCTGGCCATCTGCGGACGCCCGGTGTCCCTGTCCGAACCAGGCCGCGATCGGCTCGGCGTGGATGGCATCGGTCAGGCAGGCGAGCGCCGCCCGAAAGGTTTCCTCGCGCATGTGCCATGTCTGCATGCGCAGGAGCGCGCGGCGTGATCCCGCGCCGCATACCTCGGCCATGCGCGACAACCCGAGATTGGTCGCTTCGGCAATCAGGGTGGCGAGGAAGGCGCGCTCATCGGCAGGCGGCAACCCGGTTGAAACATGACCGAAATGCCGGGTAAAGCCGGTCCAGTGTTCGACCTGCGACAGCACGTCGGTGATACGGGTAGCAGGCAGCTTGGCGTAACAGGCGAGGGTCAGGTGCCGCCCTTCATCTTGTCCGCCGTCATCATCCTTCTGCTCTTTGGGGAAGCGTAACCTCTCCCCGGCGAACAGGGCGGCATCACGCCCATCCAGATTGCGGGCGACGCCGCGCAAGGTGCTGTCGAGTTGCTCAGCGCGCTGATTGAGCCATGCATGTGGATCGCCGAGTGAAAACGGCGGTTGGAGCGATGCGCCTGGCGATGGCGCAAGCAGCACGTCCAGCGACCGGTGCATCCGCGACGTCGGCACCCAGATATCACCCGATGCCAGCGCATTGGCGAGCGCGCCGTAAGTCGCCATTTCCCAATGCGTCCGGTCGATCTTTCCTGCGACCACGACATGGCGTTGCCAGCGCCGCTCGACATGACCGAGCGGAACGTCGGCGGGAAGCGGTTTGCGCCAGTCGCCATCGAGATCCGACAGGACCGTCATCGCATTGCGCAATGTCGCGGTGCCGGCCCGGCCGTGGAAATCGATCGCTTGCAGGAACTGTGGTCCTGCCCGCTTGAAGGTCCGGTACTCGGCTGCAATCTCGCTCAGCACATCATCCCTGTGAGGTGCGGCGGTACGACGGATGATCGCCGCATCGGCATCGAGCATGTCGAGAGGTATGATATCCCTGAGGGCCTCGCCGATATCTTCACCAGCGCGTGCTGCTCGGCTGACCGTTTCCAGCACCGTGGCGATGCGCATAAGCCGGTCGCGTCCCTCGCGTCCCGAGACCGCAACCCGCTGTTCAAGGCGTTTGCGAGCACGAAGGTGAGCGCGTCCCATCAAGGCGCCGAACATGGCGATCGTCGCGTCGGTAAGCGTGGCCTCCATCTCACGCAGCGTGGCAAGCAGGATGACCCGCCTGCGGGCAGGGCGCATCTGTTGGAAAGCCTGAGCGGTATAGCGCACACCTTCGCGAGCGAATTGCGTCAGGCGTGGTTCGTGCCCAGGATTGATCGGAACACGGGAAATGCCGGTCCACCGGATCAGCGCGACCTTCTCGAGGATTTCGGCGAGCGAGGCAGACGCGACGCGGGGCTCCGGTTCGCGCAGCCAGGAAAAGCGGCTTTGTCGGTCATGCACCTTGTCATCCACCAGCGTGTCGAGACGTTGTCGCATCTCTGTATCGAGTGTGTCGTCGACCGCGGCGACCAAGTCGGTTTCCGCCCGAAGCATCGCCTCGGCCGCCATCCGCTCCACGACGCTGATACCGGGGATGACAATGCGACGGATGCGCAGCTCGTCCATTAGTCGGCCGAGCAGAATGCGCCCGTCAACGATGGGCATGGCTTCGGTCGCCAGCCACGCCATCATCGAAGTGCGAACTGGCAGGCTCAGATCGGCAAAACCAAACCGTGCCTTGATGGCGGCAAGCTGATCGTAGCGGGTCGGCGTACGCCGTGCGAAGTCAGCGATGACACCCGCATCAACCCCAACCTGGTCGGCGATATGGTCGAGCATGATCGCAGGCAACAGCTCGCCGGCGCGCAGATGCCGTCCAGGATAGCGCAGGCAGCAGAGTTGCAGGGCATAGCTCAGGCGGGTCGCAGGAGTGCGGGCGATACCGATCGCCGACATGTCTTCGGCGTCGAGGCCATGATGTCGCACAACCATCGTCTCGGTATCAGGCAACGCCAGCAATGCGGCGCGCTGCCGCCCGGTCATTGGAATGCGTGCGGGCATGTTTCATCCTCCAAAAACCTCTTGCCTTTTGCTTGATTAATGAAAGAGGATTGTGAAAGGCGGAAGGCGGCGGAAACCCGTCGCTCTTGTTTCCGCCTCCGGATACGACCGTTTGTGAAAGAGACCGGATGACCCGTGAACCCTATCTGATCGGCTATGCCCGTGTGTCCAAGGGCGACGACCAATCGAATGCTGCACAACGCCGCGCGCTCGATGCAGCTGGCTGTAAGCGGGTGTTTGAGGAGACCGCCAGCGGCGGGCGGTGGGATCGGCCAAAGCTTCTGGAGATGATCGGCCAGTTGCGCGACGGCGACGTGGTGATCGTCTGGAAGCTAGACCGGTTGTCGCGCAGCCTGAAGGACATGCTGCACATCATGGAGCGAATCGAGCTGGCAGGCGCTGGCTTCTGCTCGCTGACCGAAGCGATCGACACTACCACGGCCGCGGGACGCATGATGATGCAGATGGTCGGCAGCTTCGCCGAGTTCGAGCGCGCGATGATCCGCGAGCGCACCAGCGCCGGCCTCGCCCAGGCCCGTGCAGAGGGGAGGATCGGCGGGCGCCGGCGCAAACTAGCTGAGAAGCAACGCCGTGAGATTGCAGAATCCGTTGTCTCTGGACGTAAGTCAGGTGCCGAAATGGCCCGCCTTTATGGCGTTAGCGAACCTACCGTTTCACGCATCGTGGCCACGTACCGCCAAACCGGTCCGGACCCGCGGGATGCCCCATCTTGAATGCGGCTAATATCACGTAATTTTAAATATGAGCATTACAGTACTAAGATTTACACCACTCGCTCTGGTCCTTTCCAGATATCAAACGGCTTCTCACGTATCCAACGTGTTGCAATCCACTTACTGCCCTTTAGGACTGGCAGTCCAGCATGATTACTATCCGTATTTGTACGGCCATCCGGATATATGTTAGAGAACATTATGGCATCACCGACTTTTGGTAAGATACTGATATTAACATTAGGAAAAACTGTCTGTCCACCAGTGAAGTCATCATTAAGGTAAATAATAACAGTCTTGCCTCTTTGATTATTGGAAGACGACAAGACATCGGAGTGTAGTCGGAATTGCTGATTAAACTGATACCGCAAAATTGTCAGAGCCTCACCGGCAAAGACCGAGCTACCGCTCAGCGCGGCGATGCGCAGATTGATCGCTCTTATCGCTAAGTCCTCCCGCAGCGGTCCGATGCTTGCAGTATCGGACGTTCTGACCGGGTTCAAAATTTTTCGACCGGTTCGCGGATCTATGACAAGTGCCGGAGTCAAAAGATCTGCCGCGCTGTGCATCAAATGCCGACATTCTCGCGGCGTTAGGAACGCCGAAACGCGTGATAATGTGCCGTCGCGCGATAATGGTTCGGCAGCCAATGCCTGTGCAGGTGATCCGTCATCGTTCAGGCTCATGTCACGGATCAATCCCAGGACTTCCCTGCCGTGATAATTGTCCTCTGACGTTGCTTCCAGCAGCAGCCTGGCGGCCTTCCAATCCGACGGGGCGCCGCTTCCGTTCGCTGTAAGCGCAATTTGCATCATCTGCGCTTCGTGGTGGCCAAGAGACGCAGCTTTACCGATTGCCATACGCGCGGCTGCAAGATCGCGCGGTAGAATGTCTCCAACCACCTGCCAAAACCCAAACCGAAATAGCGCCTCACGGTCTTGGCGAGCGGCAGCAGCGACAAGCGCTGAGATAGCTTCCGGAATACGGTGGGCAGCGATAAGCCGATCAACCACTTGTAGAGACGCGCTATTCGACATCACAACTGCATAACGCAGATCGGGGGCCGGTGGAAACCACCGACCCCCGATATTGAGTTAATAAGACGACTTAGAATTTGGCTACCGCACCAACATATAGATAACGACCACGGACGTCGTAGATACCGGAACCATCGGTAACCCCAGTCAACCCGTAAGGAGGCTGCTTGTTACCGATATTGTCAACGCCGATATACGTGTTGAAACGGTCTGACACGTCCGCCTGGAGGCGGATGTCATGATAGCCAACGGCCGGATACTGCTTAATCGGCGCATAGTCCACGTTCTGTGGCGGCAGACCATTTAGACCATTATAGTCTTCATACGTGTTGAGATATGCTGCGCCGATGTAACGGAATCCGTAGTTTATCCCAACCTTACCGACGCTCGCACCGGCATTGAACGTAAGACGGTTTTTCGGATCACCCAATTCGCCGAGCAACCTATCCTTAAACGATGGATCGGCTGGGTTGGTAAAGTTGTCGTTCTGGATCGAACGGACATACGCGGCCTGGATAAAGCCAGTACCCCAAGAGAACTTGTGATTGTAATTCACGTTCGCCTGAACACCGCGCACCTTCAGCTTGGCAAAGTTCGCCGTGGACTGAAGCAGGGAACCTTGAAGGACCTGGAACGGCTGTTCGCCCCCAGGACCGCCATTAGCACCGGCACGTTGGAAGAGTCCGCAGAAGGGATTGTCCAGCGATGTTGCATCATAGCACAGGTTCAAGATGTCTTGCGGTGAACCCGTGGCAGTGATCACGTCCTTGACAGTAATGTCATAATAGTCAGCGGAGATCGAGAGCCCGGGAGCGAACGACGGTGTGACGACAAAACCGGCCGTGTAGGAGTCAGATTTTTCGGCTTTCAGGTTCGGATTGCCACCGCTTACGAACTCGAGCGATGCAGTATAGACGTAGTCGTATCCAGCAGGACGACCTGCCGCATTGCAATTTGCAACCCGGTTTGCCGAGCCAGTTGCAAGATTCCGAGCTGAACATGGATCGTCGGGAGCTGGAGTAAAGTTCTGCGACTGCGAGGAATAAAGCTCACCTAGGTTCGGCGCACGCACCGACCGCGAGTAGCTTCCGCGAAACATCAGGTCTTCAACAGGACGGTATTGAATGCCGCCGGAGTACGCATAGACCGTACCCGCCGAGCCCTTGTAATCTGAAACACGTCCGGAGCCGTTGATCGTTAGTTCGCGAATCAGCGGCAGATCCTTGAGGAGCGGAACACGTAGCTCGCCAAAAGCTTCCTTCACTGCAAACGCAGTAGGCGGATTAAGCGTTGGGATTGCATTGTAGAAAGCGTACCCAGCCTGGGTAAAGTCATCGAGATCGTAATAGTTCGTTTCGCGGCGGTATTCGCCACCGACAACGAACGCGATTGGACCGCCAGGAAGCGAAAACAGCTGGCTAAGATCCCCTGACACGAAGCCGGTTGCGTCGAACTGAGTGATCTTGCCCTGAGCGCGTGACGCGACCGTCAGATAGTCACGGGCAGCTTGGGACACCGAACCATCGCCGAAGGGATTGATAGGTACGCAAGCAGCGATGTCTGCCGCGAGCTGTGCCGGATTGCCGCCGACATCGCTTCCTGCATAGCGAGGGT
>Ga0308164_10003952_pt1 | contig 12915 bp, 10 predicted proteins | sample PhyTR2_FD_201031 | JGI IMG/M metagenome (GOLD analysis project Ga0308164, IMG submission 201031) | Phyllosphere microbial communities from UC Gill Tract Community Farm, Albany, California, United States - DLSLT.R2 | ecosystem: Host-associated > Plants > Phyllosphere > Unclassified | place: USA... | reverse complement strand
GCGGTATTCATGCTCTTTGATGTGTACGATCCTGTGCCTTCGGTGGCCGATCCAGCCGTGGCAGTGACCGACACGGCTGGCAGAACACTGTCGGCGCTTGAAGATGGGGTTGCCTTACGCAAGACGAATACACGATTCCCCTGACTGACTGCCTCCAGTCCACTGCCGTTGAGAAGTTGATGCAAGCCTTCCTGCGCAGCGTAGTTTCCGTTCAGACCGCTGGTTCGGTTGCCTGCTATCAACTCAGGCACGAATGACACGGTCACGCCGGTTTCAGCAGCAAATGTTGCCAACGCCTTATCGAGCGGACCGGCAGAAATGGTGTACTGCTTGCGGGATGTATCAACAGCGGTGGGCTCGGCCGCATACACATGCGGTGCAACAACGTGGCCTAATGCCATGACCAAACAGGCCTGACTTACTGCACGCACTATTCGATGACGGGATTGGTAAAGCGCATGCACATCGGGCTGCGCATGCATTTTTTTGTCAAACATGAATCGGGTCCTTTTGGTTGCTTGTCAATGTGCTGCTTTCATATCAATGACAGCGCAAGCAAAAAAAGCGGCCAGATTTTGGTAAAAAATATTTAAAATTTTTTCGAGCTGCTTTAGGCAGGTTCGATATTGACCCAGTAACGGGTATGGAAAGTCACTTTGATCGGTAGTGTGGCGACGAGGGCTTGCAGAATATGGTCGGTATCCTCCACCTGAAAGCTGCCTGATATTTTCATGTCGGCGATGGCGGGATCGCACCGAATCCATCCACGACGATATCGGGCAACTTCAGTCGCAAAGTCGTCGAGGCGTGTGTTATTTGCCTGAATCATGCCAAGCGACCAGGCGGCGGCGTGTGGATTAACCGGGCTGATGATGTCGATCTGCGTTGGAGAAAAGCGGGTCTGCTCGCCGGCCGAGACGATTTTTGTTTGGATAGGAGTTTGTCCGTTACGCAGTTCGACTGCGTGTTCAAAAACAGAAAGCGTGCTGTAACCCGCATGCTTGCGTACGATAAATTTTGTCCCCAATGCGCGTAGCGTACCTTCTTCGGTTTTGACGAGGAACGGACGTTTGGTGATGTGCAAATCTTTGCCAGTTTGAATCAGTACTTCTCCGCGATGGAGAAGGAGCAGACGTTGCTCATTGGTGAACTGCACGTCCATCGCGCTATCTGTATTGAGAATGATCTGACTGCCATCTGCCAAAAGAATCGTCCTCTGTTCGCCCACAGCCGTACGATATTGCGCACTCCACGCTGAGACCGGCGTGTGGCGGTAAGTCATCCAGGCGGCCGGCGCAATGGCCAATGCCATCGCCAGCGTTTTGATGGCCCGTCGGCGATCGACAAGCGCAGGACGATTCAATGTTGCCTTGCCGATTGCCGCAGGCATGATGCCGAATTTTTCGTTCAGTTGTTGCGCGCGTTGCCAGGCAATTTCATGTTCGATGTTTTGAGCGCGCCAGCGTTCGCAGGCGGCGATGTCACGTGCGCTTGGTTGGCCGGCGGGATGCAGGCGCATCAGCCATTCCGATACCTGACGTGCCACCATCTTGTTGATCGGACGGTCTGCACCGAACTCACTCTCTAGATTTGCGGTTGCAGACATTGTTCGTAAGCGAGTGACATATAGCGCCTGACAGAGCGATCAGGAATGTTGAGTTGCTTTGATATCTCGTTGTAGGTCAAGCCATCGAGCTGCGCCATGAGGAAGACGGTACGCACCTTGTGTGGCAAGGCGCTGAGCAGCGTATCGATCTCGTTCAGTGTTTCCAGAAGAATCAGTCGTTGCTCGGGTGATGGGGCAACGGCTTCTGGCATGGAGGTCAGTGCCTCCAGATAAGCCTGTTCAAGCGACTGACGGCGATAATGATTGATCAGGACGCGCGTGGCGACGGTCGTCAGATAGGCGCGAGGCTCTTTGAGATTCAGTTCAGGTTCGCAACGCTTTCCGAGTGCAACCATGATGCGGATAAACGTATCCTGCGCCAAATCGGATGCGTTGTGAGCACATCCCAACTTTTTACGTAGCCAGCCTTGTAGCCAGTTATTGTGGTCGCGATAAAGTTGATCAATCGAATGGTAAGGACCTGCTGTGGGCACGACATGCTCCAGATACGATGCATGGTGCATCGAGCAAGCTGGCTGGTGCAGGGCACGCTGGCTGGGCTTATTTGAGAATGGTTCTCATTGTTGCATTTGGCCCATGTCAGCGTCAATGTTGGAGAGATTGATTGTTGCAGGCAGAGTACAAACACTCTCGCTGCGCATTGCGCAGCGAGAGTCGGCAGTAGCTTTTGTACTAATCAGAACTGGCCGCGAAGAGACAGCATGACATTACGTGGTTCGCCATACACATTGCCGCCTGCAGTGGTGCCTACAGATTGCAGATAGCGTTTGTCGAAGACATTGTTGACATTGAGTGCCAGGCGCCAGTGTTTGTCGATCGTGTACTCGGTAAAGAAATTCCAGATTGCACGTCCCGGATCCGTGAAGGCATACGGAACCTCTGGACCGTCATAGGCGCCCGTGCCACCAACGCCACTGGTCGGATTCCACGATCGGACAGCACCTTCCTTGAAAAAGCTTGATTGCGCGAGGACGCCACCGCCTACGCGGAATCGTGACAAGTTTTCTTGCAAGCGATAGCTGGTCCAGATGCGGAAAATGTGTTTTGGCATCGAGGTGTTGTAACGCGCACCGTTGGTGGCACCGTAGCTCGTCTTGTTGTCGTCAAAGGTGTAACCACCATTGATTTGCCAACCCGGAAGAACCTGTCCACTGACTTGCATTTCCACACCTTGTGCCTGGAATTCACCATCGCCGCTATAGCAACAGGTACCGCCAAACACGTCGAAGCCCGGATCGTCGGAGGTTTTGACCGCGTAGTTGGTGCGATTGGTGCGATAGATGGTCAGGTTGGTATTCAGGCGCCCGTCCCAATGCTCGCCTTTCAACCCGATCTCAAAGCTTTTTCCAATGGTGGGATCCAGTGGATTGCTGGCAGCGTCATAACGATTACTTTGATCTTCGTAGCTACGGGTATGCGTTGCATACACAGTCCAGTTGTTCGAAAGGTCATATATCAAAGCGTAGTAGGGCGAGAAATAACCGGAGTTGCGTGAGATGGCCGGAACGAATGGGCGGCCGGTGCGATAGCGTGCATCGTTGTTCTCATATTGCGCATAACGCCCGCCTAGAACAAGCCTGAGAGCACCCTGGATCTGAAAGTCGCCATAGCCGTAGACGCCTTTTTGAACATTCATATTGTCACGAAAAGAGGTGGGTGCATTGGCAGTGAAACTCGTCAGACTACCGGGATCGAAAGTCGACCAGTCGATGAGCATGCCACCGATACCCTGCACGCTACTAATCGCGCCGGTGTTGTGGGTGCGCAGATAATCCGCGCCAAGCGTCACACGATGCTTGCGGTCAAACGCAGAAAATTTGCCGGATAGATGCGCATCGAGCGAGCGTGCGCGGACTTCACCTTCATAGGCTTCCGTGAACTGAAATATTCTCGAGCCGGTGCCCGTCGAAGGATCTACCGCACCACTGTAGTAAGGCAGGAAGACCGAGTTCGAGCTGCGTGTGGTGGAGGCATTGATGCGCATGCGCCAGTCGTCATTGAACGCGTGATCCAGTTCGGCAAAATAATTTTCCGAGGTGTTGTCCAGGTACGATAAAGCAGGCAAGCCGATACTGCGTGGCACTGGCAAGAGATCGCCATTCGTGTAGCGTGGTAATGCGGTCGGATAATCCTGCCCTTGTCCTTTTCGTGTATCGCGGCTAAGCCCGACATTGACGATCGTGCGCGGAGACAGGTCGATGCTGACAATGCCGTATAGCGTTGAGGTTTTACGATGCGCGTAATCGTAAAACTTGTGTGCGTCGTTATACGCTGCGACAAACCGTCCTCGAACATTGCCGCTCTCGGTCAGCGGTGTGCTCAGATCCGCTTCGCCCAGATAGTTCTCCCATGAGCCAGCCGACATCGTGGTTTTGAACTGACGTTGTGCCATCGGCCGCTTGCGTACCAGATTGATCGTTCCCGAAGGTTGTCCGTTGCCGGCAAAAAGACCGTCAGGACCATGCAGGAACTGCACGCTGTCGTACTTGGCCATTGACGTATTCAACGAGAAATCGCCCTCTGTTTTCCCCATCGCTGGCGAGCCATCGACCATGAAGCTGGAAATCGTGTGACCGCGCGCAAGGTATCCGCCACCGCCCCAGCCATCTGCTGGCGTCAATGTGATGCCGGGCAATTGTTCAATGGCTTCATTAAAGGACGCGATATTTTGATCGTCGAGTTGTGCTCGCGTGAGAACCGAAATAGAGCGAGGGACTTCGCGCAAAGACTGTGCTGTTTTCGTGCCGACATTGACTGCCGATACACCATATGAACCGCTGCCTTCGGTCAGGTTGCTGACCTGGCTGGTAACAGTAACGGTGGGAAGCGTCGTATCGTGGCTTTGTGTTGGAACAGGACGGCGCACGCTGTAGTTGCCATTCCCCTGATCAAACACTTCCAGTCCGGTTCCATCGAGAAGTTGTGACAATGCCTCGTACGCCGAGTAAGAACCTTGCAAGCCGCGTGTGTATTTGCCTGCGACTACAGAGGTCTCCACTGCCAGGCTGATGCCTGCATTGGTAGCCAGTTGTGACAATGCTGAGCCCAGCGGACCTGCATCAATGGCGTAGGTTTTTTTGTCGTAGGCAGCCGTATTTTGTTGAGCAAGCGCGTAGTCGACTGGTAATGCGGTGAGGATCGCACCCGCAAACATCAGGGCAAGCGCGTGCCGTACTACGCTTACGCCAGGGCGAAGAGCGGCACGCGAGACGCGGCCGTGAGACTGGTTCATGACACTCCCTTTCGTTGGTCAGTTTTTTGTATCTGTTTGTTCTGACGGACCAGTTTTCGAAAAGGGACAGCACGCACATTAATTTTTGTCAGGCCGGCTCAAGACTGACCCAGAAGCGGGTGCGTTTCTGGATGCGGATCGGCAGGGAGCGTTGAAGAAGAGTGAGAATATTGTCGGTGTCCTTGAGTTGAAAGGCACCCGTCACACGCATTTTTTCGATGGCAGGATGGCAGCGCAGGATGCCGGAGCGATAGCGACTGAGCTGGGCGACGACGTCACCAAGCGGCATGTCGTCCGCTATCAGTACGCCATTCACCCAGCCATCCGAACCCGCCTTGAGCATCGTAAATGGTGCAACCCGCTCATCGCTAAAGTCGCTTTTTTGCCCGGCATCAAGCAGGTAAAGAATGTGATTGTTGAGGGCGCGAATTTCTACCTTGCCCTGCGTGACTGCAACGTAGGTGCGTGATTCAAGCAGGCTACTATCCTGACGCACGGAGAAACGGGTGCCGATTGCGCGTACACGACCATTCTCACTTTGCACGATCAATGGGCGAGGCACACTCGCTGGATCAACGGCCGTCTCGATATGGATTTCGCCTGAATGCAGTTTGATCAGACGAAGGGTGTCATCAAACGCAATATCGATCGACGTATCGGTATTGAGAGCAATCTTGCTGCCGTCACCCAGTGTCATGTGGCGGATTTCGCCTTTTGCCGTGCGAATCTCGGCCGTCCATTCCTGCCACGGTGCGGCGCGGTAGGTTGCCCAGACGACCGGACTGGCCGCAATCAGCATCGCCAGCGTTTTGATGCTGGCGCGGCGTTCCAGCAGTGCAGGGCGATCCAGTACCGGAATGCCGATGGACGGCGGCACCATGCCCAGCGTTCTGCTAACCATTTCTGCGCGTTGCCATGCAAGTTCATGAGCCGGGTTGCTGGTGCGCCATGTCTCGCAGGCTTCCTGATCGGCTTCGCTGTGCTTGCCGGAATGCAGGCGCATCAACCACTGCGCGGCTTCACGTGCGGCGCGTGGATCAATCGTTGTTATCAATCGGTCTGCGGTGGTATTCATGCGATGAGAAGAATGCAGCGTTCAAATGCCTGCACCATGTAACGTTTAACGGTGCGCTCGCTGATCTTGAGACGTTTGGCGATGTCGGCGTAGGCGAGTCCTTCGAGCTGCGATAACAGGAATGCGCTGCGGACTGGCGGTAGCAGACCGTCAAGCATGGTATCGATGCGATGGAGGGTTTCCAGCACCAACATCCGTTCTTCCGGCGAGGGCGCGCTTGGTTCCGGCAAGAGTGCCAGCGTGTCCGCCCATGCCTGTTCGAGCGATTGACGACGGTAATGGTCGATGACCAGACGTTGCGCAACGGTTGTCAGATAAGCGCGCGGTTCGCGTAATCCGCTTTGCTGTTCGATGGGCGTGGTCAGCAAACGCAGGAACGTATCCTGTGCCAGATCCGCCGCCTGATCCGCGCAGCGAAGTTTTCCTCTGAGCCAGCGCAGCAGCCAGCCATGGTGCTGGCTGTAGATGTCTGCGATTGAATCGGTGGGGTGCGCAATGCTCACAATGGTTTTCGGAAATGCCCAGCAGGTGGATCAAGCTGGCTTGCTTCCGAAGGATGAGCTGGCTGCTTATTTGAGAATGGTTCTCATTATGTATGAGCGGATTACCCACGTCAATGGCACGGGCTTTTATGCAACACATGATGAAACCGCGGTAGCAATCACTGGTCTTACCAACATATTCAAAAATTTGCAGGAGCTGATCATGAGCGCACTTCGAAAAATCGGTTGGATTTCTCTGATGGCCGCTATTTTGTTAAGCGGTTGTGCACACACCGTAGTCGACGACCAAAAGAATGCAATGGTCGATGTCCATTTTTCTGATGACGTGTGGCGTAACGATAGTCGCAATGCGGTATTTAACGACGATGCTTCACGACGTTCTGCGGAAACCGCTCTGCGTAAGCATCTAATCGAAAGAGCAAGCAAAGTAATGCGAGATGGGCAGGCGCTGGATGTGACCTTCCTGCGTATCGAGCGTGCAGGCTCCTTTGAACCTTGGCGCGGTGCCGGTGCGCAGGATGTGCGTATCGTGCGTGATATTTATCCGCCGCGTATCGATCTGACATTTAAATTATCGAATGCGGAAGGTTCAACGCTGAAGGCAGGTAATAGCCAGTTGCGTGATCCGGCTTTTATGATGCACACGAATATGTATCCGAACGATTCGCTGCGTTTTGAAAAGACTTTGCTGGATGATTGGGTGCGAAGAGAACTGTCGGATAGGAAATAAAAAAGCCGCTCAAAGGAGCGGCTTTTTTATTGATGGAATTTAGAATTTGGCGCGGAGCGATACCATAATATTGCGTGGATCGCCGTAGTAGTAGCCGATGCCTGTTGGTGCAAATTTCTTGTAATAGACCTTGTCAAACAGGTTATTAACATTGACCTGAATCGAATAGTCCTTGTTGATGCGATAACTGGCCATGGCGTTATAGACTGTATAACCGCCTTGGCGAGCCGTCAAAGGCGTGCCATTCAGCGTTCCGTTCACATACGAGTCGCTTTGAATCTGAGCGCCACCACCAATCATCCAACCTTGTGTTTCGCCACCAAGTCGATAAGTTGAAAACAGACGCAGTTGATGTCTTGGATCGATGCTACGTAGTGGCTGACCCGCATTGGCAGCATTGCTATCGGTAATATAGCGCGTACGTGTATTGGTATAGCCTGCGGACATTTGCCAGTTTGGCGCAATCTCGCCAGATACTTCCATTTCCCAGCCTTCACTACGCGTCTTACCTCCGGCTACACGACAGTAACCGCTTGTGTAGTACGGTGTACATGGATCGACCGTGCTAGTGTCTTGCACAGCTTTACCGATGTTTGTAATCTGGAAGATGCCGGCAGAAGCATTCAGTCTGCGGTTGAAGAATTCACCTTTTAAACCAGCTTCAAATGTCTCACCACGGACAGGGGCAAGAATATTTCCTGTTTGATCTCTTTCAAATTGTGGCGCAAAAATTTCTGTGTAGCTCGCATAAGCACTCACGTTACGAGAAATATCGTAAATCAGGCCCGCGTAAGGTGTAACTTCCCGAGTGACCTTGTAATTGCTAGTAGGAGTGCCTGCCGATTTATAGTCCCACCAACTGACACGAGCACCGACTAGAACTGTGAAGGGATCGGTTACCGAGAAGCGTGCAGTTCCGAAGATTGCTTGCTGGCTGGTTGTATTCGGTTTCTTTGGTGCTTCAGTAATGACGAGGTCCCGTTCTGAATAGGTTGAGTAGGGATCCCAGTTGCGGATGTCAATCGTCTGTGGGTATTGATTGCCGATACCATGGCTGTCGATTGCCTTATTGCGAATTGTTTCTGCACCAACAATTAACTCGTGCTTACGGCCAAACAAGTTAAACGGACCGTTTGCTAATGCGTTCATGCTTAACTGGTCGTTAGACGCACCGATGTAATGGGATTGCGTCACAGTGGCAAGGTAAGGATTCGTTGCGCCGACTGTGCGGACTGGCGTTATATAGGATTGCTTGAAATCGCGAAGGCGAAACTGTGTATAAGCTGCGTTCAGTTTCAAGGTCCATTCGTTATCAAAACGATGTTGTATTTCTGTGAAAGTTTGTGTGTTGTATCGATCCCAACGATTCCACGCAGCGCCAAGATAAGTGTCTCGTGGCAGATTCAGAGACGAGCCATCGAAGTTCGCTGGCAGATTTCCCCACGCACCGCTCGCATCAAGATCGGTGTACTGAAAGCTCGTAGTCCATGTTGTTCTCGGGCTAAGGTCAGCTTCGATAACGCCGTAAAACACCTGTTTGTGCTCGGTGCGACCTTTCTGGAAAAATTCTTTGTCATCATCAACTGCAACAAGGCGACCACGCAAAGTACCAGCCTCATTGAGTGGTCCAGATACATCAACTTCCAAACGGCGGCGATCCCATGAACCGAGGGACAAAGCTGCTGAACCTTGAAATTCAGCAGTCGGACGTTTGCGAACCATGTTGACTGTGGCGGACGGATTGCCGGAGCCGCGAATCATGCCGGATGCACCACGCAGAACTTCCACGCGATCCAGAACGGCCGTGTCCGGTTGAACAAAGGCCGAACCAGCCTGACTGAACGTCAAGCCGTCTACTTGCAGGGCATCAATCGCATAGCCACGAGACGAGTACGTGACGCGCTCGCTATCTGTGTAATCAACGGCCACACCGGGCGTGTTTTGAAGAACATCAGTCAGATCCTGAAGGCCACGGTCTTCAATAAATTGGCGTGTAAGGACGGTTACCGGTTGTGGTGTCTCACGTAATGTTTGCGTAGATTTACCAATAGTGATTGCTCTGGCATTGTAAGCACGCGTACCTTCACTTGTGGCCTCGCGCACTGCAGAGGTTACCGATACGGCTGGCAGTGTACTTGCATCCTGCATTACACGGCGCAAGCGATAACCGCCGCCAGTACCTGGCACCGCTTCAAGATTGTGAGCGCCGAGGAGAGCATTCAGACCTTGTTGTACAGAATAGTTGCCTTGCAAGCCGTTGCTGCGCAGACCTTCTGTCACGCTTGGTTCAAACGATAGCGTAATACCAGCGCTGCCAGCAAAGCTGTAGAGAACCTGACTCAGTGGGCCAGCAGAGATGTTGTAACTTTTTGCTGCCGTTTCCGCAGGAGCAGTTTGCTGCGCATATGCAGGGACAGACATGGCTGCGCCCATTGCCATACCCAGTACGGCGGCAGCAACGGCGCGGGCCAGCGGGCGCTGTTTCAAAAAAGGTTGGCCAGAGATCTGGCGTGATGCATGTTGCATGATCATTCCTTGGTAAGTCAGTGTTTGGTATCTCTTCACTGACCTGCCGAACAGAATGAAAAAAAGTGCCAAAAATTTTCGGAATTTTTATCCGACGGGAAAAGTAGTGTTCCTGCGCTACTTTTTCTCTTCTGCAGCCGCGAGGGTTACCCAGTAACGCGTGCGTTGTAACAGGGTGACCGGCAAGGTTTCTTGCAGGATATTCAAGGCTTTGTCTGTGTCGCCTGTCTGGAAGACGCCGGAAATTTTCAGATCCGCGACCGCAGCATCACAGTGCAGGATGCCTGGGCGATATCGACTTAATTCCTCAACAAAGTCGCCCAAGCGTTGGCCGTCAGCGATCAATATGCCTTGGGTCCATGCCGTTGCCGAGATCTCGACAGGTTTGCCTTCCGAAATGGTGTTGCTATCAAAACGCGCATATTGTCCGGCTTCCACTACTCGGTGTTGATTGCCGTTGGTGTGGATTTCGACCGCATGCTCGAGTACGGAAACTTGCGTGTCCTTGTCCCATTGCCGCACGATAAAGCTCGTACCGAGTGCGCGCGCATTGCCGTCTCTTGTCTGGACAAGAAAAGGACGCGAAGGTGCGACGTCATCCTTGGTTGTTTCGATCAGAATTTCGCCTTCGCGCAAATGGATGAGTCGTTGAGTGTCGGTATAGGCAATGTCGATGACTGTGCCGCTGTTGAGGCGAATCGTACTGCCGTCTGCCAGCGTCTGTGTTTTCCATTCGCCTGCAGCAGTCTCATAGCGTTCACGCGTGACTTTTTGCCAGGTCATCCAGCCAATTGGGGATGCAGCTATCAGTATCGCGAGTGTTTTGATGACAGTGCGTCGGTCGCGAGGGCGGCCGAGTGTCATTTTTCCCAATGCGGGCGGAACAGTGCCGAAGGTACGCGCCAATGTGTTTGCAGCGGCCCACGCACGTTGATGATCCTTACTCTGTGCGCGCCAGCGTTCAAAGGCTGCATGATCAGCGGCAGTCATTTCGTGCGAATGCAGTTTGACCAGCCATTCTGCTGCATCGATGACGATGCGTTGATCAATCGGAAAAGTCGGGTTCATATGATCAGAGCATCAGCGTGAGACATTGAACAAACCCTTGCTGCATGTAGCGTTTAACGGTGCGCAGCGAGATATTCATTTGTTCGGCAATTTCGCTATAGGTCATGCCGTCGAGTTGCGACAGCAAAAAGACGGTACGTACTTTTTCTGGCAGCGCATCGAGCAAGCTATCCAGTTTTTGCAATGCTTCAAGAATCACCATTCGATCTTCAGGCGAGATGGCCGTTTCTTCTGGAAGGCTCGCCAATGCATCCAGCCACGCTTGTTCGAGCGCGCGGCGACGGAACATATCGACCATCAAACCTTTGGCGATCGTGGTCAGATAAGCGCGCGGCTCACGCATGCGCGAAGCAGCTTCCTTACGCTCACTGCTGACGATACGGACGAATGTATCTTGCGCCAGATCCGCCGCATCGAAGGAGCATCCCAACTTGCGGTGCAGCCACGTGCGTAGCCAACCATGGTGGGCGGTATAGAGTTCGGCAATATCGTTGCCGTGTGTAGCGGTGGTCATGAGGTCTTCAACTCTGATGTGCCTGGATCAGTTTTTCCAATCGCGCTTCGCTTGTCTTGCGGCGTACGATCCAGAGATACAAGCCGCTGCCCAATACGACGATCGACAAGATATCGAGGATGGCCCACATGATCTGCATAGGGCGACCACCGTAATCGCCAAAGTGCAGCGGTTGAGAGATCAGCAGTGCGGTGGCATACCACGGCAACGTGCGGCTATCGGTCACTTCACCTGTACTTGCATCGACGAGAACCGGTTTGAAGAGGCGTGAGGTCAGCGGCTCCGTACCGCGCATGAACACACCGTAATGATGCGGGCTGCTGAATGTCGTGCCAGGAAAGGCGATGAAGCCCATCTTCATATCCGGCTCCAACGCGATGGCCGCATCGACCGCTCTTTGCAGTGAGCCGAGTTCTTTCAATGGAGGCTGTCCTTTGTAGGGCGCCACCATTTCAGCCATTTGATCCATCTGCCAATACTTGATGACGAGATCAGCCCAGGTATTGATGACGCCGGTAGCACCGACCACAAGTAACCAGGCGAGAGTGACGATGCCGAGAAGATTGTGCAGATCCAGCCATTTGAGACGCGTGGATTTGTCAGCACGTACGGTGCCGAATTCAAGTTTCTTCATGAACGGACCGTACAGCACCACGCCCGAGATAATGGCAACCAGCAGCAACATGCCCATGAAGCCGAGAAAAAGCATGCCGGCCAGTCCGGCAAACAGATTCACGTGCAAAGAAAACATGATGTACATGAAACCGTTGTCGAGCTGCGGCTGACCAAGTACGTCACCCGTACGTGCATCGACTGCAACCTGCTTCATCGCGGTTTCTGAGGTGGGTGTATCCGACAAGGTTACATACCAGACGCGATCGTCATCTTCTTCCTGAGACGCAAACATCCCAACCTTGCCGGGATGCTGTGCCTTTGCAATCTCCATCACGCGATCCATGCTGATGTGCGGTGTATCCGCCGCCATCTCTGGTGCTTCAATCTCCGTGCCGAGCAGATGACCGATCTCGTGATGAAAGATCAGTGGCAGCCCGGTCAGGCACAGCAACAGCATGAACAACGTGCATACCAGACTGGACCATTTGTGGATCCATGCCCAGCGACGGAGATTGGTGCCTGTCATTAAAAGTCGAGCGAAGCCGTCAAGCTAAAAGTACGTGGGGCGCCGAGAACGAGGTAGCCGTTGCCTGGATAACCACCAACGGAGCCCCAATAGTTTTTATCCGTTACGTTGTCTATGCGAGCACGTAACGTAACCATCTTTCCACTAATTTCGGTTAGATAGCGTGCGCCGAGGTCAAGACGTGACCAGCTTGGGGCGCGAAGTGTGTTGGCATCATCAGCGAAGACACTTCCGGTTGTAACGACTCGGCTGTTAATCGAGAAACCCGGTAGTTGTGAGATATCCCACTCCGCGCCAAAGTTGGCCTGTGTTTTTGGAATGCCAATAACGCGATTCCCTGTATTTGTTGAGTCTTGAGGACGTTCCTGCTTTGCGTCAAGCAGGGTTACTCCGCCAAGTACGCGGAAGCCTTTTATTGGTTCTCCATATGCAGATACTTCTAAGCCGCTATGCTTGTCATTCCCGTTTGTAGTCATAGCGCCATTTTCAATGACTTTGC
>Ga0308164_10003951_pt1 | contig 12917 bp, 9 predicted proteins | sample PhyTR2_FD_201031 | JGI IMG/M metagenome (GOLD analysis project Ga0308164, IMG submission 201031) | Phyllosphere microbial communities from UC Gill Tract Community Farm, Albany, California, United States - DLSLT.R2 | ecosystem: Host-associated > Plants > Phyllosphere > Unclassified | place: USA... | reverse complement strand
GACACCTGGCTGCCCAGCCTCGACCTCGGCGGCCCGACCCTGAGCCGCGACGGCCGCATGTGGCTGATCGGGCACGACGGCCAATCCTACTGCTTCCTCGAGCTGGGGGTGGAGTCACCGCAGCGCGAACGCATCGACGGCGCCCGCCTCGGCTTCGCCAATCTGCTGTTCCGGCGCGGCCACCCGGTGCTGGACGAGCCCTGGTCGAACGAGCACGTGGAAGACCAGGCCGAGGACGATTCGCTGGTCTTGCCGCTGCTGCGCAGCTTCAACAACAACCGCAGCCAGCCGAGCGGGCTGGTGCTGCGCTTCCACAAGTACACCGGCCGCGCCGAAGATGCGCTGGCCAACCGCACCATCCCGCGTACCACGGTGGAATGGATCGGGCGCCGCAACGTCATCCTCGACGAGATCGCGCGCCTGGCCCGGCCGCAGGAATGCGTGCCCTTCGTGTACGCCAACCGGCTTTGGCTGCATCATCCCGACTGGAACCGGATCCGCGGCTGGCAGCTGGAAGACCTGTCGTGAAGCGCGCGCCCGCTTTCATTATCCGTGCCGCGGTGGCGCTGTGCGCTGTCTTGGCCATCGCGCGTCCGGCCCTGGCGATTCCCCAGGTGGTGCTGGTGCAGAATTCCGGCTGGATGGAACCCTTCTACAGCGACCCCAAGTCGCAATTCAAGCCGCTGGTGGCGGCGCTGGTGGGCAGCGTGGCCCAGCCGGGCGACGCGCTGGTGCTGGCCGCATTCAACCAGTCGCGCCCCGGTGCGCCGTCGCCGCGCGGCCTGCTGTCGGAACGAGTCGATCCGAAGACCGTGCAGGGCCACGTGCAGGCCGCGCTGGCCGGGCTGGAACTGGCGCGCAAGCCCGGTGGCGGGGCATTGGCCGATACCGATCTTGGGGAAGCCGTGAATGCCGCCGTCACCCAGGTCTTGCAGAACAAGCCGGGCCTGGTGTGGCTGGTCACGAACAACCGCAACAGCCCGAACAACGACCAGGCGACCAGCACCCGCAACCGCGAATTCTATGCGTTGATCCACCGCGGCGCCGCCATCGACAAGGCGCTCGCATATCCCTTGCGGATGCAGGTCGAGGGCGCGCATTACCGCGCCAACGGCTTGATGATCTATGTGTTCGCGGTCGGCCGCGAGGGCGCGCGTGCGCTCGACGCGCTGCTGGCCGCGGGCCGCGTGCAGCGCGTGATCACCGAGCCGCCGGCGCGCCTGAAGCCGCTGGACCGCGATACCGTGCGCCTGGTGCCGCGCAAGGTCGGGAACGCGCCCGGCGTCGATTTTTCGATGGATGCGAACGGCATGCTGCATGCCGACGTCGCCCCCGATGCGCGCAGCCCCAGCGCCGCCATCGAATGGCAGCTCGAGAACACCATGTATCCGTACACGATTGCCGGCGCCACCATCAGCGCGCGCTCGCTGCTGGGCGGCGAGAACCGCGCGATCGCGCTGGAGAAAAACAGCGTGCAGCGCCTCGCCCCGGGCCGCTCCGCACCGCTGGCCTCGACCATGCAACTGCCGGTGGCGCAGCTGCCCGGCAAATGGTCGCTGGCGGCGCTCCAGTCGGCCGGTTCGGCCTACGTGCTGCCGGGCCGGATCGAACTGCAGTTGCAGGGCCAGCGCCTGGAATTGTCGCAAGCCTTCCGCGAGCGCATGGCGGCGCTGTTCCCGGGCGACCCGCTGCCCGAGATTTTCACGCCGCCGTCCGAGATCCAGGCCTCCACGGCGATGCTGCCGATCGAGGTGCGCGTGAATTACGGTTCCGGCCCGCTGCTGGCGCTGATCGCGGGCGCGCTCGCGCTGCTGGCGGCCGGCGCCGCCGCGGCGTACGCCTACGCCCGCCCGCGCCGCGTGGTGGTGACGGTGGAGGACGAACTGCGCACCGTGCATACCCGCGCCGGGGCCACCCAGCCGATCTACGACAAGGCGGGCCAGCAGGTGGCGCGCCTGAAGACGACCCTGTTCGGCCACCAGCTGCTCGACCTGCGCGAAGGCGCGCAGGTCCGGCTGGGCCGCTGACCGACCATCAACAAGGAAACCCATGCAGAACCAGCAGACCCCGACCACGCCCTCCGCCCCGGCCACCGGCGCCGCCGATCCCGGCTTCAAGCTGCCGGGCCAGACCCCGGACGAAGCAATGCCCAAGACCACGCCGGACACGGCGCGCCAGCCGGTCGAGATCGCGCCCGGCGGCGCCACCAACCCGTCGGCCGCGCCCCTGCGCGACACCTCGGCGCGCGACCTGGCGATTTCCGGTGCGGTGTTCCTGGTCCTGCTGGTGATTTACTTCTTTGTGCGGAACGCCTACGTGCAGCACCTGGTGGTGCGGCGCGTGTCGCCCTCGTCGGCCGGCAGCGCCGGCTGGCTGCTGTTCGTCGGCCTGGGCTTTTTGTCGCTGGCGGCGGTGCTGGCGATCGTGAACGCCGCCAAATACCTGACGCTCGCCGTCACCGGGCCGCTGGTGCTGGTCGGCGTGGTGACCCTCGTCGCGGCCTTGTTCGTCGGCCGTCGTTGAACTGATAGAAAGAACACCATGGCAGATTTTCCCGATCCGGCAGCCCTGAACAACAATAACAAAGCGGAGCTGAAGGTCGACCTGCGACCGACGCTCTTCATCGGCGCCGGCGGCACCGGCATGGAAGTCATGATACGCATCCGCCGCCGCATCCTGTCGGCGGTGTGGAACCGCCAGCATCCGACCCGCGTCGAATCGCTGGCCGACTTCCCGGTGGCGCGCTTCCTGCACTTCGACCTCGACAACAACGCCATCATCGACGAGGGAAAGTCGCAGCGCACCGACCCCTGGTTCGACCTGGTCAAGATGACCGACGAAGAACGCCTGGTGGAGCCGCTCGACCTGCCGCAATACCACGAGTCCGACGACAGCCTGGCGCGCTTTCCGCTCATCGAGAACTGGATGCCGCTGCGCCCGAAAAAACTGCGCTCGCTCGGCATCGACCCGTCGAAAGGCGCCGGCCAGATCCGCGCGCTGGCGCGCCTGTATTTGTTCGACAAATACCCGAAGCTGCGCGGCCGCATCAAGGGCGCGCTGAATTTCCTGAGCAGTAACGCCGGCATCGAGCGCAAGGAGAATTACCAGCGCCTCGGCCTGCAGGTGGACACGTCCAAGTTCCGCATCGTCGTCATCGCCTCCAACGCCGGCGGCACCGGCGCCGGCAGCGCCATCGATCTGGGCTGGATCGCGAAAGCCATCGCGCGCCAGGAAGTGACGGACAGCCAGGTCGACCTGGTGATGTTTCTCCCCTCCGGCTACGCCAAGGCCAACAAGGAGCGCACCGAGGCCAACGCCTACGCCACCATGATGGAGCTGGAAACGACGATGCGCGACATGAACGCGCAGGTCCGCTGGATGGACCCGGACAGCGTGGTCGGACGCGGCACGCCCTTCGACGACGTGTACTTCGTCGATACCGCCAACCTCGCCAACAAGGCGACCCATGACGTCAAGGATGTCTACCAGATGGTGGCGGACACCCTGTTCGAGGATTTCGCGTCGGCCGACTTTGCCAACCGCAAGCGCTCGGTCGCGGTCAACCAGCAGCAACACAAGCTCGGTCCCTACAATCCGCGCGTGCCGGAAGGGCGCTTCGGCGACATGCGCCTGTCCTATTCAAAGGTGTATTCGGGCTTCGGCCAGGCCGTGCTGGACACCCAGCAAAGCCTGCGCGACGATATCCGCGCCTACGAACTGGCGGCGCTGATGGTCAAGGCCTTCTTCGGCCTGGCCGGCAGCGACGGCGCCCAGGCGCGCCGCGCCACCGATGCCGAGCGCGATGCCTTCATGCGCGAGCAGATGGGGATGAACGAGCACCCCTTCCTCGAATTCCCCGACTTCCGCAAGGGCACGGTGGACGTCACGCCCTTCCAGGAATACGCGCTCACCGACATGCTGCTGATGGACCGCGACGGCCGCTCGCTGTTGGAGCGGGTCGAGAGCAAGGTGCAGCTCGAGATCGACCGCATCATGGCGTCCTACGACATCAAACTGTGGCGCGAAAAAGTGGTCGAGCTGCTGCCCGACCTGGAGCGCGACGCCATCCGCGAAGCCGGCGCCACCGCGGAAACGAGCGAAGACCGCATCAAGCGTCACACGGGAGAGCAACTGGCGCACCTGCGCCTGGCCGTGCGCGGACGTTTATACATGCTGCTCGACGACCGCAAGCAGGGCGGCCTGGAATTCGTGCTGTCGCTGCTGGAGCAGGTGAAGGCGCGGCTGGCCCAGCGCGACCTGGCCAACGCCCAGCGCAACGGCAAGCGTTACCGCGACATCCGCGACGCGCTGCGCACGCGCCAGGTCGAGGAATCGCTGAACAATCTGACGCAGGCCGCCGGCCGCCTGTTCGGCAAGGATGCCCAGGCGCGCGAAATCATGAACCACCTGAAGCGCGACATCGCCGACTTCCTGCGCTTCCACTTGCTGGCGGTGTCCGCCGGCCAGTCGATCGAGGTGATGCGCTCGATGTCCGCCTGGCTGGGCGACCCGCAGACGCCCGACGAGCACGGCCAGGTGCAGTGGAGCGGCGTGGCCGGCGAATTCCAGGAAGGGCGGCGCGCCGTGCAGGCCATGCTGGCCGCCAGCGACCAGCGCATCGCCCAGCTGCGTGCGGACGCGCGCCAGGAACACGCCACCTACATCAAGCTGGCCAGCGACGTGCTGCCGGCACCGGTGCGCCTGAGCGGCGACACGACCGCGTGGAGCGAAGAAGTGCTCCAGGAATTCGGCGGCTCGGCGCGCCTGTTCCCGCAGCTCGGCGACGAACGCCTGCGCGCCGACCTGCTGCTGAAGCTGTTCCGCCGCGCGCAGACGCAACTGTCGACGCAGCAGCTGGCCGAGCCGGTCGATCCGCTGCTCGAGCGCCTGGGTGCGATGTCGCCGCAGGAGCGCCACCGCGTGTTCAGCGAGTGGATCAAGAGCGCCATGCCCTGGATTAACGCGCGCTTCTCGGCCGAGTTCACGCCCAGCGCCGACCAGTTCAAGTGCTTCATCGGCGTCGGCGATCCGGTCGCCTGGCGCCGCATGGAAGCCGAGATCCGCGCCGCCGTGCCGACCGGCTTCTTCCACGGCGACCTGGTCTCGGTCGTCAACACCGGCGTCGCCGGCAGGGCGGTGTGCTACATCGAGCTGTCCGGCTACCCGATGACGGTGCTGCGCGGCTTGCCGACCTGGCGCGCCTCCTACCAGATCGAAAACCCGAAGATCCCGACCCACCTGCATTTCGATTCGACCCGCTTCCGCCATCCGATTTCGCCGTCGATGGACGAATTGAACCGCCTGGCCGACGACTATGAATGGTTCCTGCAGGCGATCGCGCTGGGCGTCGTGCGGCGCAAGATGGATGCCGGCGACCGCGAAGCCAGCTTCCAGCCGCGCGGCCAATACCTGTTCGAAGTCGAGCAGGGCTCGGGCGAATGGCTCCAGATCGGCAACGAGTACGCGGTGCGCTCGAACGGCTTGCCGCCGTACTACCGCGAGCAGGTGATCGCCAGCGTGCGCCAGCGCCTGGGCGCGATGGGACCGCACCAGCTGGCGCTGCTGGCTGCGCTGATGCGCCATTATCAGCTGCGCGTGTACGAACCGAAGCTGGAAGTCGACGAGACCGGCGCCCAGCTGCCGTCGCCGTCGCTGCCGAACATCACCGCGCGCCGGCTGTACGACGCCTGGTTCCGGCGCGCGGTGGCGCTGGACGCCAGCTTGAGCCCGGCCCAGATCGACGCCGCGCTGGCCCAGCTCGACCAGTGGACCGACAGCGTGCCCGATTCGGCCAGCGACGCCTACAGCTGGGAAGTCGAGCGCGCGGTCGACAAGCGCACGATCAAGCCCGAATTCCTGGCCGCCGATGCGCAGGCGGCCAGGGTGCTGGAGCGGCGAGCCGGCCACGCGGCGGAGGCCGGCGGCGTGCCCCACGATGCCGTCCGGGCGCCTGCGCTTGCCGCCGGCATGGCTGGCGTGGTGACGGCGACGACGCGCTACAAGCTGTTCGTCGGCGGCGCCCAGCGCGGCCCGTATGCGCAGGACGAGGTGGTGCAACTGCTGCTGCGCGGCGAGATCGACAACGGCACGCGCATCTGGAACATGGCGTGGAATCCGCGCCAGGACAAATGGAAAACGATCGCCGAGATCCCGGAACTCGCGGGCGTGCTCGACATAGCGATCCCCGATCCGGACGACGATATTCCGGACCCGGAATGAACAAAGGAGCACCGTGCAAGAAGAAGTGATTTATCGCTGTATCAATACCGCCTGCGCGCGCCCGATGCCGCGCCCGGTGAATTTTTGTCCGTGGTGCGGGACGGCGCAGCGCGAGGGCCTTGCGCACGCCGCCGCGCCGGCGCAGGAAGCCGCACGGCACGACGCATCCGCAGCAACGCTCGCCGCGAATGCGGGCGCCGCCGCGGCCGCCGCCATGGCCGGCTGGTCGGCTGCGCCGGCGCAGGAAGCGCCGCCGGCGCAGCCGCGGGCGCAAGCGCAGCCGCAGCCGCAGCCGCAGCCCCAAGCACAGCCGCAGCCGCAGCCGCAGCCGCAGCCGCAGCCGCAGCCGCAAGCGCGGCCCGAAGCGGCCCGTGGTTTCGGGCAGCCGCCCGGCGCCAACGAGTTCGGCCACTCGGCGCAGCCGCAGGACGTGCCGCGCCCGGCCATCCCGGCGCGTCCGGCGCGGCGCAAGCCGGTGCAGCTGCGCTGGTGGATCCTGGCGCTGGCCATCCTGTGGGCCGTATGGCTGCTGGCCAAGCCCTCGTCCAGGAAGATCGAGCGCCGGATCGAGACCGCGGCCGCGCTGGCCAGGGAGTGCAAGGGCAGCGAAGCGCAAGCCGAACTGATCGCCCTGCGCGCCGACCGGGCCACGCCCGAGCAGCTGGAGCGGCTGCAGAAGACGCTGAACGACCAGTCCGCGATCTGCACCACCCGGCGCCTGCGCAACAAGGCCTGGAGCGACGCCAGCATGGCCACCGAAGCGGCCCTCGCCACCGGCAACGCCGAGAGGGCGCGCACGCGGCTGCAGGGCTTTATCCGGCGCTGGGGAGAAGACGACAAGACGCGCGCGCTGAAGGCGCGCGTGGAGGAGGCGGTGGAGCGGGAGAAGCATCCGCTGGCGGTGCCGCGGGATCAGGCGGGAGCGGGGTAAAAAGCGGCAGACAGGAAGCCTGATTATTTGCGTTATCGTCGCCCCTGCGAAGGCAGGGGCCCAAGTTCGTGGCATGCCGCAAAACTTGGACCCCTGCCTGCGCAGGGGCGACGGTCTTAGGCTAACTTATTTTTCGCCCGCAATCCACTTCTCCACCTGCGCCTCCAGAATCGGCAAGGGCAAGGTCCCATCCCCCAGCACCACCGCATGGAAGGCCGGGAAACTGAACTTCGCCCCCAGCGCCCCCTGCGCCTTGGAACGCAGCGCCAGGATCTTCAGCGCGCCGATCTTGTAGGCCAGCGCCTGCCCCGGCCACACCATGTAGCGCTCGATCTGGTTGGCCGCTTCCGCTTCGCCATAGCCCAGGTTCTCGACCGCATACGCAATCGCCTTTTCGCGCGACCAGCCCTGGGCATGCATGCCGGTGTCCACCACCAGCCGCACCGCGCGCAGCAGTTCGTCGTTCAGGTGCCCGAACAGGGCGGCCGGATCGTCGTACAGGCCGAAGTCGCGGCCCAGTGTTTCGCAGTACAGCGCCCAGCCTTCGCCGTAGGCCGCCGCGCTCGGGTGCTCGGTGAAAAATTTTCTGAAATCCGGCAGCGGCAGTTCCTTCAGCAGCGCCGCGTGCAGGTGGTGGCCGGGCACGCCTTCGTGCAGCAGCAGGGTCGACATGCCGACGGTGCTGTACTGCGTCGGATCGTTGACCACCGCCCAGAACACGCCCGGATGCGAGCCGTCCGCCGCCACCGGGGTGTAGTGGTCGGAGGCGGTGGCGCGTGTCAGTTCCGGCTCCAGCTGGATGCTCAGGCGGGCCTTCGGCAGCAGCGAGAAATAGGCCGGCAGCTTGCCTTCGACGGTCGCGTAGATCTCGCGGTAGCGCGCCAGCACTTCCTGGTCGGTCTTGAAGGGCTTGAAGCGCGCCTGTTCCTCGACCCAGTGCGGGAAGCGATCGAGCGGCCCCTGGTAGCCCAGGCGCGGCGCCAGCTCGGTCATCTGCTTGCGGATGCGCGCCACTTCCTGCAGGCCCAGCGCGTGGATCGCGGCCGGCGTCATGTCCAGGTTGGTGTTGTTGCGGATGCGCGCCTGGTACCAGGCGGCGCCGTTCGGCAGGGCGCCGTAGCCGGCCGTCGTGCGGCCCGCCTTCAGGTAGTCGCTTTCCAGGAAGCCGACCAGGCGCCCGAGCGCGGCGTCGATATGCGCGGCGGCCTGGCGGTAGCCGGCGCTCAGCGCGCGCTTGTCCGACTCGGTAAAACCTGCGGGCATGCGCGCGGCCGGCGAATAGAACACGCTGGCGTCGACGCTGGCGCTTCTCAGCTGGCGGAACTGCGGCAGCATGCGCGTGGTGACGATCTTCGGCTGCACCACGCCGGTACGGATGCCTTCCTTCATGTTGACGATGGCCTGGTCGATCCAGGCCGGCAGCTGTTCCAGGCGGCGCAGGTAGGCGCGGTACTGGGCCGGCGTCTCGAGCGGCTGGGAGCCGGTGCCGCTGGCGTAGTTGGCCAGGTTGCTCGGCACGTTGTCGAAGTGATTCAGCGGCAGCAGGTGCTCGGGGAATTTTTCCAGGTCGAGCTGGCTACCGATCTCGAAGGCGAGGATGTCGTAGTTCAGCCTGGCTTTCGGCGCCAGGCGCGACGCGTCGATCGCTTTCAGCTGGCGCAGCATGGCGTGGTTGTCGGCCAGGTAGCGGTCGCGCACCTTGGGCGCGATCGCCATGCCGATCTGGTCGTCGTAGCGGCTGTCGCCGTTGGCGGTGGCGTACAGCAGCGGATCGTACTTGGCGCGCAGGTCGTAGAAGCGGGCGGCGATGCGGTCGACCTGTTGTTCGGCGTTTTGCGCGGCGGCGGGCGTTGCCGCTTGCACGGCGGCGGCAGGGACGAAAGCGGCGGCAAGTGCGGCGGCCACGTAGGCGGACAGCACGAGAACGCGCAGCGGCAGGACAGTCATGGGGGTACCTTCGCAAATGAAATTCCGAGAAGGGGCGTTCGTCAGGCGACCGGGTATTGCAGCCTGGCGCTTGCCGGGAGCCGGCCGATCGATGGCCAAGCGGGACTGTCACGCATCGCCGGTTTCCCGGTGTTCCGCATAACTGTCTCCCCAGGTTTTCATGGCATCGAGGACGGGGGCCAGGGTCTTTCCAAAACCGGTCAGCGAGTATTCGACGCGCGGGGGCACTTCGGCATACACCTGCCGGAGAACGATACCGTCCGCTTCCAGCTCTCGCAATTGCAATGTCAGGGAGCGCTGGGTGACGCCGCCGATCAGTCTGCCCAATTCACCAAAGCGCCTGGTACCGCCCAGCAAATAATAAATAATCAGAGGTTTCCATTTGCCGCCGGCGACTTTGATCGTCGATTCGACGGCGCACCGGACTTGGGCTGCAGGTTCTTTTTTCATCGGCCAATGGTATACAAAATGTACCTACCTATCAAATATGTGCGTACTTGCGGAAAGAATCCTGTCCTCGTACGATCCGACCGGAGCTGACGGGCACGGTGCCCGGTGCGACAGAAAACAGGAGCAGGAAATGAGAGCGGCTTATTACGAACGACAGGGTGCTGCGCACGAGGTGTTGATGCTGGGCGAGGTCGACATGCCGATGCCCGCGGCGGACGAGGTACGCGTCCGCATTCATGTCTCGGGCGTCAATCCGAGCGACATCAAGGCACGTACGGCGTTTTCGGCGGCGATGCCATTTCCCCGCATCGTTCCCCACCAGGACGGGGCCGGCGTGATCGACGCCGTCGGCGCGAATGTGCCGAGGTCGCGGCTCGGCGAGAGGGTCTGGGTCTACGAGGCGCAGTACGGCCGTGCGAACGGCACCGCTGCCGACTATGTCACGGTGCCATCGGACCAGGCCATCGTTTTGCCGGACGGCGTTCCCTTTGAAACAGGGGCGGCATTGGGAATTCCCGCGCTGACCGCGCACCGCTGCCTGTTTGCAGACGGCGACCTGAAGGGCCGTCGCGTCCTTGTGCACGGCGGCGCCGGCGTCGTCGGCACGGCGGCGATATTGCTCGCGAAATGGGCTGGTGCGTGGGTCGCGACGACGTGCATGAATGCCGAACAGGCCGCCGTTGCCAAGGCCAACGGCGCGGACCTGGTGCTCGATCGGCAGGCCGACGATGTCGCGCGGATCCTGCATGATGCGAGCGGCGGGGCAGGGATGGATCGTATCGTCGATGTCAACCTGAAAGCCAACCTCGCCATGAATATCGCGTGCCTGGCCCAGGGCGGGGTCATCAGCGCTTATGCGACATCGAGCGCGACCGAGGAACTATCGATACCCCTGTTGCAGGCGATGCTGCACGGCTGCGTATTCCGGTTTGTCTATATCTACAAGGTGCCGCCGGACGCCAAGCGCATCGCCATCCAGGACATCACGGCGTGCCTGGAAACGGGAAGCTACCTTCCCCGGATTGCCATGCTCGTCGGCCTGGAGGACATCGCGGATGCGCATGCCGCGCTCGAATCGGGGAAGCTGATCGGCAAAATCCTGGTGCGAAACCGGGTTTGAATGGCCGCGCGTTCGAGGTCAATGGGATTGAAAGGCTGTGTGCGCATTAATTATGTGAACTGAAACGGATCGAGCAAGTCATACGCATTGTCGAGATAACTCATGTGGAGCGACGATGCGCGGCCTGGGCTTCGAGGAAGTGTTTGCCTTGCTGGGGGCGGTGCAATTATCTGCTGCCGATCTGGTCCGGCTACGCGACTGGGTCGCTGGCGTGGCGCATCCGGACGAGTGCATTGCCCTGATCGAAGGCGCTGCGACAGGAAGGCCGTGCCCGCATTGCGGCTGTGCCAGGAAACACCGCTGCGGCCAGGCAAGTGGGCTGCAGCGCTTTCGCTGTCTCGGGTGTCGGCGCAGTCATAACGCGCTGACGGGGACACCGCTGGCGCGGCTGCGCAAAAAAGAATGCTGGCTCACATATTTACAGTGCGTGCTCGACTCGCGCACGGTGCGCGATGCCGCGCGCGTGGTGGGGGTCGATCGCACGACGAGCTTTCGGTGGCGTCACCGTTTCGTGCCGGGCGCGATGCGCGAGCGTCCGACGATGCTGGGCGCAATCGTCGAAGCGGATGAGACGTACCGGCTCGAATCGCAAAAGGGCGCGCGCAAGCTGACGCGGCCGGCGCGGAAACGCGGCGGCGTGGCACAGCGGCGCGGCATCAACCGGGAGCACGATTGCCTGCTGGTTGCCCGTGACCGCAACGGCGAAACGCTCGACTTTCATACGGGCCGCGGCCAGGTTACGGCAGCGCAACTGGGTCATTGCCTGATGCCGGTCTTGCCGCCCGATGTGTTGCTGATCAGCGATGGGGCAATGGCCTACCGCCGCTTTGCAAACGAGGTCGGCATCACGCATGAATGGGTCAATGTACACGCGGGCGAGCGTGCGCGCGGCGCGATCCATGTGCAGAACGTGAACGGCTGGCACAGCCGTTTCAAAACCTGGCTGGTGCGTTTCCGCGGCATCGCGAGCCGTTACCTCATCCATTATTCCGGCTGGCAGCGGATACTGGATGCACGGCGCCTGGCGACACCCGCGCACCTGCTGTGCGCTGCGGCCCGGCGCTGGTAGCCGGGTCCTTATCGAATTAACGCGAACACAGCCTAAAAAAACGGCGTCCCGGCCACTAAGCTGGAACGCCGCTGAACGGAAAGCGTCAAACTTATGCGCGGCGGCGCATGCTCGAGAGCGCAACACCGCCCAGGATCACGGCAAAGCCGGCCACGTGGTACAGGTGCGGCGCCTCGCCCAGCAAGGGCCAGGCGGCCAGCGTGGCGAACAGCGGAATCAGGTACAGGCTCATGCTGGCACGAGCCGGGCCGGCCAGCGACACCAGGCGGTCGAAGCAGAAGTAGGCGCCCAGGCTCGGCACGATCGCCAGGAAGCCCAGCGCGACGTACAGGCGGCCGTCGCCGAAGTTCGGCGTGGTGCCGCTGAAGGCTTCCAGCGCGGCGAACGGCGCCAGCACCAGCGCGCCCCCCAGAATCAGCGACGCCAGCTTGACCGTGCTCGGCACCTTCGGCAGCGGCACGCGCTTGTTGAACACCGTGTACAGCGCCCAGCCGCAGGCGGCCAGCACCACCCACAGGTCGCCGCGGCCGAATTCGAGCTGGCCCAGGGCCGCCGGATTGCCCTTGGTGAGCACTACCAGCACGCCGAGGATCGCCAGCAGCATGCCGCCGGCCTGCTTGCGCTCCAGCGGCGCGCGCCACACCAGCGTCTCGATCAGGGTGACCAGCGCCGGGCAGGACGCGAAGATGATGCCGATGTTGGCCGCGCTCGTGTGGCGCGCGCCGATGTACTGCGGCGCCACCGCCACGCCCATGCCCAGGCCGGCCAGCAGCAGGAAGCGCGGCCAGTTGGCGAGCAGCGTGTGGCGCAGCGCAACCATGCGCGGGCCGACTGTCGGCAGCAGGATCAGGAAGGCGAGCGCCCAGCGGCCGAAGGCCAGGAACACCGGCGGAATGCCCACGCTTTCCGACCAGCGCGCCACGATCAGGTTGGCCGCGAACAGGGCGGGGGCGATGAACATGAGCGGCATTTCGGCGGCGAACACATCGCTGCGATAACCCAAGCCTGACCGTGAAACTGCTTCCGACACGCGAACTCCTGAAATGAGATGACGACAACGATGGGGTTTGATGCGCCGCACCAACACGCGTGGAATGGTAAAGGACCGGGGAGAGAATGTGCTTTTGTTCGATAGCGGTAACATGGCCAACAACGAAAGAAATATCTACGAATCGGCTAAA
>Ga0308164_10003950_pt1 | contig 12918 bp, 10 predicted proteins | sample PhyTR2_FD_201031 | JGI IMG/M metagenome (GOLD analysis project Ga0308164, IMG submission 201031) | Phyllosphere microbial communities from UC Gill Tract Community Farm, Albany, California, United States - DLSLT.R2 | ecosystem: Host-associated > Plants > Phyllosphere > Unclassified | place: USA... | reverse complement strand
AGCTACAAAAAACTGAACTTCTTTAAGCTCCCCGCTTTCCTTATCAATAATGGAGAGTGTTTTCCCTGCATAATCGACATACATCTTATCACCGGATTTGTGATTCATATGCATCACCGGGTTCACACGCTTGCCCCATATCTTGTAATGATGCCGGAACTGTGAACTCTGAAAACCATCAGGATGCAGTACAAGATATTGCTCCCACATATGATGGATAGTGATTCCTACCTTTTTGAGCTCACGTTCCATCTTTGGGAAAAAATCGTACAGGGACTGTAGTTTGGGGCTAATGGACTCCGCGGTGGTATTGGAAAACAAAAGTTCCAGCTCGGCATCTGTCTTGGCATTGATCGCATCAAGGTTTAAGCCCAGAATCTCATACAATGAGATGTATTTTTTAACGGTATTTCTGGAAAGGGATAAATAGCTGCTTATAAATAACTTGCTCTTTCCAGTGCTGTAGAATTTTATGACTTTTCTAATTTTACTCATGTCTGTTATTTTATTTGCCATGATCCGCTTTTTTTAACGAATGTATGACGCTAACATCATGAAAAAATCAAGTCGTTTTTATCTCAAATATAACCCAGATAATAGGTGGTCATTTTGGACCGGAAAGTGGTGGTCACTTTGCTCCGAAATCAGTGGTCAATTTACTCCGAAATTAGGTGGTCAATTTGACCGTCTTTTCCACATTTTTGGAGATAACCAAGTTATAGAACAATCATCATTCAGTTTTGGATTTTTTATTCTTGCTATAGATTTTTTCCTTTACGATTTAAGAAAAAAAGAACTGAAGAAAAATATTCCTTTTGCGGATTTATCAGCAAGAGAAAATGAGATTCTTAAAATTTTGTTAGATAATCCGGATTTAAAATATGCACAAATAAGTGAACAATTGAATATTTCAGAGAAAACTTTATCGGCTCATTTGAATAAAATTTATAAAAAAATCGGAATTAAAAGTAAAAAGGAAATCAACGAATTGAGTAAATCTATCAGGGAAAGTATAATGTCCTAATTATAACCTTGCAAATACTATACTCATAAATTTTACAATTGAAAATATGATCCTGCTTTAACCAACTAGGTTCTTTTTTATATTTTTGTGAATTTACAAAGTTAAGATTACTGGTGTTTCACTTACGTCAGTTTAATAGCTTATAAAAAGCAGGAATTTCTGTTTTTTTTTAATGTTAAAATACCATTATAGAAACTTTAATGTTTTTCCCAAAACCAGCTTTCCTTCAAATAATACTTTTCAACTTTCTGATAAATACTTCTAAATGTCATTTTTTTTTCATTAATAAGTTTGTTTTCTAACAAAACGTTTATATAATAAAAGGTAAAATATCGATCTTGATAAAATAGTATAGGCTCATCGAAGGGTTGAAAATAACGTCGTGTATTAAAACTCCATTCGGCTTCAGGGCAAAGTTTACGTAAATCCTCGCCTATAAAGTAAAGCATAGGAACTACTAATTTTTTCTTATCAGTTACAGATAAATTCTTCGACAATTTTTCCGCATCCTTATAGAAAGTTGCTTCATTATAAGATAAACCAAGATCACTTAAAATAGTGATCATATTATCTTTAACGAATGATTCCTTATTCATTAAATTTTTAAACAAAAAATATGCTGTATTATTCTCAGGTAATACGGGATAAGAGTTATGTTTGAACATCTCGTCATATTTATCTTTTGAAAGAATTATACTGCTCCCTCTTTCAATATTCGGAAATACAAATAATTTGTTGTCATTAATAACTAGAGATGTACTGCCGTTATACTGAGAATAATTATATCTCTTCATACTTCTTAAGTTATATTTTAAAGATTCTTCAAAGGAAACAATCTCATAATCTTTGCTTATAATTTTCTGTGCACACATGATTTTGAAATGAATTAATAAACTTAGAAAAAATAACTTTCTCCTATTATAATTTATTATAGTACAGTTAAATCGGGCATATTATATAATAGTTTATGAACATAACGTACCTTTCTTCATAAACTATTATATAATATGTCCGACATTGCTCTATGCTTAAATTGATTGAAATATAAGCGTAGAGCAATAGAGGTATCGTAAGTTGTCCCTAATGTAAATTTCCGATACAATCCTTCTTCCTGAATTACTATTGCCAAAATAATTTAGCATTGAATAAATACATTATTCTTTTACTAGAGCAGTTGTATAAAAAATATTCGTTTTTTTACTGTATTATTTAATGAATTCTTTTAAATCAAAAGTTTCAGGCATTCCAAAAATTGAACTGTTTTCAAAAGTTAAAATATCACCCTCAAGTTTAAACTTTTTGAAATTGGCATCCGTCATAATCTTCCATGTTTCATAATCTTTAAGATTAATCCTTTTTTCATCAGATACTCTTACTAATGCTAACTCAGCTTTTTTTGTAGAAAGATCCATTACTATATCATAAACTTCCTTATTATATTTTAGCTTTTTCTTGAACAATGAATTGCTAATTTTCCATTCTTCACCCTTCAATTTTTCCAAAGCATCAATAACTTCGCTCTTATCTGTGACGAAGTAATCATCTGAAAGATTATTAAACAGAACTTTCCATTTTTCTATCAAAAAATCCTTTCTTTCTGCCTCTGATAGATTATTCCAATCAATATTCTTAGTTGAAATTGAAATATTTACAATGCCGTCATATCCTTTTTTCTGATAGAAAAGTTCTTTAAAATATTCAACATTATCGAATTCCAAATCTGGATTAAACATAAGCATATATTTTTGAACCTTTTTTTCTCTATTCATTTTATCCTGAATCGCTGGTATAAACAAAATTTCAAGTAAAGTACGGTAATTTGCTATACCTAAATATTTATCAATTGATCCTGTGTAAATTGTAAACCAAATATTTCTCATTTTTTTCCTTTTAAAAATTTATCTAAATATCTCGTCAGAGCATCAGCGTATGGATATCTTTGTGCATAAGGCATCTCTCCAGTATTTTGTACATATTGCCAAACATAAAATTTTTCAAAGAGAAAGGCTTGATCATATGTAACTCCCTCATGTAGATACATCCAAGTATGAGGTCCCCTATCGTTATAACGCTTATTGAGTGTTGATATTTGACTCTGTGGTCGATTATCAAGATTTACAGCTCTAGTTATTCCAAATTTTGCCATTTTTTCTTTTCCCATTATAGCATATACGTTGGCTCTCGAGGGTGAACTGTCACCTCTTACAGACAATAATAAACTTAGAGCAAACGTTCTTGAAAGTATTTGTGCCGCAGCTCCCCCAATTGATGTAGAAGATGCCGTACCTGCCGCCACACCAATACCTGCACCTTCTACTGTAATAGTAGCCACCAATATTTTTGCAGTGGCTGTTGACATAATACCTGCTGCAACTAAAGTACTAATTTCTGCACTACTAAAAGGATGGAGTGGATTAAATGTTTGCTGCCCATCACCCTCACTGTTATAATCAGGGGAAATAATATAATTTTTATTAACAGCTTCGATACTTGTTGAAGTAATTTTATTATCAAATACATTCCGTGAATATGATATTCCACCAATAACACCACTCAAGAAGTTTGACCCCGTAAATGCTGAATTTAAACCTCCTGAGACAATTCCCGGTAAAAAGCTTTTAATTGCTCCCGGATTACTTGTTATATTTCCTAAAGCACCTGAGATAGCTGCTCCTCCAATAGCTCCTCCTAATACTGCGCTCCATGTACTTTCCCAATTCCATTTGCCAGGATTCCAGTTTCCTCCATTAGCATTTACCCCAGATAAATATCCACCCGCAATTGCACCAGCTGCCCACCACCAAAACTCTCCGTTAGGATCACTATACATCATTGGATTATTCAGTACATATCCATATTTATTATAATTTTGAGTATTGTTGGCATCTTGGATATTCTCATCAGCATTTAAGAATCTTCTCAAGAGTGGGTCGTACAATCTACCATTCATATGAATAATACCGACTTCGAAGAAATGTTCATGGCTGGTATATCCTCTGTTGATAAATAGTCCTCCTTGTGCTGAAATAATTTCTCTTATAACATCCCTATTGGTAATTACAGTGCCTGTTCCTAACTGTAGATGGGTAAAGTTACCCCATGCATCAAAATGCCTTTGCTCTATTTTATAACCTTTTTCATCACTAATAGCCAAAATACTACCTAAATAGTCTTTATGCAAAAATTTAAAGGAGCTGTCATTTTGATCGTTTACATAAATGATATTACTCTCATATGGCGTTCCGCCAATATAAATTACATGCTTTTCCGTGTTTGTATTATTATCTATAATAACTTCAAAACTCCCATCCTCATTATAGAATTTTGTATATCGACCATCTTGTTGCTCAAAGTCAAAGTTCCCCCCATAAGTTACTTTTTGACGCATAGATGTTAATCCGTATTTGAACGCAACATCTCCCTTTAATCCATCAATATAAATAGGATCATTATTCTCATTATAACCTATATATTGAGTTAGGTCATTAGCATAATTTTCTACACCGGTCGGATTTAGATCAACACTGGTTGATTGATAAATTTTATTACTATCTTCATATCTAATCTCTCCGAGCTGATCATTTTCATGAATTCTGCCATCTACCTTATAAATATTAGTTGAATTTTGACCTGTATGCGGATTTGTCCAGGAAACAAGTCGATTGTTACTATCATAATTAAAACTTTCTGAGATGGTAAAATCTCCGCCTGTTGTTCTGTTCGCTAACTCATTCTTTATAGCATCAAAAGAATATGATATTTCTAAGATACTAGGCTTAACAGCAGAAGAATGATTGATATTGGTTAAGAATCCATTGTCATCATAATTATTATTAACCGTTGCACTCCCCAATCTGGATGTAAGTGTTTGACCTTTCGTATTGGAAGTTTGAAGCTCCCAAAGAACTAAATCTTTACTTTTTAGGAGGTACAATTCACCATTCCAGTCATTGTACTGATTTTCTATATCTACTTCTGTCGAGAATCCATTAGAATTTAATTTCTTTCTATAGAACTTTACCCTGGACAGATTATCGTACTGAAATTCGTCTTGAATATATTGTCTTCCGTTACTATTTTCAATCAGTGAGTTTATTCTTCCTTGTGGATCAAATTGAATTACATATTCGAAATTATTTCCGTTTGATGAACCTTTTTTAGTCTTCAGTCTTCCAAAACTATCGTAATAGAAATCGATGTTTTTATTTGTTGAAAAGCCATCGGATGATGACTCTACTTGATTTACGAGCTGACCAAAAGAGTCGTAGTCATAATATTTTTCACCTTTTGGACTTGTGATTTTTTGAATTTTACCCAGACCATCATATTCGTAAGTATATTTACCATTAGCAGGATCGCTAAATTCAGATTTTCTGCCCCAAGAGTCATACTTTGTAGAAACTGTATTTGTGCCGTATATTGCTGCAATTTGTTGACTCGATGCATTATAATTAAAATTTATGGTTCCTCCTGGATCTGTTGAAGAAATTACATTCCCTAAAGCATCTTGAGTTTTTGAAGTGGTGCGATTGTAATTATTTACTTCGACTACCGTTGTCGTTGAACCGGAAATAGTAGTTTTTGTTTGCTTGCCGGTAAACTGATTCATGGTTACTTTTGCAGGAAATACAGTATCATCATATATAATAGTATTCCATTGAGTAGCACTTTGGCCTTCAAAATAAGGTTCAGACTCTTTGGTCTTCCTACCTAATAGATCATATTGGCTTTCTTTTGAAACAAACTGCCCCTGAGCAAATGCTTTCGTAGAGGCTTTATATTCCTGTCCTAATTTGTTTGTATATTTTTTAGATACATTCCCGTCAGGATCATTCTGTGTTATGGTAATATTTCCATTATCGTCTCTTACATATGTATATATAGTTGCCCCATATAGATTTGATTGAGCACTCAGCAGTTTACCCCATCCATCGTAAGTATTAGTGACTACATTTTGAAGCGGGTCGGTGTGTGTAAGAATCTGTCCGAAATCATTATAAGTGAATGTATTGACTAACCCTAAATTATCAGTTTGATTAACTACAAATCTTCCGCTATTATCATAACCTGTCAATGCGGTCTGCATTTGGGAATCAAGATTATTAGTTATTACCTTTTGTACAATGTTTCCAAAGTTGTCATAGTCAAAATTTTCCTGTAAATACAGTGAGTTATTTTGATCCCAATTTTTCACGGTTTTTACCCTATTGTTTTCGTAGCTATATTCAGCTTTACTGGATTTGAGATCATTATATGCCGCTACGATTTCAGTTTTCGATTTTGCACGTCCTATAAAATAATTAGTACCTAAACCCGAAGGGTTGTGGTAATAATCGTAGGTAGAAGTGGTTACAGCATAGCTATTATTGATCTTTGAAACAATTGTTATCGGAAGATAGTATGCACCATACGTCGTAGTGCTTTCTGCTGTGGCATTGGTTAAAAAATCTTTTCCCTTCTGTGACTTCGGAACAATTACCGTTATTACTTTAGGCTTATCAACGTCGGGAATTGTTGTTACTACCTGCCCGTTTAAAATTTTATCAATCTGATAAGTGGTTGATTTAAAACTCAACAACTGTGTATTATTCTCAGAAACATCTGTAGGAAATATTTGGGCTTCCTGATTAGTTCTGATTGACCACTCTTTGATTGGAACACCTTCATTCAGTGGATCAATTTCGACTCCTGACCATATTTTTGTGTTTTCAAGTCCATCAGCATACCATGATGATCTGGCTGTTCTACGAAAACCTATCATTCCTTTTCCAAGAATGTTGGATGTAAGACCTCTGTACCTAAAGTCTTGCTTTAGTTTTTTATCCGTCGCAATATTTTGGATGAGCTGAGAAACAACATACATTCCTGCAGCCTGATCAATTTCAACGTAAGGATAGTTTGTAATTTCAGAAGTATTATTGTATAAATAAGGAGTTGGTTTTTTATCTAATCGATTATAAGCAATATCAGTAATAATATTTCCTTGTGTGATAGTCTTGATACGACCTTCCATGGAAATGTCATAATACTTGTGAGTATCCACGTCCAAATTACCTTCATAAGTAGGTACTATAGAGATTAATGCAAACTTTTTTAGCATGGCTCCGGCTGAATGATCAACTGGTATTCCAATTTTATCAGCTGCATTTGGCGCTAAGAAAGAATTGATATTACTTGAATTAAGATAAACGATCTGACCATATGTTTGATCACTGTAAAGAGGGTCGCTACCTCCTCCAAAAGTTGCTAAAACGTTTACTCCATTGCCAGATGTTACACGGTATTTTACCCCTGCACTTGGATTATCTTGATTGTATTCTTTCTGATAATATCTACTTGATTGAAGACTTATAAGTTCTGTTTTCCCATCATTATTTATATCAAAAGCTACAAAAGTTCTGGGATTACTTACTGAAATATTATCATTATTATCAGTAGTTATTGTTCGGCTTTTATGTTGATTCCTAAAATTACGGGTTTCTTCTGTGAAATCAACCCCTGTTGACGTATACAGATACCAAAGTTGAGAATCATTTGATTCCGGAATCATAATATCGCTTAAACCGTCTCCATTATAGTCACCAACTAGACCATCCTGCCACATTCCTTTTAATATGGTACTGTTTGTCGGATTAAAAGGTGCTGTAGAAGAAATATACTTACCCTGACTATTTTTTTGAAAGGTAATTATTAATGGTTTTTTATTCTGATCGATTTTTACAAAATCAAAAAGCCCATCCCCGTTAAAGTCTCCGGCTTTGTAAATAACAAATGCATTATCAGAGCCAGTGTAAAGATATAATTCATAAAACCATTGGTTATTTTGAATTGATTCATCAGGATCAATTACTATATATCTTTTCGAATCCTCACATTTATGCGGAAGTTTATCAGCATTATTTATATCAGTTCTCCAACATGTCTTATCATTGAGCGTTAATACCAACTCACTCAAACCATCTCCATTAAAATCAACATTATATAAGCCGTTAATGGTTGTTCTTACACCATCCTGTGTAGTTCCCACGGAAAAATCATAACTTGTAGCGGGAATAGTCCTTTTATTGTACAATACCAATTGGTTATCTTCTGTAATTCCATAAAAAGAAAGTTCCAAATCATGTGTTGAACTGGTAGGATTTATATATCGCCATGTTACAAATCCCTGGCGATTGTTAATAAGATTATTCCTTTTTAAATTTACAGCAGTAGTGTTTTTAAATTCAACTTCAGTTATTGAATTTCCTATATAAATTGGTGGATAAGCCCCTCCAGCTACATGATAAAAATTTCTATAAAGGTACATACCAACCTGCGGTATATTCGCTGATGTTGAAGTATGATATTTGATAAAATCGAGCCGTCCGTCACCATCGAAATCCCCAAATAGATCTGTTGCATAATTATGATTTACAACCGTTGGAAATCCCCAAGTTTGAACGTTTGGATTAGGAATATCCATTGACTTCTCATATGTGAATGTCACAGGATTTGCCTCTTCATCTTTGCTATTGGAAACTGTTATTTTATCTAAATACCTGTAAGCCGTTTCCTGCAGATCTTTTTTATAGCTTACAACATATTTTTTAAAATGTTTATTGTTAGTACTTACAATAATAGACCCAAGGAGTTTTGATTAGGAAAAGCCTACACCTTTTAAGTAAGCCCTTTCTGGCATCGGTCTTATTCCAAATACAAATTCAATTCTGTTAAAATGCTGCGTATTCTGGGTTTCATTTCCTCCCCATTCAATACTATTAATCACAGCAATATTACTCTCTAGGATATAATTGTACGTAATAGTATTACCATTAATGTCTTTTGATTTAACAATATTATAATCTATAGGAGTCCGCGCCGAACTGCTACCAGAGGAAGTAGCACCATACCATGCTTGTGAACCATCATCAAATGTTACTTCCCAATATTCGGGACCTTGCCAAGCCTCTCCGGTAATTGCCCCGACAGATTTTATTTTTATATTCGAGTACTTCTCAGTTACATATTCCGCACCGTTTTTACCATATTCTCCAGATTTAAGAATTAGTCTTTGCCCGTTGAAGCTATAATAATCTGAATAATCTAATTGAACACCTTTAATAATACCGTCTATTTCAAGATTTTTCCCAATACGGGAAATTGAGCTTAGTCCTGTGATATTCCAATTATAACCTGCAAGACCATTGTGTCCACCACTTGTATAAACAAGGTTAATGTCAGGTGTTATATTTTTAATTCCGGGAGGAACATCAACTGCTAAAGTATATTGTAATTGACCTGCTTTAGTAACTTCGATATTCCCTTTGGTATCGTGAAATTTGTCTAGTGGCAAGGTTTGCGCAAAACTTAGAAAAGAAATGCAAACTAATATAAGAGTTGAAAATAATTTCTTTTTATTATTGTAAAATTTCATGGTTATATTTTTGTGTTATCTTTTGGTGATGTTTTTACTGAAAACTCTACCATCCTTTAAAGTAAATCTTAACACATAGACACCCCAGTCAAATCCTGACATATTGATTTTCATCTGCTTATTTAAATTAGGTAAATTTTGCTGTTGAAATTTCCAGTGAACCGTACTGTGCTGGTATAAGGAAACAGATTGTATCATGCTATCAACATCATCTGTCCAGTCAATGGTTAGGACAGTATTTACAGGTACAGGATATATACGTATGTTACTCATGAACGTTTTTACGTCCATTGCTTTAGATTCAATTGAAGAACTTGTTGTAGATTCAATGCTAGAAAGATTTTCAGCTGCTTGTCTAGCATTAGCATCTAAACCGCGATAACGTTGATTTCCGGCTTCGTCATATTTGAAATAAACGGTACTTTGGGAAAATCCCAATAATCCTATCAATAAAGAAAATAAGGATATAATTTTTTTTCTCATGCGTTTAGTTAATTTAATTTTTTTGGTTATTATAATCTTGTAGTAGTTCCTACAATGCTAAAAGAATTTAATGTTGAGTGATGATCTCAAATTTATGTTTCTCTGAAATGATAGAATTATTCGATTTTTATAAAATGGAATATTGTTTTACGGCTATAGATTTCACAGTATAAAAGTTAACTATTGTGAAATTTTAAAAATTTGTTTATTTGCCAACACAATATCAATTAATTATAAAAAGTAAATTGATAAATATGCCATTCCTTAGCTATATCTTGTTAACGTATTTTGGCACCGCAATTTATTTTATTTATAATAACTAAAGAATAGGTGTTTTTACGGAAATATTAAATTAAATCGATTTATTTTTAAAATAACGACAATTGATGATCAAAGTAATGGTTATTTTCTGCATCTGAGTTTCTTTTATTGTGAGCAATATTAGCTATTATTCCCAATTCTAAAGCTTTCGACCGTAAGTTTTCAGCATCAAATCCTGCATCGAAATTCAGGAAAAGTCCGTCGAGTAAAATACCGGATTGTTGTAAGAAATCTGTTATTTCTGCAAAATGCTTTTCAATATTAAATAGATCATTGTGATTTCCACACACAGGTATCGACATAGCTAAAGGTAATCCGTTTCTATCCGTCAGATATATAGCATTAGTTGTTTTGCGCTTCTTCCTGCCCTGATAACCAACTGCTTCACCTCCCTTTAACGCTGGTGTGTGACTGCCGTCTACATCTCCACTGGATAAATCAATTTTTGATTTATTCTTTTGTAAAATGCCACTCCAACAAGCTTTCCATATTCCGGCTTTACACCATTGGCGATAATAGCCAAAAACCGTTTTATAATGAAGAGCCTCTTTACTAAATAATTCTAGTACCGGTAAAAGATACCATTGAAGGCCTGTTTTAAGTTTATATAAAATGCAGTTAATAATCTCGCAAATAGGAACTTTGGATTTAAAACCTCGTTTTCCAATGGGAATATAAGGCACGATTTCTAATTCTATTGTATCTTTGCTTAGTACTCTGTACAAGGGATAGGATTTTTTTTAGTTTAGCGACACTAATTTCCGAATCCCTTTTTTTATTTCAAATAACAAATAAATGTTTCTTTAAGTCAAGATGACTTCAATATTATTTTATGAAACTGCCACCAGAACTTGAGGATGAATATGTAAAAGAAGTTCTCTACAACTATTCTTTAGAAAATCTTCCTGATGAACAATGGAAGTCTATTGAAGGATTTGAGAATTATGAAATATCCAATTATGGAAGGGTGAAGAGTCTTAGCCGTCTTTCTCATACAACAATGGGAATAGAACATTGGATAACCGAAAAAATCCGCAAGCCTCATTTTACCAGACAGTATAATAACTACCTTAAAAACTACATTTACAATGTTAACTGTGGACTTTCTTCAGATGGATCTAAGTACACCAGATCTGTTGCACGTTTGGTATACTATCATTTTGTCGAAAGATTTGACCTGGAGGATCGTTCATTTGTGATTTCATGTAAAGATGATAACGTTTTTAATAAACACAGCAGCAATCTGGAGAAAATTTCAGCAAAAGAAAAGCGTATGACTATTTTTCGCAAGGATAGAACAAGAAACGTACATGTTGATTACATGAAACCAGTCAGCCAGTATACAGTAGAAGGGGATTTTATTGCTCATTATGAAAGTATCTATTCTGTAGAAGAAAAACTGGGTATCGCTTGTGAAAGCATTATGGATGTAATCAATAAGGTCATTCTGACGTCCGGAAAATTTCGATGGTTTTTGCAGGGAAATCCTCCAAAAAAAGAGGAATTTCAAATGGTCAAAATATCATATAATGTGAATAGTTTACTCAATAAATATCTCTGGGAGAAACTTGGTAAGCCGAACATTGACGCATATAACCCACCATCGTGTTTTAATTTATCCGTAAAAGATCTTTCCGGAGAATACTGGGTGCCTGTTCCTATTCCAGGCTTCGAATCCCGTTATCAGTTGTCTAACAAAGGACGGATAAAACGATTAAGCGGTTGGATTTCAAGAAACAAGTTTATTTTTTTACAGGAAAAAATACTGTCCCAGACCTTGATCATCAATAATGATAAAACTTACTCTTTGTCGTGCAAATTAAATAATGAAGGGAAATATATTCGGGTAGTAATGAGTAAACTGCTCTATTGTTGTTTTGTAGAAAAATTTGATTTATCAGACAGGAACTTGATGGTTGTCAATAAAAGCAATCCTCAATGGGATATTGATATTTCAAAACTCTCACTGCATCCGGCTAATGATGTGCTAAAAGGAAATTTTAGAAATTCTGATAATAATGTAAATATAAGTAACTGAGTAAATAAGTTTACAACTATTCCGCGTGAGTTTATGCGTTACCATCAATCTTGAAAATATATTTATTATTCTTAAAAGGTCAATCAAAAACTCAAAACAACTCAATATGATATAGACATTATTTAATTATATTGCTGAATGTTTGGAGTATTCTGTGAAACTTGTTTCAATAGAGAAAACGATAAAAAAAAGTTATGACTGTAATCTTATGTATTGATTTTCATCGAAAACCCATAAATTGGGAATCTCCTGTTCTTCCAAGAATAGGAGAAAAGCTATTTACCGGAGATTTCTTTCCCGGAGAAGAACTTAGCCAAATGGAAGATTATTTGATTGTTAGGGATGTCATCTGGCATAAAGAAAAAGAAGATTCAAAAGAATACAGTATCAGTTTGCTGTTAGATTATCAAGAATAAATAATATACGTGATAGGAAAATGGAATACAAAAATGAAATCATTGAATTACTAAAGGACGGTTTCACAATCACTGAAATATCAGAATATCTAAAAGAAAATAACTTCGAAACCAGCAGTCTAAGTTCAGTTGAGAAATATGTCTATAAATTAAAAAAAGAATATAAAGCTAAAACGATGTTTCAACTTGCTCATTTAATGCTTAAATAATCTCAAAAAACGAT
>Ga0308164_10003947_pt1 | contig 12922 bp, 10 predicted proteins | sample PhyTR2_FD_201031 | JGI IMG/M metagenome (GOLD analysis project Ga0308164, IMG submission 201031) | Phyllosphere microbial communities from UC Gill Tract Community Farm, Albany, California, United States - DLSLT.R2 | ecosystem: Host-associated > Plants > Phyllosphere > Unclassified | place: USA... | reverse complement strand
CGGAGAAGAAGCAGGACGGCTTCGCCGTGGTGAATGCCCGCGTTGGCCTGCGCGGCAAGGACCAGACTTGGGCGCTCGAGTTCTGGGCACAGAATGTGTTCAACAAGAACTACATCCAGGTCGCGTTTAACACTCCGTTCCAGGGTGCCGGGTCTTCAGCCAACGTCGCAGCTTATGGCGGCACTGGCAACGCGCTCTACTCGGCATTCCTCGCCGAGCCACGCACCTACGGCCTGACGCTGCGCTCGCGCTTCTGATCGGGTGATTGAAAGAAAAGCCGGCCCGCAGTTCGCTGCGGGCCGGCTTTTCCGTGCTCGAGCTACCCAAACACCCCTTGTTCTCCTGCGAACGCAGGAGCCCAGGATTACAGGCGCTACGCTCTGTTACCCTGGAATCCCGCTTTCGCGGGAGAACCGGAAGCACGCTAAGCTGCCAGATCGATCTCTTCGCCTGCCGCCGCCGCCAGCAGACGCCGCTCCAGCGTCCTCAACCGCGCGGGCTGGGTGATCCGATCGCCGGTCAGGTCGGTGACGTAGAAGGTATCCACGGCCCGCTCGCCATAGGTCGCGACGTGCGCGGAGTGGATCGTCACCTTCGACTGGAACAGCGCATTGGCGAGCTGGTTCAGCAGCGCCGGCCGATCGCGCGCGTTGACCTCGACCACGGTGAACCGGTTCGACGCCTTGTTGTCGACCAGCGCGTTCGGCACGATATCGAACGCTTCCGCGCGCGTGCGCGGCAGCGGTTTCGCGACGAGGCGGTCGGCAAGCTTGCCGCGGTTGGCCAGCGCGTCCTCGATTGCGGTCTTCAGGCGCGAAAGCTGCCCGGACTCGTCGAACGGCCGCCCGAACGGATCCTGCACGAGGAAGTTGTCCACTGCCATCCCGTCGCGCGTGGTATGGATGCGCGCGTCGATGATGTTGCCGCCGGCGACGTGGATCGCGCCTGCGATGCGGTAGAACAACCCGGGATGATCGGCGGCGTAGATCGTCACCAAGGTCGCCCCGCGCCCGGGATAGACATGCGCGTCGATCGCGAGTTGCGCGTCGCCCGTGGTCGCCAGGAAGCGGGCGTTGTGCGCCAGCACGTCTTCGGGTTCGGCAATCCAATAGGCTTCGGGGAGCCGGTGAACGAGCGTCGCGAACGATTCCTCGCTCCAGCCTAGCGCGTCCCGCAGATGCTGCTGCTTGGCCGCTATCCGCTCGGCGCGACCCTTTTGCTTATGGCCCAACCGCAGGACTTCCTCTGCCGATTCGTAGAGGTCGCCGAGCAACTGGCGTTTCCAGCCGTTCCACACGCCCGGCCCGACGGCGCGGATGTCGACGATCGTCAGCGTGAGCAGCAGGCGGAGGCGCTCGGGGCTCTGCACCACGTCGCAGAAATCGAGGATCGTCTTGAAATCGCTGAGGTCGCGCTTGAACGCGGTGGCGGACATCAGCAGGTGCCAGCGCACCAGCCAGGCGACGGTCTCGGTTTCGGCGGGCGTCAGGCCGAAGCGTGGGCACAGGCGTTGCGCGACCTCCGCCCCGAGGATCGAATGATCGCCGCCGCGGCCCTTGGCGATGTCGTGAAGCAAGACCGCAACGTACAGCGCGCGCCGCGACACGATCTGTTCGAAGATCGCACTGGCGAGCGGGTGATCCTCCCTCAGCGTGCCGTTCTCGATCCGCGCGAGCAGGCCGATGGCGCGGATCGTGTGTTCGTCGACGGTGTAGTGGTGATACATGTCGAACTGCATCTGCGCGACGACGCGCGCGAAATCGGGCACGAAGCGGCCGAACACCCCAGCCTCGTTCATCCAGCGGAGTACGAGTTCGGGATCGCGGGGTGAGGTCAGCACGTCTAGGAACAGCGCGTTCGCCGTCGGGCTGTTGCGGACGTCGTCGACCAGCTTGGCATCCCGCGCGGCGGCGCGCATCGCGAGTGGATGGATCTCGACGCCGTGCTTGTCGGCGAGCTGGAAGATCTCGATCAGGCGTTCGGGATCGGCCCGGAAGAAGTCGTCGCTCGGCAATGCGAGCCGACCGCGATCGAGCACGAAGCCGTTGAGTTTCCGCGGGCTACGGCGGATCGTTGGTAATCCGAAGCGCCGGCCGCGCGCTGCGAACTTCTCGTCGAGATGCGCGAGGAAGACGCCGCTGAGCGTGCCGACGGTCTTGGCCTGCAGGAAATAGAATTGCATGAAGCGCTCGACCTTCGACTTGCCGGGTCGGTCGGAGAACCGCATCCGGTCGGCGATCTCGCGTTGCAGGTCGAACGTCAGCCTATCTTCGGCGCGGCCGGTGATGCTGTGCAGGTGGCAGCGCACCGCTTGGAAGAAATTGTCGGCGCGGTGGAACAGCCGGTATTCGGCTTTGGTGAACAGCCCGACCTCGACCAGTTCGGCGGCGCGCTGGACGTCGTAGATGTATTTGCCGATCCAGAACAACGCGTGGAGATCGCGCAGGCCGCCCTTGCCCTCCTTGACGTTGGGTTCGACGACGTAGCGCGTGTCGCCCATCTTCCGATGTCGCGCGTCGCGTTCGGCGAGCTTGTCGGCGATGAAGGTGCGTGCGGTGTCGGCCTGAACCTCGGTCTTGAAGCGGTGCGACGCCTGTTCGTAGAGTTCGGTATCGCCGCAGACGTAGCGCGCCTCGAGCAGCGCGGTGCGGACGGTGACGTCGCTCTTGGCCTGGCGGACCATCTCGTCGAGCGAGCGGCTGGACTGGCCGAGCTTCAGTCCGAGGTCCCACAGCGCGTAGAGCATCGATTCGATCACGCGCTCGGCCCAGGGCGTCTGCTTGCCGGGGGTCAGGAAGCCGATATCGACGTCCGAATGCGGCGCCATTTCCGCGCGGCCGTAACCGCCGACGGCGATGAGCGTGAGGCGCTCGCCCGAGGTGGGATTGGGCAGGGGGTAGAGCCGCTGCGTCGTGAAATCGAACAGGATGCGGAGCAGCGCGTCGATCAGATATGCCTGCGCACTTGATGCTTCCAACCCGCGCGATGGGTGTTCGACGAGGCGACGTTCGACCTCGACCCGACCCTTTTCCAGCGCCGCCTTCAGTAGCGTGGTCGCGTCGCGGCGGAGCGCTGTCAGGTCGACGCCCTCCAACGTGGCGATGGTTTCGGCGACGGCGCGGCGATCGATGATCGTGCGACGGTTGGGGAGGTGATCGAAGCGGCCGGACATGACGCCCAGATAGGGGCGCCGGGCGCGTGCGTCATCAGGATTGCGCAAAACGTCCGCGAAACGTAACCGGACGCGCGAGTGGAGGACGAAAATGAGCGAACCATTGCGCGTGGCCCTTGCGGGTCTGGGGACCGTTGGCGGCGGGGTTATCCGATTGCTGGATGCGAACCGCGAGTTGATTGCGAGACGGGCTGGGCGCGCGATCGAGATCGTTGCGGTGTCCGCGCGTGACCGCGGCAAGGATCGCGGCGTCGATTTGTCGCGCTTCGCGTGGGTCGACGACACGACCGCGCTGGCGAAACAGCCGGGGGCGGACGTCGTGGTCGAGTTGATCGGGGGCTCCGATGGCCCTGCGCTGACGCTCGCGCGGAGCACGCTGGGGGCGGGGCGGAGTTTCGTCACCGCGAACAAGGCGATGATCGCGCATCACGGGCTTGAACTCGCGCAGGCGGCCGAAGGGGCAGGCGTCGCGCTGAAGTTCGAGGCGGCAGTTGCTGGCGGTATCCCGGTAATCAAGGGCCTGCGCGAGGGTGCGGCGGCGAACGAGATCGCTCGCGTTTATGGAATCCTCAACGGTACCTGCAATTTCATCCTGTCGAAGATGGAATCCGAAGGGCGCGATTTTGCCGAGGTGCTGGCAGAAGCGCAGGCGTTGGGGTTCGCGGAATCCGATCCGAGTTTCGACATCGACGGCGTCGATGCGGCGCACAAGCTATCGATCCTGGCGGCGGTCGCGTTCGGGACACAGCTGGCGTTCGACGACGTCGCGATCAGCGGTATCCGGCATCTACTGGGTGCGGACATCGCCGAGGCGGCGGCTTTGGGATACCGCGTGCGGCTGCTCGGGCTGGCCGAAGCGGGTACGGACGGGTTGTTTCAGCGTGTGCATCCGCATCTGGTGCCGATCGATCATCCGCTGGCGCACGTCACCGGGTCGCTGAACGCTGTGGTGGCGGAAGGCAATTTCGTCGGTCGCTTGCTGTTCCAGGGTGCAGGCGCGGGCGATGGGCCGACGGCTAGCGCGGTGGTCGCGGATCTCATCGATATCGCGCGCGGGGAGTTCGGCCCGCCATTCGCGATGCCGGTGATGTCGCTCACGGCGGCGCGCAAGGCGGACAGCGGCGAGCGGCGGGGGCGTGCGTATCTGCGGTTCACCGTCGCGGACCGGGTCGGGGTGCTGGCGGAGATCGCTGCGGCGATGCGTGATGCTGGCGTTTCGATCGAGAGCCTGATCCAGCGGGGGGCGATTGCGGATGGCAGCGTGCTGGTGGCGATCGTTACGCATGAGAGCCCGGAGCGCTCGATCGCCCAGGCTTTGGAGAAGCTGCGGGGGTCGCAGAGTCTCGTGGGGCAGCCGATGTGGATGCATATTCTGGATTGAGGGGGGCGCTACCACAGGACGCAACCACCCCGGCGAAGGCCGGGGCCCAATTGGGAGACGGTTGTAACGGCGGGCTGTGCGCCGTCACTGCAACCTTGCAATGGGGCCCCGGCCTCCGCCGGGGTGGTGGACAGCAAAGCAACCTCCCCCTTGTTCTCCCGCGAAGGCGGGAGCCCAGACTGGGTCCCCGCCTTCGCGGGAAAAACATGTACGGGCGATGACCTCGAAGTTACGTACTAAACTGTTTTACTTCACCGGCTCATGCCGTCTAGTTCACCGAGCCGACGGGTCCGTCGAAGTCGATCGGCACGCGGCCGCGTTTGTCGGGTTTCTTCGCGAGGGCGCTTTTGATCAGTCCGACCGCCGCCTTGGCGATTGGGGCGATCGGTGGGCCGAAGCCGACCTGGCATCCTCCCTGTCGCGCCGCACACGGTGTATCCGACAACTCCAGCGCGCGGACGGCGGTGAGGTTGGGGTTGGACGCGACGGCGTGATCGGACGGGCCGCGATCGTCGCGCATTGGCAGGCGTGGGGTGGTCGTCGCGGATTTGCCGCAGACGACGACCTCGTTTCCGTCCTTCGTCTGCGTCGCGCACGGGTCGACGAGGATCGAGAAGCGTTCCGGCACTGGCGGTGCCGCAGGCGCAGCGGTGGTGGCGGACGCCTGGAGCAGCGCAGACAGGATTATGGCGAGCATGGTCAGGTCCTTACGGCGCGGGCTTGCGGAACGACGTGCCGCCTTCACCGCCGACGGTCATGGTGACACCCGCCATCCCGCCGCCGACCTGAAACGGGCTGAGATCGGCGAGTGGCGACGTACGGTTGAGCAGGCGGGTGCGCTCGTTACGGACGCTCTCGTGCTTGGGGTCGCCGGCGTTATGTACCACTAACGGAACGCGAAAACGGTCGGCGATGCGCAATCCACAGACTGTGATGTCGGTCTCGTCGGCGCTCTGGATGCACGGTTGCTCGGCCGCCATGCGGGCCTTCGCGGTTGCCATCAGCGGGTCTTCGATCAGTATCGACAGCAGCATCGCGAGCATCGGGGCCTCCCGGACAGACACGCAGACTGGCCGCGATCGCCGGGGAGGGCAAGCGTCATTGCTCTATCTTGGCGACCCCGAGCCGGGGAATGTCGATCGCCGGGCAGCGGTCCATCACGACTTGGAGGCCGGCGGCTTCGGCGCGTGCCGCGGCCTCTTCGTTGACCACGCCTAGCTGCATCCAGACGGCCTTCGCACCTGCTGCGATTGCCTGATCGACCGCTTCGCCAGCAGCAGCCGGGTTGCGGAAGATGTCGACGATGTCGATCGGGTCGCCGAGTTGCGACAGTTCTCGGAAGACGAACTCGCCGTGGACGTGCTCACCGGTGATCTGAGGGTTTACCGGGATCACGCGGTAGCCGTGTGCCTGAAGCTTCGCCATCACGCCGTAGGAAGGACGATCGGGGCGGTCCGAGGCGCCGATCATCGCGATCGTGCGGGCGTTTTCGAGCAAAGACTTGATGTCGGCATCGGCGGTCAACGGCATCGATGCCTCCTGCAAGAAGAAACCTGGTCCGCTCGTACCGCGACTCTACGCGTCGGGTACGACCGGTAATAACACAACGTGGATCAGGCCTGTGGGTTTCACAGTTTTCCGAGCCATGCGACGACTTGAGCCGCGATCGGCATGAAAACCATATCGTCCGGGTTCGAGGCGGGCGGCGTGCCGGCATCGGACGCGGTGCGGATCGAGATCGTCAGCGGCACTCGGCCGAGGAACGGGATGCCGAGTTCGCGCGCCGCCGCTTCCGCGCCGCCGTTGCCGAACGGGTCCGACGCCTCGCCGCAATGCGGGCAGATATAGCCCGCCATGTTCTCGACCAGCCCAATGATCGGGATGCCGGCCTTCTCGAACAGGTCGATCGCGCGGCGCGCATCGATCAGCGCGAGATCCTGCGGGGTCGAGACGATCACCGCGCCTGCGGGGCGGTATTTCTGGACCATCGTCAGCTGGACGTCGCCGGTACCGGGCGGGAGGTCGAGCACCAGCGTATCGGTCACCCCCCAATCCGCCTCGACCAGCTGGCCGAGCGCACCCGCTGCCATCGGCCCGCGCCACGCGATCGCCTTGCCCGGCTCGACCAGCTGGCCCATCGACAGCAACGGCACGCCGTACGGGGTCGGGACCGGATCGAGGACCTTGTCCTTCGCGGTCGGCCGCGTGCCCTCGACATTCATCAGCCGTGGCTGCGATGGCCCGTAGATATCGGCGTCGACCAGCCCGACGCGGCGGCCCGCACGCGACATCGCAATAGCGAGATTGGCGGCGAGCGTCGACTTGCCGACACCGCCCTTGCCGCTGGCGACCGCGATCAGCCGGCGGCTCGAGCGTTCCGCGGTCACCGCGATCCGCACTTCCGAAATACCGGGCTGCGTCGCAGCCATCCGCACCGTTGCCTCCAGCGCATCGCGCGCCTGCGGGTCGAGCCCGGTCGCGTCGATGATGATGCCCGCTCGGGTCCCTTCGAGCCGGACGGTCGCCCGCTTGCCCGCTACTGCAGCAACTGCCGCCTTTACCGCTTCGATGTCGATCATCCGCGCCAGATAGGACCGCTAAGGCCGCTTGGCACTGTTTTTCCGCCAGCGCACACCTATAAAGGTTGGTATGACGATCTTCTCGCGCTGGTTCCGGCGCCCCGATATCCTCGCCACCGAAACACCGAAAGGCCCTTGGGGCGGCTCGGGCGACGACGGTAACAGCGGCCCGCGCAATCCCTGGGCGCAACCTCCAAGTGGCCGCAAGCCTGCCGCCAAGCCGACCGCGCTCGACGAGTTCCTGCGTAAAGCGCGCGGCTCGGGCGGCGGCGGTGGCGGCACGGGCGGCTTCGGCGGCCTGCCCTCGGGCGCTAACGCCCGCGCACTCTGGGCGATCGGCGTCGCGATCATCGCGGTCGTCTGGATCCTGTTCACCTCGGTCCACCAGATCGGCCCGCAGCAGCGCGGAGTCGTCACCTATTTCGGCAAATACGCAGGCACGCTCGATCCGGGCGTTCGCCTGACGATGCCAGCACCAATCGCCGACGTGACGGTGGTCGACGTGCAGAAGATTCGCACCGACAACTTCCCCGTCGGTGACGGTGAGAACCTGACGCTGACCGGCGACCAGAACATTATCGACCTGGCGTATTCGGTCCGTTGGGACATCTCGGATCCGCGCGATTACGTGTTCCAACTCGCCGAGCCGAATGACACTGTTCGTGCCGCCGCCGAGAGCGCGATGCGCGCGGTGGTGGCGACGACGACGCTAGACCAAGCGATCGGTACGGGGCGCACGGTGATCGAGCAGCGCGTCGCCGAACTCACGCAGCAGATCCTCAACGACTACAAGTCCGGCGTCCGCATCCAGGGCGTCGCGATCAAGCAGGCCGCCGCGCCCGCACGGATCGTCGAGGACTTCAACGCGGTCACCGCCGCGCAGCAGGAGGCGATCGCCAACCTCAACCAGTCGCGCTCCTATGCGCAACAGGTCGTCGCGCGCGCGCAGGGCGAGGCCGCGTCGTTCGACAAGGTCTATGAGCAGTATAAGCTCGCCCCTGAAGTGACGCGTCGCCGCATGTATTACGAGACGATGGAGGCGGTGCTCGCCAAGAGCGACAAGACGATCGTCGAGACGCCGGGCGGGGTGGTGCCGTATCTGCCGCTGTCCAACGCCAAGCGTCTGCCGAACCCCGAGGCTGTCCAGTCGACGCCGGCACCTGCCGCGGCGGCGCCTGCCCCCCAGCCTGGAGCTGCCCAGTGAACGCCGTGAGTTTCCGAAATCCGATCGTCGCTGGTATCGTCGCGCTGGTGCTAGTGATCCTCGCGGCATCGACCTTCGCGATCGTCCCCGAAACCAAGCAGGCGGTGATCCTGCGCTTCGGCCAGCCGATCCGCACGGTCAACGCGTGGCAGCCGAACACCGCGTTCGGCCAGACCGGCGCGGGCCTGATCGCGCGCATTCCGTTCGTCGACCGGATCGTCTGGATCGACAAGCGCGTGCAGGATCTCGAGCTGGACAACACGCTGGTGCTGTCGACCGACCAGCTGCGGCTCGAAGTCGATGCCTATGCGCGCTACCGGATCGTCGATCCGCGCAAGATGCGTAACGCGGTCGGCAGCGAGGATCGGATTCCTGATCAGCTTCGCCCGATCCTCGGCTCGGCGCTGCGCAACGAACTCGGCAAGCGGCGCTTCGTCGAACTGCTCAGTCCCGAGCGCTCCGAACTGATGGACAACATCCAGAAGGGCCTCCAGCGCGTCGCCAGCCAGTACGGCGTCGAGATCGTCGATGTCCGCATCAAGCAGGCGAACCTGCCCGTCGGCCTGCCGCTCGAAAGCGCTCTCAAGCGCATGTCGAGCGCACGCCAGCAGGAGGCGATCACGATCCGTGCCGAGGGCCAGAAGCAGGCGCAGATCGTCCGTGCGCAGGCCGACGCGGATTCGGCCAAGATCTATGCCGAAAGCTTTGGCAAGGACGCCGATTTCTACGACTTCTACCGTGCGATGCAGTCGTATCGGCATACGTTCGGCGCGGATGGCGGACCGGCGCCGGAAGGATCGACCTCGATCATTCTTTCGCCGAACAACAGCTACTTGCGCGAGTTCGAAGGTCGCGGACGTTAAGCTCCCGGAACCTTTGCCCCTGCGTTCATATTCAAGCATCATTCAGGACGGCGTCCCTACGGGGTACCTGTTTCGATTGATGAAACGAGAGGACAACATCTAGTGCGTTACGCCTACGCCATTACCAGTGCTCTTCTCCTCGGCGGTGCGACCGCGACGCTCGCGCTTCAGCCGAGCGGCGCGCAGGTCGCGCAGAACGAACCCGGCGCGATCCAAGCCGTCTCGCCAAAACCCGGCGCGCCGATGAGCTTCGCCGACATGGTCGCTCGGCTCCAGCCTGCGGTCGTCAACATCTCGACCAAGCAGACGATCGTCCAGAAGCAGCAGGCCAATCCGTTCGCGGGCACGCCGTTCGGCGACCTGTTCGGCGGCATGGGCGGCGGCGGCCAGGGTGGCGCACCGGTGAAGCGCGAAGGTGCCTCGCTTGGGTCGGGCTTCCTGATCTCGCCCGACGGCTATGTCGTCACCAACAACCACGTGATCTCGCCCGGCGCGCAGGGCGCCACAGTCGATTCGATTACTGTGACGCTCAGCGACAAGAAGGAATATGTCGCCAAGGTCATCGGCAAGGATCAGGAATCCGATCTCGCGCTGCTGAAGATCGACGCGGCAAACCTGCCGTTCGTGAAGTTCGGCGATTCGAACGGCGCGCGCGTCGGCGACTGGGTCGTGGCGATCGGCGAGCCGTTCGGGCTCGGCGGTACCGTCACGGCGGGTATCGTCTCGGCGATCAACCGCGTCACCGGACAGGGCGGCGCGTACGACCGCTTTATCCAGACCGACGCCTCGATCAACCAGGGCAACTCGGGTGGCCCGATGTTCGATCTCAACGGCAACGTGATCGGCGTGAACTCGCAGATCTTCAGCCAGTCGGGCGGCAATATCGGTATCGGCTTCGCGATCCCAGCAGCCGTCGCCAAGCCGATCATCGCGACCTTCATGAAGGGCGGCACGATCGAGCGCGGCTATATCGGCGTGCAGCTGCAACCGGGCGGCACGATAAACGAAGATACCGCCGCGGCACTCGGCATCGCCAAGAACCAGGGTGAGCTGATCAACGACGTGACGGCCGGCGGCCCGGCGGCAAAGGCCGGCGTGCGTGCGGGCGACGTGGTGACCAAGGTCAACGGTCAGTCCGTGACTGTCGACCAGTCGTTGTCCTACCTCGTCTCGAACGTGAAGCCGGGTGCGACGGCTCGCCTCGACATCCTGCGCAACGGCAAGCCGGTGGTCGCCAATGTGGTCGTCGTGCCACGCCCGAGCGCGGACAAGCTGGCGGCGGTGGTCGGCGGTGATGCCCAGGGCTTCGGCAGCGACGACGGCGATGACGGCGACGATTCGGCTACTCCCGCTGCACCGACTGCGGGCGCGGCGCTCGGCATCGGCGTCCAGCCGCTGACCCCGGCGATCGCGCAGGCGGTCGGCGTCGAAGCCAGCACGCAGGGCGTCGTCATCGCCGTGGTCGCGCAGACCAGCGATGCGTATGGCAAGCTCAAGCGCGGCGACGTCATCATCTCGGTCAACGGCACCCCCGTGCGCACTGCGGTTGATGTCCAGAATGCGGTTAACGTTGCTAAGGCAGCCGGTCGCCCGCAGGTCCTGTTGCAGGTCAAGCGCGGCCGTAGCCCGGCCACGTTCCTGCCGGTCAAGATCAAGTAGTCCACGACCGACACGACTGATTGGAAGGACCGTCGCTCACCCGAGCGGCGGTCCTTTTTCTTTGCGGCGCGCGAGGTTAGGGTCGGCGCCGGATACAGAGGACGAGACCCATGACCGACGGCATCTTCATCGGCGCAAGCGTGGACGGCAAGCCGCAGACGCTGGAATTGAAGCGCGCCAACCGCCACGGCCTGATCGCGGGTGCGACCGGCACTGGCAAGACGGTGACGTTGCAGGGGATCATCGAGGGCTTCTCGGCGAACGGCGTGCCGTGCTTCGTCGCCGACGTGAAGGGCGACTTGTCCGGCCTCGCGATGGCGGGGTCACCGACCGCGAAGACGCATGTGAGCTTTGCCGAGCGCGCGAAGGCGATCGGCGACGATGGCTGGGCCTATGCCGATAATCCGGTGCAGTTCTGGGATCTGTTCGGCGAGCAGGGCCATCCGATCCGCACCACGATCAGCGAGATGGGACCGCTTCTGCTGTCGCGACTGATGGACCTCAACGATGTGCAGGAGGGCGTACTGACGATCGCCTTCCACGTCGCCGACAAGGAGGGGCTGCTGCTGATCGACCTCGACGACCTGCAGGCGATGCTGACCGAATGCGCGGGGCGGGCAGATGAGCTGACGGTGACGTACGGCAACGTCTCGAAGCAGTCGATCGGCGCGATTCAGCGCTCGCTGCTCCAGTTGCGCACGCAGGGTGCGGAGAATTTCTTCGGTGAACCGGCGCTGGAGATGAACGACTTTATCGGCGTTGACGACCGGGGCAGGGGGATCGTCAATATCCTCGCCGCAGACAAGCTGATGGCCTCGCCGAAGCTGTATGCGACGTTCCTGCTGTGGCTGATGAGCGAGCTGTTCGAGCACCTTCCCGAGGTCGGCGATCCCGACAAGCCCGTGCTGTGCTTCTTCTTCGACGAGGCGCATCTGCTGTTCGACGAGGCGCCCAAGGCGCTGCTGGAGAAGATCGAACAGGTCGTCCGGCTGATCCGCTCGAAGGGGGTAGGCGTGTATTTCATCACGCAGAACCCGATCGACATTCCCGATACCGTCGCCGGCCAGCTCGGCAACCGCGTCCAGCATGCGTTGCGTGCGTTCACCCCGCGGGATCAGGCGGCGGTGCGGTCTGCGGCGGAGACGTTCCGCGCGAACCCGGGCGTCGATGTCTCGACGATCATCACCGAATTGAAGGTCGGCGAGGTGCTGGTGTCGCTGCTTCAGGCGGACGGCGCACCGACGCCGGTCGAGCGCACGCTGATCAAGCCGCCTGCCTCGCGCGTCGGGCCGATCACGCCGGCCGAGCGGAAGGTGATGATCGAGACCGATGCGGTCGGGGCGAAGTATGACACGCTGGTCGATCGCGAGTCTGCGGAGGAATTGCTGGCGGCGAAGACGCAGGAGGCGAGCGCTGCGGCGGCTGAGGCTAAGGCGACGACCGAGGCGGATAAGGCCGCTGCGGCGCAGGCGAAGGTCGATGCCAAGGCGGCGAAAGAGGCGGAGCGGGCTCGCATTGCGGACCAACGCGCGGCGGACCGCCAGCAGCGCGAGGCTGACCGCGAGGCGGCAAATTCGCCCTGGACCAAGATGGCATCGTCGGCGACTAGGGCCGCGAGCTCGTCGATCGGCCGGCAGGTGGCCAACGAGATCGGCAAGCAGGTATTCGGGACTAAGTCGCGGCGGTCGGCGTCGAGCGGTGGCCTGGTCGGCACAGTTCTGCGCGGGGTGTTAGGCGGCCTCTTCCGGGGGTAGACTGCCCACATAATAAGGGGCCGAGCCGCCCCCAAACAAACACACCACCCCGACGGAGGCCGGGGCCCAATTGGGAAACGGAGGTAACGTCGGACGGCGCTCCGTTGCATCGACCTTCCCAATTGGGCCCCGGCCTTCGCCGGGCTGGAAGCTAGTTTTCAAGGAGTCAGACATGTCCCTCGGTTTCGAATCTGTCACCGACTGGACCGCCGTAGGCGAAGACAGTCTCGACGACGCGATCACACTCCGGCGCGCGATCCACGCCGATCCCGAGGTCGGGCTCCATTGCCCGCGCACCTCGGACAAGGTG
>Ga0308164_10003946_pt1 | contig 12923 bp, 10 predicted proteins | sample PhyTR2_FD_201031 | JGI IMG/M metagenome (GOLD analysis project Ga0308164, IMG submission 201031) | Phyllosphere microbial communities from UC Gill Tract Community Farm, Albany, California, United States - DLSLT.R2 | ecosystem: Host-associated > Plants > Phyllosphere > Unclassified | place: USA... | reverse complement strand
AGTTCGTCGTACTGCTCTGCCAGCTGCTCCAGCTGGTTTTGCTTGGCTTCGTCAGTCAGACCCAGTTCCAGCCAGCGCTCGCGCGGCAGCTTGTCCAGTTTGTCTGCTTCAACGCCACCAGAAATCAGGACGTTCTGAATACGGCTGAACAGGCCCGCTTCCAGAATCTGCAGTTCTTCAGACAGGTCTTTTTTGGCCTGCTTCAGCTGCATCTCTTCAATTTCCAGCGCACGTTTGTCTTTTTCCACGCCATCGCGGGTAAAGACCTGAACGTCAATCACGGTACCTGACACGCCATTCGGTACGCGCAGTGACGAATCTTTCACGTCAGAGGCTTTTTCACCGAAGATAGCGCGCAGCAGTTTCTCTTCTGGCGTCAGCTGGGTCTCACCTTTCGGCGTGACCTTACCAACCAGAATGTCACCACCGGTCACTTCAGCACCGATGTAGACAATGCCTGACTCATCCAGTTTAGAGAGAGCGGCTTCACCCACGTTCGGGATATCAGCGGTAATCTCTTCCGGCCCCAGTTTGGTGTCACGCGACACGCAAGCCAGTTCCTGAATATGGATAGTCGTAAAGCGATCTTCCTGAACCACACGCTCGGAGACCAGGATGGAGTCTTCGAAGTTGTAGCCGTTCCACGGCATGAACGCTACGCGCATGTTCTGGCCCAGTGCCAGTTCACCCAGATCGGTGGACGGGCCATCTGCCAGCACGTCGCCGCGCTCAACCGGCTCACCCAGAGAAACACATGGCATCTGGTTGATGCAGGTGTTCTGGTTAGAACGGGTATATTTGGTCAGGTTATAAATGTCGATACCGGCTTCGCCAGCATGCATTTCGTCTTCGTTCACTTTGATAACGATACGTGATGCGTCGACGTACTGAACGGTACCGCCACGTTTCGCAACGGCGGTAACACCGGAGTCAACAGCAACAGCACGTTCCATACCGGTACCAACCAGCGGCTTGTCAGCACGCAGAGTCGGAACGGCCTGACGTTGCATGTTCGCACCCATCAGGGCGCGGTTGGCGTCATCGTGTTCCAGGAACGGGATCAGGGACGCACCGACAGAAACGATCTGTTGGGTCGAAACGTCCATGTAGTCAACCTGATCACGGCTGAACAGACTTGATTCGCCTTTGCTACGGCAGGTGACTAAGTCATCAACAAACGCGCCGTTATCATCAAGAGGGGCGTTCGCCTGAGCGATAACGTAGTTACCCTCTTCGATAGCAGAAAGGTAATGAATCTCGTCAGAAACCAGACCGTCGATAACACGGCGATAAGGTGTCTCAAGGAAACCGTACTCGTTCGTCTGTGCATAAACAGACAAGGAGTTGATCAGACCGATGTTCGGACCTTCAGGGGTTTCGATTGGGCAGACACGACCGTAGTGCGTTGGGTGTACGTCACGCACTTCGAAGCCGGCACGCTCACGCGTCAAACCACCCGGGCCGAGAGCAGAGATACGACGTTTGTGCGTAATCTCTGACAGCGGGTTGTTCTGATCCATGAACTGAGAAAGCTGGCTTGAACCAAAGAACTCTTTCACCGCGGCCGAAATCGGCTTCGCGTTGATCATGTCCTGTGGCATCAGGGTATCCAGGTCGCCCAGTGACAGACGCTCTTTAACCGCACGCTCAACACGCACCAGACCCACACGGAACTGGTTCTCAGCCATTTCACCGACTGAACGAATACGACGGTTACCGAGGTGGTCGATATCGTCCACTTCGCCTTTACCGTTACGGATGTCGATCAGCTTCTTCATCACTTCGATGATGTCATCTTTGCTCAGGATGCCTGAACCTTCGATTTCATCACGCAGCAATGAACGGTTGAACTTCATACGACCCACAGCAGAAAGATCGTAACGATCTTCAGAGAAGAACAGGTTCTCAAACAGGTTCTCTGCTGCTTCGCGTGTTGGCGGCTCACCAGGACGCATCATGCGGTAGATCTCAACCAGTGCGCTCAGACGATCGCTGGTTGGGTCGACACGCAGGGTCTCGGACATATATGGACCGTGGTCCAGATCGTTGGTGAACAGCGTTTCGATGCGCTTGTGACCGGACTGGCTCAGTTTGGCCAGCAGATCCAGTGACAGTTCCATGTTCGCTGCAATGATCAGCTCACCGGTGCTCTCATCGATGTAGTCTTTAGCGACCACTTTGCCCGCGATATATTCAACCGGAACTTCGATGTGCTGAATGCCATCTTTTTCCAGCTGACGGATATGGCGCGCAGTAATACGGCGTGCTTTTTCGACGTAGACGGTGCCGTTCGCTTCGATATCGAAGGTCGCAGTTTCACCGCGCAGGCGCTCAGGCACCAGCTCCATCTGCAGCTTGTTGTCGCGAATTTCAAACACCACTTTCTCGAAGAAGATATCGAGGATCTGAGGTGTAGTGAACTGCAACGCACGCAGGATGATAGTGGCCGGCAGCTTACGACGACGGTCAATACGGACAAACAGGTTATCTTTCGGGTCAAACTCAAAGTCGAGCCATGATCCGCGGTAAGGGATGATACGTGCGTTGTACAGCACTTTACCCGATGAGTGGGTTTTACCCTTATCGCTATCAAAGAACACGCCAGGACTACGGTGCAGCTGAGAAACGATAACGCGTTCGGTACCATTAATAACAAAGGTACCGTTGTCGGTCATGAGCGGAATTTCGCCCATGTAGACTTCTTGTTCTTTAATGTCTTTTACGGTGCCTTCTGGCGCTTCGCGCTCATAGACCACCAGACGCAGTTTCACGCGCAGCGGTGCCGAATAGGTCACGCCACGGATCTGACACTCTTTCACGTCAAAGACAGGTTCACCCAGGCGATAGCTGACATACTGCAACTCAGAGTTGCCGCTGTAGCTCGCAATAGGGAATACAGAGCGGAATGCAGCTTCCAGTCCGTACTGACCTTCTGGATCTTGCTCGATAAACTTCTGGAACGAGTCGAGCTGGATGGAAAGGAGATAAGGTATGTCCAGTACTTGCGGACGTTTACCAAAATCCTTACGAATACGTTTTTTCTCGGTATAGGAGTAAACCATAGGGTTCCTCAGCTAGCTGACAAGTCGACCCACGCTGTCCGTCCTGACAGGACAGTTCATGCAACACGATTTTGTTTGATTCACTGGCTGCGCGGCAGCAGTGCAATACCTCTTTCTATCACGCTTAAATCATTTCATCGCTTTTGAGAAGGCAGGGAACCCGCACAGGAAAGCGGTATATTAAGTCGTCGATAGAGAAAGATATTGAAGAGTAACAATGGACAAACAGTGTGAAACCCCATTGAGACCCTGTAGCGCAAAAAGGCTGGTGACCAAAAAGTCACCAGCCATCAGTCTGAAACTACTCAGACTGCAACCCGAAGGTTGTCTTACTTAACTTCAACTTCAGCGCCAGCTTCTTTCAGAGCAGCTTCAAGTGCAGCTGCGTCGTCTTTGCTGATTGCTTCTTTGATCACGCCAGTTGCTTCAACCAGGTCTTTGGCTTCTTTCAGGCCCAGACCAGTTGCAGTACGTACGGCTTTGATTACTGCTACCTTGTTCGGGCCAACAGCTTTCAGGACTACGTCGAATTCAGTTTTTTCTTCAACAGCTTCAGCCGGGCCAGCAGCAACAGCTACAGCAGCAGCAGCAGAAACGCCGAATTTTTCTTCCATTGCAGAAACCAGCTCAACAACTTCCATTACGGACATCGCTGCAACAGCTTCCAGAATTTGGTCTTTAGTGATAGACATGACAATTGTTCCTAAGAATCAGAAAAAGTTTATACGTAAGCAAGTACGAAGAAAAGAATATGGCCTTAAGCCGCTTCTTTTGCATCGCGTACAGCAGCCAGAGTGCGGACCAGTTTGCCGGCAGCGGCTTCTTTCATGGTCGACATCAGACGTGCCAGTGCTTCTTCGTAGGTCGGCAGAGTTGCCAGACGGTCAATATTGGCCGCCGTGATCAGCTCACCTTCAAAGGCTGCAGCTTTGACCTCAAATTTTGCATTCGCTTTCGCGAAATCTTTGAACAGACGAGCAGCAGCGCCCGGGTGTTCCATAGAATATGCAATCAGGGTCGGACCAACAAACGTGTCTTTCAGGCACTCAAACTGAGTTCCTTCAACGACGCGGCGCAGCAGGGTGTTACGAACAACACGCATGTAAACGCCAGCTTCACGGCCTGCTTTACGCAGTTCGGTCATTTTATCAACGGTAACGCCACGGGAATCCGCAACAACCGCTGAAAGCGCACCTTTGGCTACTTCGCTGACTTCAGCAACAATCGCTTGTTTGTCTTGAAGATTTAATGCCATTAGCTTTTGCTCCTGGATTTGACCGGGAAAGGATTTCCCCGGAACTCACTTCACTTACTCACCCCAAGGGGAAATAAGCGCTCGAACACGGTGAGCAGAATCCAGCTAAGAAAAAATTCTTTTGGTTCTGTCACCGTCTACGCAGGGTATTAAGCGGAATATCCGGAGATAAGCAGCTCCTGCGGTCTTGGACGGAGGCCAGGATAAGGCCTGGCTCCAACCTAAATTCTGTGCGACGCAGCAGAGTCAGAGGGAAAGGCGATACACGCAACAATCAGTTCTGGCTCTCTGGTGTCCTGTTCCGTTAATAACAGAACAACGGGCGTAAGATTCTAGGTGAATTTTTCGCCCGTTTCAAGCAGCAATTAGTTTGCTGTTGCGTTCAGACCAGCCTGGTCAACGGCAACGCCGGCGCCCATGGTGGTTGAAAGGCTGACTTTCTTGATGTACACGCCTTTCGCCTGAGATGGTTTTGCTTTTTTCAGCGCGACCAGCAGAGATTCCAGGTTTTCTTTCAGTTTGTCAGCGTCAAAGTCCACTTTACCGATGGTAGTGTGGATGATGCCGTTTTTGTCGTTACGATAACGAACCTGACCCGCTTTAGCATTCTTAACTGCTTCAGCAACGTTAGGGGTTACAGTACCGACTTTCGGGTTTGGCATTAGGCCGCGTGGGCCCAGAATCTGGCCTAACTGGCCAACAACGCGCATTGCATCCGGAGAAGCAATAACAACGTCAAAATTCATTTCGCCTTTCTTAATCTGATCAGCCAGGTCTTCCATACCTACCAGCTCAGCGCCTGCTGCTTTAGCAGCTTCAGCGTTTGCGCCCTGGGTGAAGACAGCAACACGTACTGAACGACCAGTACCGTGTGGCAGAACGGTCGCGCCGCGCACGTTCTGATCAGATTTACGTGCATCAATGCCGAGGTTGACAGCAACGTCAACGCTTTCAACGAACTTGGCAGTAGCCAGTTCTTTCAGCAGAGCAACAGCTTCAGCAATGTCATACTGCTTGGTCGCGTCAACTTTGTCGCGAATTACGGTCATGCGCTTGGTCAGCTTAGCCATTTCTTAGTCCTCTACTACCAGGCCCATGGAACGAGCAGTACCTTCGATTGAGCGAGTCATCGCTTCAACGTCAGAACCAGTCATGTCCGCAGCTTTGGTTTCTGCGATTTCACGTACCTGAGCACGAGTCACTTTACCGACTTTATCTTTGTTCGGCTTACCAGAACCAGACTTGATGCCCGCTGCTTTTTTCAGCAGTACGGCAGCCGGAGGCGTTTTGGTAATGAAGGTAAAAGAACGGTCGCTGTATACGGTGATAACAACAGGAGTCGGCAGACCTTTTTCCAGAGATTCGGTCTTAGCGTTGAACGCTTTACAGAATTCCATGATGTTAACGCCCTGCTGACCCAGTGCTGGACCAACCGGTGGACTTGGGTTCGCCATACCAGCTGCAACCTGCAGCTTGACGTAGGCTTGGACTTTCTTAGCCATGATATTTCCTCAATTGGGTTATAGCGCCTGTAAAGGCTCCCCGTGATAACGATTTACACGCTGTTGCCAGCGCATAAAAACAAAAGGCGCGAAATTGTAGTTAAATTTCGCGCCTGCTGCAACAGCTAATTTGTGAGCGGAAAGAGGTTAACCTTTCTCCACCTGACCGAAGTCGAGCTCAACCGGCGTCGCACGTCCAAAGATGGAAACGGATACCGTCAGGCGGCTCTTCTCGTAATCCACATCTTCAACCACACCGTTAAAGTCAGCAAAAGGACCGTCATTAACGCGAACCATTTCACCTGGCTCAAACAGCGTTTTCGGACGAGGCTTGTCGCCGACCTGCTGCAGACGGTTCATGATCGCATCAACTTCTTTATCGCTGATAGGTGCCGGACGGTCAGATGTACCGCCGATGAAACCCATCACGCGTGGGACGCTGCGTACCAGGTGCCAGCTGGCGTCATTCATCACCATCTGAACCAGTACGTATCCCGGGAAAAACTTGCGCTCGCTCTTACGACGCTGGCCACCACGAATTTCAACGACTTCTTCAGTCGGAACCATGACGTCGCCAAACAGCTCTTCCATGTTGTGCAATTTGATATGCTCGCGCAGCGATTGTGCTACGCGGCCTTCAAAACCGGAAAACGCCTGTACGACGTACCAGCGTTTCTTTGGAGCTTCAGACATCTCAGAACCTCAGGCCAGTGATAAACGATACCAGACGGACCAGAATACCATCCAGCCCCCACAAAATCAGTGACATCACGGCAGTAACCGCGGCAACGATTAACGTGGTGTGCAGCGTTTCCTGGCGGGTTGGCCAGATAACCTTACGCATTTCTGTTCTTGCTTCACGAGCAAAAGCCACGGTCGCTTTGCCTTTGGTCGTTAAAAGCGCAATGCCGCCAGCCGCTGCAATCAGTACAACTACGGCTAAAGCACGCAGTGGCAGTGACACATCACGATAGAGGTAGTTACCTACAATCGCTGCAAGCAGCAGTAACACGACTACTACCCACTTTACCGCTTCCAGGCCACGCCCGCTCCCTTGAGCTTCGGTATTCGCACTCATAAACCAACCTGCCACAATAATTCAGAAACTATTCTGCCCCGCAGTGCGAGGCGTCCAAACCGAATGAGCTTTTGGGGCGTAACTCGGTATCCAACGCCGCATAACAGAGCCTGTCTCAGCAATGATTATGATTCAAAAAATCACTGATGAGCCAGGTTCTATGAAACAGCGTGCAAAAAGGGCATCAAATGATGCCCTTTCCGTGTGCATTGCGTCAAACGTTATCGGTAATTATGCGATAACTTTAGCAACAACACCCGCGCCAACGGTACGGCCACCTTCGCGGATTGCGAAGCGCAGACCTTCGTCCATTGCGATTGGGTGGATCAGGGTAACAACCATTTTGATGTTGTCGCCTGGCATGACCATTTCAACGCCTTCTGGCAGCTCTACTGAGCCGGTTACGTCAGTTGTACGGAAGTAGAACTGTGGACGATAGCCTTTGAAGAACGGAGTATGGCGACCACCTTCGTCTTTAGACAGAACGTAAACTTCTGACTCGAACTGGGTGTGCGGCTTGATTGAGCCTGGCTTAGCCAGAACCTGGCCACGCTGGATGTCTTCACGCTTGATACCGCGCAGCAGAACACCACAGTTTTCGCCTGCCTGACCCTGGTCCAGCAGCTTACGGAACATCTCAACACCGGTACAGGTTGATTTCGCAGTATCTTTGATACCCACGATTTCAACTTCGTCGCCGACTTTAACGATGCCGCGCTCAACACGACCGGTAACAACGGTACCACGGCCAGAGATTGAGAATACGTCTTCGATTGGCAGCAGGAACGGCATGTCGATCGCACGCTGTGGCTCTGGGATGTAGTTGTCCAGATGCTCAGCCAGTTCGATGATTTTCGCTTCCCACTCTGGGTTGCCTTCCAGCGCTTTCAGAGCAGAACCACGAACGATTGGAGTGTCGTCGCCTGGGAAGTCATATGCTGACAGCAGGTCACGAACTTCCATCTCTACCAGTTCCAGCAGCTCTTCATCATCAACCATGTCACACTTGTTCAGGAACACGATGATGTAAGGAACGCCAACCTGACGACCCAGCAGGATGTGCTCACGGGTCTGTGGCATTGGGCCATCAGTCGCAGCAACAACCAGGATCGCGCCGTCCATCTGCGCAGCACCGGTGATCATGTTTTTCACATAGTCGGCGTGGCCTGGGCAGTCAACGTGCGCATAGTGGCGAGCCGGGGTTTCGTATTCAACGTGAGAAGTGTTGATGGTGATACCACGTGCTTTCTCTTCTGGCGCTTTATCGATCTCATCGAATTTGCTTGCCTTACCGCCGTAGGTTTTAGCCAGTACGGTAGTAATTGCTGCAGTCAGGGTGGTTTTACCGTGGTCGACGTGACCGATGGTGCCCACGTTTACGTGCAGTTTGTTACGCTGAAATTGCTCTTTAGCCATCGCTAGTCCCTCTAAGACACGGATATATCGAAGATATCGTCATATCAACCAGGCATTGCCTGACTGTTTGGTTTACAGAGAGAGAATCAGGAGAGAGTTAAAGGAAGTGGTGCTGATACCCAGAGTCGAACTGGGGACCTCACCCTTACCAAGGGTGCGCTCTACCAACTGAGCCATATCAGCACATCTGGAGCGGGCAGCGGGAATCGAACCCGCATCATCAGCTTGGAAGGCTGAGGTAATAGCCATTATACGATGCCCGCATCCTGGAACTCGGCTACCTGTTCTTTCTGTAGCTTGCAGATAACAGAGATGTTTCTCTACTATCTACTGCCTGTCAGCGAAGCTGACCGACTTTGACTTCGCTAACGCTCAGTCTGAATTCAGGGTGATAATTGACTCACCTGACAGATAAACAGGTTGTTTATCTGTGTACCCAACCGCGAGGTTGAGATGGTGGTGGGAGAAGGATTCGAACCTTCGAAGTCTGTGACGGCAGATTTACAGTCTGCTCCCTTTGGCCGCTCGGGAATCCCACCTACTTGATGGTGCCGGCTACCGGAATCGAACTGGTGACCTACTGATTACAAGTCAGTTGCTCTACCAACTGAGCTAAGCCGGCATCAAGTGGAGCGCATTCTAGGAAGGTCGGGCCTTCGATGCAACTAAAAAATCACTAATTTTGTTCTATCGCTTACTATTTGTGCAAATCATCGCATTCTGGCGTTTTTGTGCAGAATATTTGTGCGATCTGGTCCTGTTTTTACACCGCCCACCCTGCCTCGCTATCGTCCCCTGCTGCTCTGGCATGCTCTTTTTAAGGTAAAATATTCCGCCCATCGCCTTTTTATTTTGCGCAGCCTGTTCTGAGTGATGCTTTTTTAACCCTTATCGGCGTTATTTTTCGTGCACTTAAGATATCTGCAGAACAGGGAGACGTTTTTGTCCTGCATATCTCTCTCGCTGGTACGACGATAACGGTAAAAAACGGTTCCAGTGTCTCGCAGCTCTTTATTCTTCAGTCGGGAAATATACGCTGCATATTGAATGTATGTGCTTTTAGCCTCTCTGTACGCCGTTACAGCTCTATTGGGTCATACAGGGCGTCTGACTGCTATTTAAGGCAGATAAAAGCCGCACATAAGATTTGATGGCCCGTGTAGCACTATACGTAGTGATACAGCTGTCAGAATTAGCGTTATTATGATGTTTTGTGGGTATGCCGACGAAAGCGCGATCACGTTTATCTTTTTACTTCTGTTAAAAGCCATACTGGTGATACCCTCCAGCCCATTGTTCTCACTGATAAACCAGCGATTCGTGATTTATTTCACCTGTGCTCTCCTGCTTATCGGATGACACGCGGTTGATAGCAATGAATTTGCGGTCAGATGCATGCTTATGGATAAAACGACCCCCCTGACAACGCCTTATTTAGAGTTCACTCGTGAGCAGTGGGCTGCATTACGTGATTCCGTTCCTATGACACTGTCAGAGGAAGAGATCGCGCAGCTGGAGGGCATCAACGAGGATCTCTCGCTGGAGGAGGTAGCAGAAATTTATCTGCCACTTTCGCGTCTGCTTAATTTCTATATCAGCTCTAATGTTCGTCGGCAGGCTGTACTGGAGCAATTTCTCGGCACCAATGGCCAGAAAATCCCCTATATCATCAGTATTGCGGGCAGCGTAGCCGTCGGTAAAAGCACAACTGCGCGTGTATTACAGGCGTTGCTCAGCCGCTGGCCTGAACATCGTAAAGTAGAATTGATCACGACGGATGGCTTTCTTCATCCCAATGCCGTGCTGAAAGAGCGCGGATTAATGAAGAAAAAAGGGTTTCCGCAATCTTATGATATGCACCGGCTGGTCAATTTCGTCTCCGATTTGAAATCAGGCGCCAGTCAGGTCACAGCACCGGTCTATTCGCATCTGATTTATGATGTCATCCCTGATGGCGATAAAGTGGTTCAGCAGCCTGATATCCTTATTCTGGAAGGTCTGAATGTATTGCAGAGTGGCATGGACTATCCCCATGACCCACATCATGTCTTTGTTTCAGACTTCGTTGATTTTTCTATCTATGTCGACGCTGAGGAAGAGCTGCTGCAAAGCTGGTATATCAATCGATTCCTCAAATTCCGCCAGGGTGCATTTACCGACCCGGACTCTTACTTCCACCATTATGCCCAGCTCTCAGAAGCGGAAGCAGTAGAGATAGCGGGCAATTTATGGAAAGAGATTAACTGGCTAAACCTGCGGGAAAATATCCTGCCAACACGCGAACGGGCCAGCCTGATCATGACTAAAAGTGGCAATCATGCGGTCGACAGGGTTCGCTTGCGTAAATAACCGCTCCAGTAAAAAAGCCTGCATTAGTGCAGGCTTTTTTGATCAGAGAGGACGTAGAGATATTTCTCCGCCCACCCAGGCTTTTATTTCGCCATCCTGCTCAAGTAACAGGCCACCCTGACTGTCAATGCCCCGCGCAATACCATGCACTTCACGTTCACCAATGAGCAATTTAACAGGCCGGTGAATAAAGTTATCCAGCACCATCCAGCGTGTAACAAAGGGCGTTAACCCTTCCTGCTCAAACAACGGCAGGGCTTCGCGCAGATTATTTATCAGATGGGCGGCCAGCTCATTGCGGTTAACGGATACACCGGCTTCCTGCAGGTTAATCCAGCCCTGATTAATCTGCGATGCATCGGCTGTACGCATAGCAAGGTTAATCCCGGCCCCCATGACGATATGCGCGGCATCACCCGTTTTACCGGTCAGTTCGACCAGAATACCTGCCAGTTTGCGATCGTTAAGGTAAATATCATTGGGCCATTTGACGCGAACATCATCAGCCCCTAATGAACGTAATGTCTCAGCAATGATAATACCAATCACAAGACTAAGACCCATCGCCGCAGCGGGTCCCTGCTCCAGACGCCAGTACATAGACATGTAGAGATTAGCGCCAAAGGGAGAGAACCATTGACGCCCACGACGGCCACGACCAGCCTGCTGATACTCAGCGATACAGGCAGCACCCGACTCCATCTCATGCATGCGCTCCAGCAGATACTGATTTGTGGAGTCAATCACCGGGATAACAGAGATATTGCCCTGCTTAACCTGAGCGACAATTGCCTGCTCATCCAACAGCTGCATCGGGGCAGAGAGACTGTAGCCCTTCCCTGTCACGGTATAAACGTCAAGTCCCCAGCTTTTTAAGGTCTGGATATGCTTGTTAATGGCTGCGCGACTCATGCCCAGTGTTTCACCCAGCTGTTCGCCAGAATGAAACTCACCGTCAGATAAAATATCGACCAGCTTTAGCGGGATACTGTTGTCTTTCATGCGATTACCCCGACAGCATTGCACTCGCCCTGTGCCTGAATAAACCGCACCTCAGGCTCCAGCCAGACATCAAACTTTTCACCCACCTTCGCACGCACGGTTTTTGCCAGCGCAACGATATCGTCAGGTGTGGCATTATCAGCATTAATCAGCACCAGAGCCTGTTGCTGATGAACGGCGGCACCGCCGATACGATAACCTTTCAACTGACACTGATCGATAAGCCATCCGGCTGCCAGCTTGGTTTCACCATTCGGCATCAGATAGTGTGGCATAGCTGGAAAATGCGCCAGCAAGGCGCTGCACTGCGCCTCGGTAACGACCGGATTTTTGAAGAAGCTGCCTACATTCCCGGTCACTTTTGGATCCGGTAATTTGCTCTGCCGCATCTGGCACACCGCGTGATAAACATCCCAGGCGCTAGCCGTTACCGGATTCAGAGTCTTCAGATCACCGTAGGTCAATACGGGCTGCCATTGTTTAGGCAGGATTATCCCGACCGCGACGATGACATAACCTCTCTGATAGCGATGCTTGAAAATGCTGTCACGATAGCCAAATTCACAGGCTTCACGATCGAGACGCTCTGTCTCACCACTGTCCAGGTTAAGCACATCCACATATTCGCAGACATCTTTTAATTCCACACCATAGGCACCAATGTTCTGAATCGGTGCAGAACCCGTCATTCCAGGGATTAATGCCAGATTCTCCAGGCCAGTGATCCCTTTTTCCAGTGTGCTCTTAACCAGCTGATGCCAGTTCTCACCTGCTCCGACATGCAACTTCCAGTACTCATACTCATCCTGAATGTTGATGCCTTTAATGCGGTTAAGTACCACAGTACCAGCGAAATCATCCAGAAAGAGGACATTGCTGCCTTCACCAAGCACCATGAAAGGGGTTTGATCACGCTGGCTGGCCTGCCATGCAGCCAGAATGGCAGCTGGCGTCTCAGCAACGATGCGTTTCTGTGTATGTACTTCAAGCCCAAGCGTATTGTCGGCTTTTAAGGAAGGATGCTGGCTGGACATTTGACGACCTTTACTGAGTTATCTGGGCGTAGTTTACCGTATCAGGGAGGGGTTCTCAGGCTGTTTTCGGGGATTATGATGAGGTTTTTCACGATCTGCAGACGTAAAAAAGCCCCGCACTCTCGTGCGGGGCTTCTTCACTTATATAATGCCTGGCAGTTCCCTACTCTCGCATGGGGAGACCCCACACTACCATCGGCGCTACGGCGTTTCACTTCTGAGTTC
>Ga0308164_10003941_pt1 | contig 12928 bp, 9 predicted proteins | sample PhyTR2_FD_201031 | JGI IMG/M metagenome (GOLD analysis project Ga0308164, IMG submission 201031) | Phyllosphere microbial communities from UC Gill Tract Community Farm, Albany, California, United States - DLSLT.R2 | ecosystem: Host-associated > Plants > Phyllosphere > Unclassified | place: USA... | reverse complement strand
CAGACTAAAAAGCGAGGCAAGCATGGGCAAAGAGCACAAGGCCAGTATTGACGGGGATCAATGGGCGCAGTGTGTGCGGGAACGGGGCTGGTTGTGGGATGCCGCATCGACTGCTGCGAAGGGCGCGCCGGTGACGTTGATCCTGGCCCACGGCGCCGGCGCACCGATGGACTCAGGCTTCATGGGCGACATGGCTGCACGCCTTGCCGGGCATGGCGTGAACGTGTTGCGCTTCGAGTTTCCCTACATGGCCCAACGCCGGGCGGACGGCGGCAAACGCCCGCCGAATCCGGCGCCTAAACTGCTGGACGCCTGGCGCGAGGTGGTTGCCGAGGTGCGACGTCATGTCGCTGGGAAACTGGCGATTGGCGGCAAGTCCATGGGCGGGCGCATGGCCAGTTTGTTGGCTGATGAAGTGGGCGCCGATGGGTTGGTGTGCCTGGGGTATCCGTTCTATGCCGTGGGCAAGCCGGAGAAGCCACGGGTCGAGCATCTGGCTGGGTTGAAGACGCCGACCTTGATTGTGCAGGGCGAGCGCGATGCCCTGGGCAATCGGGCGACGGTGGAGGGGTATGTGTTATCGCCGAGCATCGAGGTGATGTGGTTGGTGGCGGGGGATCATGACTTGAAGCCATTGAAGGCGTCGGGGTTTACGCATGAGCAGCATTTGGCGGCTGCGGCGGTGAAGGTCGCTGAGTTTCTCGGCGCCTGTTAGGGACCCTTCGCGAGCAAGCCCGCTCCCACATTTTGATGTGTGAATGCATTCAAATGTGGGAGCGGGCTTGCTCGCGAAAGCGGTCTACCGGTTGAACCGCTCCACCAGCGAATACTGGGTATTCGCCGTATGGGTCAGCTCTTCACTCAACTGCGCCGAGTTCATCGCCTGTTCCGACGTCTGGTCCGCCAGCAACGCAATGGTGCTGATGTTACGGCTGATCTCTTCGGCCACTGAGCTTTGCTCTTCAGTCGCGGCGGCGATCTGGGTGGTCATGTCAGTGATGTGCGCCACCGCTTCGCTGATTCCCACCAGCGCCTGATCCGCCTCCATCACCCGCGCCACGCCCTCTTCGGCCTGGCGATGCCCGGCGTCCATGGTTTGCACGGCGGCAGCGGCCGTCTGTTGCAGCTTGGCGATCAGGGCATGGATCTGCCCGGTCGATTCAGCGGTGCGCTGCGCCAATTGACGGACTTCGTCAGCAACGACCGCAAACCCACGGCCCATCTCGCCGGCACGCGCGGCTTCAATGGCGGCGTTGAGCGCCAGCAGGTTGGTCTGGTCGGCAATGCCTTTGATCACATCGACCACGCCACCAATTTCATCGCTGTCCTTGGCCAGTTGGGTGACGGTCACGCCCGTCTCGCCCACGGCCACCGACAGACGCTGGATCGCTTCGCGGGTTTCCCCGGCGATATCGCGGCCGCGACCGGTCAGGCGATTGGCTTCCTGGGTGGCATCGGCGGTGCGCTGCACATGGCTGGCGACTTCCTGGGTGGTGGCCGCCATCTGGTTGACGGCGGTGGCCACCTGTTCGGTCTCCACGCGCTGGCGTTCCAGGCCGCTGGAGCTGTTATGCGCCAGGGTGTTGGACTGCGCGGCCTGGTCGTTGAGGTGTTCGGCCGTATCCTGCAAGCGTGTGAGGCAGGTTTTCAGGCGTGCTTCCTGGCTGAGGATCGACATTTCCAAACGCGCCTGGGCGCCCCGGCTGTCGGTGTACATCTGCGCGATCAATGGGTCGGAGGTGGTCTGCTCGGCCAGGCGCAGCAGGCGCTTGAGGCCGCGCTGTTGCCAACTCAGGCCCAGCAGGCCCAATGGCACTGACAACCCCGCCGCCAGGGCAAAGCCCCAGTGGGAGTTGAGCGACGCACCGATCATGAAGCTCAATTGGCTGACCAGGATAAACGGCAGCCAGTCCTGCAACACCGGCAGCCACTTGTCGCGCTGGGGGATCGCCGACTTGCCCTGGTTGATGCGGCGGTAGAGCGCTTCGGCGCGGCGGATCTGCTCGGCAGTGGGCTTGATGCGCACTGATTCGTAGCCGACGACCTGATTGCCTTCGAAGACCGGCGTCACGTAGGCGTTGACCCAGTAGTGATCACCGCTCTTGCAGCGATTCTTGACAATGCCCATCCATGGCAAGCCTTGTTTGAGCGTTGACCACATGTGCGCGAACACCGCCGGCGGAACATCCGGGTGACGCACCAGGTTGTGCGGGGCACGCACCAGTTCGTCGCGGGAGAACCCACTGATCTCGACAAAGGCGTCGTTGCAGTAGGTGATCACGCCTTTGGCATCAGTGGTGGAGATCAACCGTTGCTGAGCGGGGAAGGTACGTTCGCGCTGGGTAACGGGTTGGTTATTACGCATGATTGTTCAATCCGCAAGGCTTTCAAGGGGTATCGGCAAGAACGGCGGTTTATTTAACTTAAATTTGCAACAATCGCGCTGTCCATGCAGGAACAGGGTCACCCGGCCAGCATCGGGTACGTAAACAAACCGAAGTGAAGCAGATTCAAACCAAAGTGCGTCGCCACCGCCGCGCCCAGGCCGCCAAAGCGATAGGCCAGGCCGTAACCCACCCCGGCGATGCTCGCCAGCAGCACCCAGTGCCAGCCCGCGCCGAGGTGCACCAGGCCGAACAGCAGTGAGGCCAGCAGCAGCGCCAGGTTCTCGCCGTAAGGCAGGTGTTTGAAGCGCTGGCTCAGGCCGCCCTGGACATACCCACGGAACAGGGCTTCTTCGACCAGCGTCACCAGCAGCAGGTTATTGAGCACCCACAGCCAGGCCTGTTCGGGCCATTTCGGCGCCCAGGTGATCATTCCCAGCAAGGCTGCACCGCCCAGGGCCGCGATGGCGGTGAGGGTCAGGGCCAGGGCCGCCACGCAGATGGACAGGCGTAGCGAGCGCCGCGCCACAATCCACGGGCAGGCCAGCAACAGCCAGAAGCCAATCAGCGGTTTGTCCTGGTTCAGGTACATCGAGAAGGGCACGGCATCGTCGGTGAAGCGTTGCGGGGCAATGCCGCGGCCATTATAGAAACCCGGCAGCCAGTGCATCGCCAGGCTCAGGGCCAGTACGATGAACAAACCGTGGCCGACGTAGCGCGCCCAAGGCGTGCGCTGCTGGCGGACGGCGTACCCGGCGAGCAACAGCAGGGCGATAGACACCCATGCCAGCGCCCCGAGTTGCCCGTAGGCGAGGGCCAGTCCATAGCCGATGGAAAGAAGCACCAGGTACAGCCAGGGCAATGCGATCATGAGAAATCCTTGGAAAAAACTGGGCGGCATTATAGCGACGCGCCCTGCAGGACCCACATGAAAACTCCTCCACCCAGGATGATTGCAAAACCTATCCACGGCTGGTTATAGTCCGAGCCTCTTCATCCCTTCACACAAGATCAGCCCATGCCAGCTCTCCAGCGCATAGCGGTAGTCGATTCAGCGGTCAGCGCCGTGGTCGTGCCGTGCGGGGAAAAGCAGCCTGCGCAGATCAGTCACTACCCCCCACCTGTCAGTAGCACGCCGGTGTACGCAGTCGTATCACCGCCGGGTGTTGGCATTTCGGGCTGATCAGCGAATCGCTGTTCCCGTCTGCCCGCCTGAAAAAAACCTACTGAGTTTCAGCGTCTGCTGAATTGGCTTTCTTGCCTGATGACAGGTGGTAACCATGTCTGTTCTTTCGAAACAATCCGTGGCCGCGGCGGCCTCGACGAGCCTGTTCGTCCTGCTGTGGAGCAGCGGGGCGATCTTCTCCAAATGGGGCCTGGCCCACGCGTCTCCCTTTGCGTTCCTGTTGATCCGCTTTGCCATTGCCCTTGCAGGTCTGGTGGTGCTGGTACCGATCCTCAAGCTGAAACTGCCGCGCCCCGGCAAGCCCCTGCTGTATGCGGCGGCGACCGGGTTGGTGTTGTTGGGGGCATATCAGATTTTTTATCTGCTGGCCCTGGACCTCAACGTCACTCCCGGCGTGATGGCAACCCTCATGGGCGTGCAGCCGATCCTCACCGTGGTGCTGATAGAACGCCAGCGCTCGCTGCGCCGCGTGTTCGGCCTGGGCCTTGGGTTGGCGGGGCTGATCATGGTGGTCTACCAGGGCATCGGTTTATCCGGCATGTCCCTGGCGGGCATGCTGTTCGGCCTGCTGGCCCTGGCCAGCATGACGTTGGGTTCGATCATGCAGAAGCGCATCACCGACAACCCCCTGGGCACGCTGCCGGTGCAATACCTGGCAGGGCTGGTGATGTGCTCGGTGTTCGTGCCGTTCCAGCCGTTCCACTTTGAGCACGCCAGCGGTTTTTACCTGCCCGTGCTGTGGATGGGGTTGGTGGTGTCGTTGCTGGCCACGCTATTGCTGTACCGCCTGATCGCCCGAGGCAACCTGGTGAATGTCACCAGTCTGTTTTACCTGGTGCCGGCGGTGACGGCGGTGATGGACTACCTGATCTTCGGCAACAAGCTCGCGATGCTGAGCCTGCTGGGGATGGGGTTGATCATCATCGGGTTGGTATTTGTCTTCCGCAAGGGCTGATACACCTCCCTGTAGGCACCCGGCTTGCCGGCGATAGCGTCCGCAAGAACGCCATCACCGGCAAGCCAACCGCCTACAGGGGTTTTTTCGGCCGCAACACCAGCCACAACGCCCCTGCAATCAACACCCCGCCATACAGATGCGCCATCGACAACGGCTCATCCAGCAGCAATGCGCCCCACAGCACGCCAAATGGCGGAATCATGAAGGTCACGGTCATCGACTTGACCGGCCCGATGGACGACAGCAATCGGAAGTAAAGAATGTAGGCAAACGCCGTGCATACCAGCCCCAACCCCAGCAGCGATAACCACACCTGCCACCCACCCCAACTGGCGGGCGGCTGGCTGATGGCGCTGTAGACAAAGAACGGCAGCAGGAACAACGTAGCCCCGAGCATGCTGCCCAGGGCTGACAGGCGACTGTCCAAACCACCACGCTGATCCAGCCAGCGCCGTGCGAGGAACCCGGCAAAGCCGTAGCACGTGGTCGCTAGCAAACAGGCCAGCGCGCCCATCAACAATTCCAGGTCAAACGCTACCGGCCCCGCGCGGGTCAGCACACCCACGCCCAACAGCCCCAGGCATACCCCGGCGACTTTCGACGGGGTCAGGCGTTCGCTGAAGAACAACCCGCCAATCAGTACACCCATCAACGGCGTGGTCGCATTGAAGATCGCCGAGTAACCCGCTGGCAGCACTTGGGCGGCCACCGAATACATGGTCGCCGGAATCCCGGAGTTGATCACCCCCAAGAGCAGTACCGTCTTGAACTTGCCCTGGAAATCCCAGCTCACCCGCATCATCGCCAGGATCACCAGCAACCCGGCGGCGGCAATCGACACGCGGAAAAACGCAGTCGGTACCGTGCCAATCTCCGGCGCGATGATGCGCATGAACAGGAAGCTCGCGCCCCAGATGGCGGCGAGCCCCAGCAAGTACAAGGTGTCGACAGGTCTCACGGAGCACTCCTCTATCAATAAGGCGGCGAGTGTTGCACGCCGCTTTCACTGATTACAGGACAAACCGCGTCACCAGCCCATTCAGGTCCACCGCCAGGCGTGACAGCTCCTGGCTGGCGGCCGAGGTCTGGGTGGCGCCGGCGGCGGTCTGGGTGGACAGGTCGCGGATGTTCACCAGGCTGCGATCCACATCGCGTGCCACCAGCGCCTGTTGCTCGGCGGCGCTGGCGATCACCAGGTTGCGCTGGCTGATCTGCGAGATGGCGGCGGTGATTTTTTCCAGGGCATTGCCGGCGCCGTTGGCCCGTTGCAATGTCTGGCCGGCGTGTTCGGCGCTGCTGTTCAGGGCGTCGACGGTGTCTTGGGTACCGCGCTGGATATCGGTGATCATCTGCTCGATTTCTTCGGTGGAGTCCTGGGTGCGTTGCGCCAGGGAGCGCACTTCATCGGCCACCACCGCAAAGCCACGCCCGGCCTCACCTGCGCGGGCTGCCTCGATGGCGGCGTTGAGCGCCAGCAGGTTGGTCTGCCCGGCGATGCCACGAATCACTTCCAGCACCTTGCTGATGTCCTGGGCCTGGACTGCCAGGCCTTCGGCCTTGTTGGAAGCGCCGAGCACTTCGTCGACCAGGTTCTGGATCGAGCTGATGGTTTCGCTGATCTGGTAGTGGCCGTGCTTGCTGTCCTCGTCGGACGCCTGGGACGCCTCGGCGCTGGACACTGCATTGCCCGCGACTTCGTCCACCGCCGCGCTCATTTCGGTCACGGCGGTGGCGGCCTGTTCGATCTCATCGTTCTGCGCCTGCAGGCCACGGGTGCTTTGTTCCATCACCGAACTCATTTCTTCGGCCGCCGACGCCAGTTGCTGCGCCGACTCGCTGATGCCACGGATGGTGCCCTGCAATTGCGTCTGCATGGTGGCCAGGGCCGTGAGCAATTGGGCGGGTTCGTCCTTGCCGTCGACAGTGATCGGCTGGCTCAGGTCGCCGCCGGCAATGGTGCGTGCCACGATCAGGGCCTGGCCCAGCGGGGCAGTGATGCTGCGGGTCAGCAGCCAGGCGAGCAGCAAGGTGGCGATCAGTGCGAAGACGATGATCAGGCCGACGATCCACTGGGCGCTGGAATACATCTGCGCCGCCGAATCCGCCGCCGCTTCGACGCCGTTCTGGTTGAACACGATCAGGTCTTCCAGGCTCTGGTTGAGGACCGTGCCTTGGGGGGCGAGGCGGCTGGTGAGCAGGTCGATGGCGTCTTGTTGCTGATCCTTGTCCACCAGGGCGATCATCTGGTTCACGATGGCGAGGTAGGTGGTCACATTGGCTTTCAACGTGTTCAGCAAGTCGCGCTCGGCCTCACCGCTCAGCAAGGTTTCGTGGCGCTCCAGTAGCCCTTGCAGTTCAGTACGCTGGCGGGTAAGCAGGGCTTTGCTGGTGTCGCGCACCCGCGACTCGTCAGTCGTCGCCAGGCGCAAGGCCTCCAGGCGGATGCTGGCCACGTAGGCCGCGCTGTCGTGGATGTTCTCGATGCTCGGCATCCACGATTCTTCGATGACCAGCGCGCTTTGCCGCAGCTTGGCCATCTGGCCCAGGCCAAACATCCCCACAATCACCAGCAAGCTGGCCAAAACCGCAAAACTCAGACTGGCACGCAGGCCGATCCTCATGTTCCTCAATGACATCTCAATGCTCCTTAGGCGATTAGAACCTGCTCCCGGATCGGTCTTCTGACCTTGTTAGGGTGGGAGAGGGCGCGCTATATATCAAAGTGCCATCAAGGAGGTAATCAGGGTTTCCCTTAGTTGGATCCAAAGTCTTGGGTGGACCATCAAGGCCGACAGGGCGGCCAGTTCGCTTGCCCAACCGGCCAGGGCCCGCCGTTAAGGGCGTGCAGGAGCACCCCGGTAATACTCAAGGGTACATTTATTGACCGGGTGGTCGAATTACAAGCATTGAAAATAAATCTACGAAATGAACGAACTTGTACAAGGTCGTACAAAAAATGATCCTTCTCCTACCCCGGCACACTGGCTAAGCTCAGGGCTTCCAGATGCCCGCAGAGGTTTCCCGCATGTCGCAGTCCGCCCTCGCTGTCGCCCAGATGATCCTCGATGGCTTCGACGATTACCGTGAGCACTTCCGCCAGATCACCGACGGCGCCCGCGAGCGTTTTGAAAAGGCCCAGTGGCAACAGGGCCAGGCAGCGTCTGCGGCACGGATCAACCTCTACGAAGAAAAAGTCAGCGAAGTCACCGCGCGCCTGCGTGAGCACTTCGACGGCGCCGCGTTATTCGACATTGAGGTGTGGCCGCTGGTGAAAAGCGCCTACATTGGCCTGATTGACCTGCGCTTCGACGATGAGTTGTCGGAGACCTGGTACAACTCGATCTTCTGCGGCCTGTTCAGTCACGACCTGATCAGCGACGGCTGCATGTTTGTCCACACCACCCGGCCCAGCCTGCGCCGCGCACGGGCAGCACAGACGCGCACCTACACGCCTACCGGGAAAATCCCGGAAATGCTCGTGCAGATCTTTGCCGACTACCGTTTCAGCGAACCCTACGCGGACCTGGCCGCCGACCTGAATCGCCTCGAAAGCCAGCTGCGTGAAAGCCTGCCGGACTGGGTGTGCAAGGACCCGGACCTCAAGGTCGAGCTGTTTTCCTCGGTGCTCTACCGTAATAAAGGCGCGTACCTCGTAGGACGCATCTACACCCGCGACGAACAATGGCCGCTGGTGATTCCGCTGTTGCACCGTGAAGGGCAGGGTATCCAGATCGATGCGCTGATCACCGATGAAGCCGATGTGTCGATCATCTTCTCGTTCACCCGTTCTTACTTCATGGTCGACGTACCGGTGCCGGCGGAGTTCATCGGCTTCCTCAAGCGCATCCTGCCGGGCAAGCACATCGCCGAGTTGTATACCTCCATTGGTTTCTACAAGCACGGCAAGTCGGAGTTCTACCGCGCGCTGATCAACCACCTGGCTACCACCGACGATCAGTTCATCATGGCCCCTGGCGTACGGGGCATGGTCATGAGCGTGTTTACCCTGCCGGGCTTCAACACGGTGTTCAAGATCATCAAGGACCGTTTTTCGCCGTCGAAAAACGTTAACCGCGCCACGGTGATCGAGAAATACCGCCTGGTTAAAAGCGTCGATCGCGTCGGGCGCATGGCCGACACCCAGGAGTTCGCCGACTTCCGTTTCCCCCTGAGCAAGTTTGAGCCGCAGTGCCTGGCCGAGTTATTGGAAGTGGCTGCCGGTACCGTCGAAGTGGAAGGCGATACCGTCCTTATCCGTCACTGCTGGACCGAACGGCGCATGACCCCGCTCAACCTCTACCTCGACAATGCCAACGCCGCCCAGGTGCGCGATGCCCTGGAAGACTACGGCCTGGCGATCAAGCAATTGGCGGCGGCGAATATCTTCCCCGGCGATATGCTGCTGAAGAACTTCGGCGTCACTCGGCATGGCCGCGTGGTGTTCTACGACTACGACGAAATCTGCTTTCTCACCGAAGCCAACTTCCGCCATATACCGGCACCGCGCACCCCCGAGGATGAAATGGCCTCCGAGCCCTGGTACTCCATCGGCCCGCTGGACGTGTTCCCCGAGGAATTCCCGCCGTTCCTTTTCGCCGACGCCGGCCAGCGCAAGCTGTTCGATGAGTTGCATGGCGAGCTGTACAACGCCGATTACTGGAAGGGCCTGCAGGAGGCGATTAGGGCGGGGAAGGTGATTGATGTGTTTCCGTATCGGCGCAAAGAGCCCGCCCGCCCTTGAGGGGCGAGCGGGCCTTGTGCGCGAAAAACATCAACGTCGCACTTGCGGTTGACGCTAGGCACCGCCCTTGCGGTTTTCTGTGCGTATGTCTTTGAACCAGGCGTCCGTTCGACCCATGGCAGTCAACTGGTCCGTGACGTTGCTTGCACGATTTCGGTCGGTTGGGTTGGTGCCATTGAGCTGAACGTCACGCGCTTGTTTGTACAGCGTCCCCATGTGTTGATTAATCGCTTTATCGAGTTTTTTGTCTTCCCTGGAATGCTTCAGCATGGTCAGCGGATTTTTGCTTTCAGGGCGGGACTCGAGATTGTCGATCCGTTTTTTCATCAAGTTGATGGTCGGCTCATAAACCGTTTTAGGCAGGGCCGAACTCGGGAAGTGGGTGGGTAGGTTTTCCAGGGTATCTTTGTTTAACCTCGTCTGATGGAGCTGTTTTTGTTTGTCAGCGCTCAACGCGGAAAAGGGTTGTTTGTTGACGAGTGATGCCGATGCGCCAGAGCTGCTGGAGGTCTGCATCCAAGAACCTCGAGATGAACTGGATTCAGGCGCAATGCTCTGGTATTTGTCCGCGTAACGGTTAGACGCGTTGCTGTAGCGGAGGGAGTCAATTGGCATTCGAGATCCTCATAGTTAGAAGCAGTCGTCTCGGCAAAGGCTGCCGAGTCAAAGGCCGCTCATAAAATTCATTCCTCGTACTGCCTGGCTTGTAGAGTGGAAGTTGGAGATTCTATTTGCCCTCAGGTTGGTTGCCGGCTCCGAAGAGACTTGGCTGCGGGCGGGCGCAGAAGACGGCTTTTCGGAATAGGCCGGAGCGAACTCATAGCGCGGCGGTGGCAACGTGCCTGTCGAGCGCGGTTGGGCCCGCATGGCGTCCTGGTAGTTCGGCAGGCGCGAGGTGACAGAATCGATTGGCATAATAAGCTCCGCTTTTAAAGGGGGGATGTTCTGATTGGCCAGACGTATCTGGAGACTTATTGAAGCCTGACTCCCTCACCCATCAAATCGGACTTTCGCTTTTCAACAGTACGAATGGGGCCCTAAGCGTTGTAGTAAAAGTCGCTATGGCGGTAGGCGCAGCAACCATCGCATCGTGATGGAGCGTCTCCGAACGTGTGGAAATCTGCGACAATCCCCCGATCCAATCGATTAATGCTGTGCAGGCCTCACCTGCCTTACCCAAAAGACTTTTGCCGACCTGATGACCGACCAAGCGCCCACTATCGACCAACTGCTCAAAAACCTCGATCACGCCATGCTCGCCGACCGCCACCGCTTGCGTCGGCAGCTGCTTGAGCTGCGCAAGAAGCCCGACGAGGAAAAGCTGGCGCAGTGGGTCGCGCGCATGCAGGCGTCCTGTGCCCAGGTCACGGCGCGGCGTGCCAGCCTGCCGGTGATTCGCTACGACGACAGCCTGCCGATTGCGGCCAAGCGCGATGAGATCAAAGAGGCACTGAACAAGCACCAGGTGCTGATCATTGCCGGTGAGACCGGTTCGGGTAAAACCACCCAGTTGCCGAAGATCTGCCTGGAAATCGGTCGTGGCCAGTTCGGCCTGATCGGTCACACCCAGCCACGCCGTATCGCCGCACGCAGCGTGGCCAGCCGGGTTGCCGAGGAGCTGGCGACACCGCTTGGCGCGCTGGTCGGCTATCAGGTGCGCTTCGAAGACCAAAGCGATTCCAACACGCTGATCAAGCTGATGACCGACGGTATCCTGCTGGCGGAAACCCAGAACGACCGCTACCTGGAACGCTACGACACGATCATCGTCGACGAAGCCCACGAACGCAGCCTGAACATCGACTTCCTGCTGGGTTACCTGAAAACCCTGCTGCCGCGTCGCCCGGACCTGAAGGTCATCATCACCTCGGCGACCATCGACCTGGAGCGCTTCTCCAAGCATTTCGACGATGCGCCCATTGTGGAAGTGTCGGGCCGTACCTTCCCGGTGGACACCTGGTACCGACCGCTGACCCTGGAGCAGGACGAAGAGGGCAACCGCGTCGATGATGACTTGACGGTTGACCAGGCGATCCTTGCCACCCTCGACGAAATCGCGGCTTATGAGCGCAGCGAGCGACGCAGCCCCGGCGATGTGCTGGTGTTTTTGCCGGGTGAGCGCGAGATCCGCGATGCCGCCGACATGCTGCGCAAGGCCCAGCTCAAGCACACCGAGATCCTGCCGCTGTACGCACGCCTGTCGCCGGCCGAACAGCAGCGCATTTTCCAGTCCCATCCGGGCCGGCGCGTGGTGCTGGCGACCAACGTCGCGGAGACCTCGCTGACCGTGCCGGGCATTCGTTATGTGATCGACAGCGGTACCGCGCGCATCAGCCGATACAGCTACCGCGCCAAGGTGCAGCGCCTGCCGATCGAGGCGATTTCCCAGGCCAGCGCCAATCAGCGTAAAGGCCGCTGTGGTCGGGTCGAGCCGGGGATTTGCATCCGCTTGTACAGCGAGGAAGATTTTATCGGCCGTCCGGAGTTCACCGACCCGGAAATTCTGCGCACCAACCTCGCTGCCGTGATCCTGCAGATGCTGCACCTGCGCCTTGGCGAAATCACCGACTTCCCGTTTATCGAGCCGCCGGACGGCAAGGCCATCAGCGACGGTTTCAACCTGCTGCAAGAGCTGTCGGCGGTTGACCGCAACAGCCAGCTCACCCCGCTGGGCCGTCAGTTGGCGCGCCTGCCGGTAGACCCGCGCATGGGCCGCATGTTGCTCGAAGCTGCCAAGCTCGGCAGCCTGCAGGAAGTGCTGATCGTCGCCAGCGCCATGTCGATCCAGGACCCACGCGAGCGCCCGCCGGAGCGTCAACAGGCCGCCGACCAGGCTCATGCTCAATGGAAAGACCCGGATTCGGATTTCGCCGGCTTGGTCAATCTATGGCGCGGTTTCGAAGAGCAGCGCCAGGAACTGACGGCCAGCCCGCTGCGTAACTGGTGTCGCAAGAACTTCCTCAATTATCTGCGCCTGCGCGAGTGGCGTGATTCTCATCGTCAGTTGAGCCTGATCTGCCGCGACATGCAGTTGACGGTCAACAAAGAGCCGGCGGACTTCCCGAAACTGCACAAGGCGGTGTTGTCCGGCCTGCTCAGCCAGATCGGCCAGAAGACTGAAGACGGCGATTACCTCGGCGCGCGTCAGCGGCGTTTCTGGATTCACCCCTCGTCGGGCATCGGCAAGAAGCGTCCGCAATGGTTGATGACCGCCGAGTTGGTGGAGACCACCAAGCTGTATGCGCGCATGGTCGCCAAGATCGACGCCGACTGGATCGAGCCGCTGGCCGGGCACCTGATCAAGAAAAACCACTTTGAGCCCCACTGGGAGAAGAAACGCGGCCAGGTCGTTGCCTTTGAGCAGATCACCCTGTTCGGGCTGATCGTGGTCGGCCGTCGCCCGGTGCATTACGGGCCGATTGACCCGGTGGTGTCCCGCGAGTTGTTTATCCGCGAAGGCCTGGTGCGTGGCGAGATCCAATCGCGGGCTAAATGCCTCACCGCCAACCAGCAGTTGCTGGAGCAACTCGACGAACTGGAAGCCAAGGCGCGCCGTCGCGATATCCTGGCGGATGAAGAAACGCTGTTCGCCTTCTACGATGCGCGTTTGCCGGCGGAGATTCACCAGACCGCGACCTTCGACAGCTGGTACAAGGTCA
>Ga0308164_10003939_pt1 | contig 12935 bp, 7 predicted proteins | sample PhyTR2_FD_201031 | JGI IMG/M metagenome (GOLD analysis project Ga0308164, IMG submission 201031) | Phyllosphere microbial communities from UC Gill Tract Community Farm, Albany, California, United States - DLSLT.R2 | ecosystem: Host-associated > Plants > Phyllosphere > Unclassified | place: USA... | reverse complement strand
ATTCACGTAGTCGGTATGCTGCCTTTTCCAAATCCTCCGTTAGGTTTTCATTTTTTGCTTCGTATGGAGGGACTAGAGCTCGAATATCCGGGTTTGCCCGACATTGGTTTTACCGATGCAAACGGAATCGAAGCAAGTATTGCAACTGAGGAATATAAAGAAGGCGGCGAAAATCGCTTTGCGCACAAGCTGCCTACCGCTGTAACTTATAGCAATTTAACATTAAAACGCGGTTTGCTGATTGGTTCTTCGGCGATGAAATGGTTCAGAGATAGTGTGGAAACCTTCAGCTTTAAGCCACGAGATATTACACTTATTCTTTTAAACAGTGAGCATATGCCGTTACAAGCCTGGAATTTTGTTAACGCTTACCCGATACGGTGGACGGTTGAGGGTTTTAATTCGCAGCAAAACGGCATTGTAATAGAAAGCATTGAGTTTGCGCATCAATACTTTAGAAGAATAGATGTAACTGATTTAGCAGGAGGAATTTAGCATGCCAGTAGAAATTAACGAAATCATCATTACAACAACAGTTACCAATAATACAACCGACACTGCAGCTGTTTCGGCGATGGGCGAAACAGCTTCCGATAGAAAATTGAAAAAAGCATTGGAGGAGTTAAAGCAGCAGATTAAAAACAAAAATGAGCGATAGTTATGGCAATCAGTCAGCTTTTTGGAGAACTTGGTAATTTAGAGAAACTTGTTATTGAGGTTTATACTTCGCGAGATTTTTCAGGTTCGCCTGCGGAAACTTTTCAGGTTTTATACAATCCGAATACGTATTTCATCGAGTACAAAAACGAACTTGATAACGAAACCCCCGTAAACGCTACCGATAGTGTGAGGCAATTTAAAACCTCCGGAGGAAAAGAATTAAAACTCGATTTGCTTTGGGATGCAACCTCAGCGTCTTATTCAGGTAATTCTACATTCCAAGCTGATATACAAAAAGATAAAACGGTACACAAGGTGATCGAGAAATTTATCGATAGCTGTTTTAAGGTTAAAGACGATACACATCAGCCGTATTTTTTAAAAATACATTGGGGCGAATTTACTTTTCAGGGGGTACTTACATCCATTAAGGTTACTTATACATTATTCGATAATTCGGGCAAGCCTTTAAGGGCTAAAACAGATTGCACATTCAGCAGTTACACATCTTTGGTTGAGCAGTCCAACGAGCAACAAAATAATTCGCCCGATTTAACACATTACAGAAATGTTGAGGGCGATAACCCTTTGCCTTTAATGTCATACAACATTTATAAAAACGACCGGCTTTACATAGAAGTAGCAAAAGCGAATCGGCTAAATAATTTCAGAAAATTAACACAAGGACAAAGTATTTCTTTTCCACCAGTAGAAAAATAAGCATCATGCCGGATAATAAGGGAGCACAATCATTTACCATTACTATTAACGGACAGGCGATGCCCGATTCTGTCGGCCTGCTCGAAATTGTGGTAACAAAGCTAGTCAACTCCATTCCAAAAGCAAAGATTATAGTGAAAGACGGAAGTGCTTCTGCCCAAGACTTTGAATTGAGTAATAAAGCAGACTTTATTCCGGGGTCGGAAATAACAGTTGCTGCAGGAAACGGCGGGGAAAATGAAACAATTTTTTCAGGGATTATTGTAAGTCAGACAATTAAGGCCGACCGTGAGGGCAGTATTTTAGAAATTGAATGCAGAGATAAGGCTGTAAAGCTAACAGCAGGACGAAAAAATAAGGTTTTTGAGGAAATGAGTGATGGCGATGTTGTTGAGCAAATTATTAGTGATGCGGGATTAACGGCTGACGTAACCGATTTGAAAACCCAACATAAACAACTTGTTCAGTATAATGTAAGCGATTGGGATTTCATTGTTACAAGGACCGAACTTAATAGCGCTTTAGTTATAGCAGAAAACGGAATGTTAAAAATTGCGCCGCCCGACTTTAATCAGGCAAGTGCGGCAACTTATACTTACGGTGCAGAAATTTATGAGTTTGAAGTGCAAATGGATGCCAGAACCCAATATCCAAAAGTGCTCACAAAGTCATGGTCGTACACCAATCAGGAAATTCAGGAAGGAGAATCAACAGAAACCACATTGCCTGAGCAAGGTAATGTTAGCGGTAGCGATTTGGCCAATGTTTTAGGTTGGGAGAACAGTTCCTTCTACCATACGGGAAATGTAGCAAACGAAGAAAGTGCGAGCTGGGCAACTGCAGCGTTATTCAGAAGTCGTCTGAATAAGATTTCCGGCAGCTTCAGGGTAATTGGTGATCATAAATTGAAGCCTGGAATTATTGTGGAATTACTTGGTATTGGTGAACGGTTTAGCGGTAAATGCCTGGTTACTGGTGTAACTCAGTCTTATAGTAACCAAGCGGCGTGGTACAGTCATGTGCAATTCGGACTGGATAAAACCCTGCATAATTTTAAATATGATGATGTAACTGATAAGCAGGCTTCAGGAATTATTCCGGCCGTTAATGGCCTGCAAATCGGAATTGTTACCGAAATACACGATGACCCTGCCGGAGAAAACAGGATTAGGGTAAAAATGCCAATGGTGGATAACCAAGGCGACGGTATTTGGGCGAGGTTAGCAAGTTTGGATGCAGGAAACGGCCGCGGTTGGGTTTGGAATCCCGAATTGAATGACGAAGTAATAGTAGGGTTTTTAAATGACGACCCGCGGGATGCCGTGATTTTGGGAAGTTTGTACAGCAGCGCAAAGGCTCCGCATATAACAGCAGACGAAGAGAATAAACAAAAAGGAATTTTAACTAGAGAAAAACTTCAGATTTTGTTTGATGACGATAAGAAAATTATCAAAATAAGTACGGATGCAGGGAATACCATCACCCTTGATGAAAATGGTAAGGCAATTAAGATCGTTGATCAAAATGGAAATAAACTGGAGATGACATCAGAAGGAATTACAATTGAAAGTGGAAAAGATATCATTTTGAAGGCATCGGGCGATGTAAAAATTAAAGCCACCAACATAAGTGAAAGCGCCAGTGCTGAATTGAAACTCGAAGGAAGCGGCGGGGCGGAGTTAAGTTCATCAGCCATAGCAAAAATAAAAGGAAGTATTGTACAAATAAACTAGGTTATGCCAAATGCAGCAAGAGTTACAGATGTTAGTACGCACGGCGGATCAATCGTTGGTCCCGGTGAATCGACAGTTCTTATCGGCGGCATGCCGGCATGCGTAATTGGCGATAATCACATTTGTGTATTGCCGCCGAATACTCATCAGCCTACGGTTAGCCCTTTTTTGATGGGGAGTGCAACCGTGTTAATTGGCGGGAAGCCAGCTGTCAGGATTGGCGACACCTGCATTTGCGGTGCAAGTGCTGCTGTTGGTTGCCCAACGGTTATAATCGGATAAATCATGGAAAACGAAAAGAGCTTTTTAGGAACAGGATGGGCATTTCCGCCAGGGATTTCAAAATTTGCAGCCACAGGCGATTTTGCAACGAATATGGTTTCTGATGTTGCTGATGTTAACCAAAGTTTGCAGATTCTATTTGGAACGGCAGTTGGAGAAAGGGTGCTGCAGGCCGATTATGGCTGCAATATAGAAGATATGATTTTCGAGCCGATGAATGTTACGCTCGTTACCAGGATTACCGAAAGAATAAGACGGGCTATAATTTACTATGAGCCGAGAATAAAGTTAGATAAGGTTGATGTATTTGCTAATGATGACTTCGGAATAATCAATCTCGTGGTCGAATATACCGTTAGGAGTACAAATACAAGAAATAATATTGTCTATCCATTTTATATAAACGAAGCAACGAATCTTTAAATCATGAGTATATCATGCAATAAAAATAACGCACCAAGAAACGGGACAAACCGTTTAAATCGTCTACCCAAGGCGTTGGATGCTAATTTTGTTGCTATTGATGAAAGAGATAAGGATGCACTTTATGCGTTCTGTGAAAAACTGAGCAGCTACATAAATTACTATTATTTTGACGGCGTTGAACAAATAGGCGATTGGCAAACGGTGTTTAAAAAAGACAAAATCCGTAACGATGGTTTAACTGAGCCGCATTTAGCCTTATTCGACGCCTTTTTGGATTTGTATGCTGTAGCACAGAAGGATTTGAATCAATTTACGGCAAAGCATTTGGATTACTTTTATGAAACCGTTCTGGGTTTTGAGAAAAAGGCTGCGCAGCCTGATAAAGTTTATTTAACAGTAGAGCTTGCCAAACATATTACTCAATACATCTTAGATAGCGATATCGAGTTTAAGGCAGGTAAAAACACCGATAAAAAACAGCAATTCTATAAACTGCTTTCGAATTTTAGTTTTAGCCATGCAAAGGTCGCCGAGCTTAAATCTGTTTTAGTAGATAAGGAAGATAAAAGCCTGCTTTACAGCTCTCCGGTAGCAAACTCGGGAGATGGTTTGGGTGGCAACTTAGTCAACCTCGATCGCAGCTGGGATACTTTCGGGAATGTCAATCGGCCTAAAGCAAAAGTGGGCTTTGCTATCAGTTCACCATTGTTCAGAATGTCTGGAGGAACAAGAAAAGTTTCGTTAACTGTAACTTTTAAGGCGGCGAATCCATCAGGTATAATTTCCTTATCAGATTTCAAAGCCTCGGCAACATCAGAAAAAGGATGGATTGATATTCATATTATAAGCATGGCTTTTGCATCATCGGTGTTAAAAATCGAGCTCGAAATTGATGAAACCAAATCGAAAATTGTCAACTACAGTCCGGTGCTTCATGTAGAACCCTATCAAACTAAATTTCCTGTAATAAAAATTGAGGTTCTTAAAACAAGTAGTAATCAGATTTATAATAATTTAAATTTCGCTGCGGTTGGAACCATCAAAATAGACACGAATGTTGTCGGTGTAAAAAATGTTATTGTTCAAAACAGTCTTGGCAAATTGGATGCTTCGAAACCAATGCAGATTTTTGGTTCATCACCAACTGTCGGGGTTAACTTTTACATCGGAAACGCCGAAGTTTTTCAGCATAAACCTGATTCCGTCGAAGTAAACTTTGAGTTTTTAAACTTGCCCACCATCTCATTCGATAAATATTACAAGCTCTACGCCGACCCCTCAGCATTTTCAAATGTTTTGCCAGGCGCATACGTAATTGAAAATGATGATGTAAAGTATGTTGCAAAGGCTTTGTTGCTCGAAAAAGACCAGGCTTCAAAAGAAAGCGATTCGTTGGTTGAAAGTGCGCAAAAGTACGTTTACAAGAAATACTCGCAAGTGAAAGAAATTGTAGATCTTTTTAATAATTATGTTAAGAATACAACATTTACAGTTGAAACTTCATACTTATACCATAGAAGATGGCTTCAAGCAAATCCGGTATCTTTAAAACTCTTTGGCGAAAGTGATACCTCAAAGCCAGAAACAAACTTTAGCAAACTAATAAATCCACCCACAGGATTTATACCCGATTATGATACCAATGCAGGCGATGGCTATGATCTGGAAATGGAAAGAGGTTATTTAAAGTTGAAATTTGCTTCCGGAACTTTCGGCCATGCAGATTACCAGCAGGCATACAGCAGGGCTATTCTAAACAATTTAGACGACCCGAAAAGCATAGAGTTGCCTAACCCTCCTTACACGCCCTTAATTCAAAACCTGAGCTTGAATTATAAATGTTCAGCAACGATTAATCTTGCCGTCGAAAATAATGCTTTAAATGACTATCATAACCGCGTTAATGCATTTTTCCATATTGATGCTTTCGGGGTGGCAGAGTTGCACCCATACAAACAGCAAGAACCTGTATTGCTTTTACCTTTGCGGGAAAATGAAGCCGAACTATATATTGGCTTAAGTAATGCAGTTGCGCCGCAAATGGTAAGTCTTCTGTTTAAGGTAAGCGAAGGAAGCGCAGATCCTGAAACCAATAAAGCAATTGTAAAATGGTCTTATTTGGAAGAGAATAATTGGCGAACTTTTAAATCTGTTGATATTTTAAGGGAGCAAACGAACGGTTTACTAACCACCGGCATTGTAACGTTAAATCTCCCTAAAACTGTAAATTCTGACAATACCTTACTGCCTTCTGGTTTTATTTGGCTTAAAGCCGCAGTGGCCGAAAACTCATTGGCGATTTGTGATATTATAGCAATTGACGCACAAGCTTGTGAGGCAGAGTTTAAAATCTATGAAGATGTATTACCCGAAAAAACAGCCATCGAAGCTGAAACAATTTCTAAACTTAAAGATGCCGATGCGGCAGTTAAAAAGATAACGCAACCTTACGCATCTTTTGACGGAAAAGCGAAAGAGGGTGGTAATGAATATTATTTAAGGGTTAGTGAAAGGCTTAGGCATAAAAACAGAGCCATCACCCTGTGGGATTATGAACGCCTGATCCTCGCTCAATTCCCGAATGTTTACACCGCTAAATGCATTAACCATACTTTTTACAATGGTAGCGTAAATAGTTACAATTCGCTATCGCCCGGCTCGGTTACCATAATTGCTGTGCCCGATGTTACAGTTGATAATGCCCCGAATCCGTTGCAGCCAAAGGTTTCTAAAAATACCTTGGAAGAGATTAAGGCCTTCCTGCAAAAGCACAACTCTGTTTTCGCCAGGTTGAACGTTCAGAATCCGATTTTTGAAGAGATCAAACTCGATTTTCATGTAAAGTTGAGAAACGGGTACGAAACAAACATTTATATACCGAAGCTTAAGGAGCAAATTATGGCGCTGTTGGCGCCATGGACAACAAATAATGACGTTCAGTTGGAGCTTGGCGGAAAAATAGAAAAATCGACAATCATATACCAACTCGAAAAACTTAGCTATGTTGATTACATAACCTGTTTCAAAATGTTCCTGTACAGGCCACCCGGGCTGGAACAAATTTCTAATCGGGATATAGAAAGGGCAGAAGCAGCTACTGCAGCAAGTGTTTTAACTTCCTATCCTGACCACACTATTTTGAATATTAGTGAAATTCCAGGTGTAGCAAATCCTGATTGCGACTGTGCCGATTGCGATGATAATATAGTAAAAACCACAGGTGAAATTACTGCTGGTAACGAATGCGGATGTAAATAATGAACGAAATCAAAACCATATCGAAACAGCAGCCCGATCAGCTGAGTTTAGCTTTTGACAAGCTTCGGGAGATGGGTTTGAAGAGAATTCAAACCTTAAGTAGCGGAATATGGACGGATTACAATACGCACGACCCCGGCATAACTACTCTTGAGGCCCTTTGCTACGCGATTACCGATTTGGGATATCGCTTAACGTTTGATATGCAGGATTTGCTGGCGAACAATCCAAATGCTTCAGATGCCGACGTTGACTTTAAAAACTTCTTTACGGCCAGACAAATTTTGCATAATGCGCCTGTTACCATAAAAGATTTCAGGAAACTTTTAATGGATGTTACTTTGGAAACCGATAGCGAAACTATTGGTATAAAAAACGCGTGGATAATGCCGGCAGCAGATGCTGAAGTAAAGTTGTTTGTAGATAAATTACAGGAAAAACTTTCCTATTCGCCAACCTCAACCGATGGAACAGGGTTTTTTATAAAAGGATTGTATAATTTCCTTTTCGAATTTGACCAATCTTTGGTGCATGGTGATTTACATTCCAATTCGCTTACAGGTAAATACATTGTAACCGATTTCTCCGAGCCTTTGCTTAATGGGGTAGAAATTAAGGTCACCATTCATTTTCCACGTTGGGATGACTTGGCGATTGATTTTACACAAGATTCGGAGATAAAATCAAAAATTAAAAGTCTGAAAGTCGAATTTGATGAAGTGCCGACAGGCTTTTCGATTAAGGATTCGAGAATTGAAAACGATAAGGTGATCTTAGAAGGAAGTAAAAACGTTGCAGGCGTACCCGTTGCGATTGATGGTTTGAATGCATTAAGTAGCAAAGTCAACAAATTTATTTTTGAAGATGAGGAAGGGATACTGCAAAGCTACAAACGCAGAATTGCAGTCATTAAAAAAATAATTCAAAAGGCTGAGCAACGATTACAAGATAACCGTCCGCTCTGCGAAGACTATCTTAATGTTAAAGCGCTCCGTGTGGAAGAAATTGCAATTTGCGGCGATATTGAAATAGACCCCTTTGCTAATCCCGCAGAGGTTGCAGCGCAAATTTACTACGAAATCTCAAAGTTTCTTTCTCCCGAAGTTTACTTCTATAGTTTGCCTGCTATGAAGCAGAAGGGCAAAACCACAGAAGAAATTTTCGATGGTCCTGCATTGATGCATGGTTTTATAGATGACGATGAGCTCGATTTATCTGCGCAGAAATGCAATGTCCGAGTAAGCGATCTAATTCAGATCATTATGGATGTTGAAATCGATGGCAAAAAGCCCGTGCGCTCTGTAAGTGGTTTGCAGCTGGCAAATTTTCCTGAAGATAATGATGGTACAATTACCCAAAAAAGTGTGAAGTGGTGTTTATCTTTAGCTATTGATAAACTGTACGTGCCAAGATTATCGACAACTCTTTCCAATCTTTCCTTTTATAAAAACGGCTTACCATTTTCTTTTGATGAAGATGATATGGATGCGAAATTCCTGAAGTTGTCTTCAGCTTCAAGGAAAAGGTTTCCTGCCAATCCGATTTTAGATAGTGCATTACCAGTTGGCAACTGGCGTGAAACAAACGATTACACTTCTATTCAGGAAGATTTTCCTTTAGTTTATGGAGTAGGTTCGAATGGGATTCCGAATTTGCCTGTTGATGAAAATGAAAGGGCAGAAAGAATTACAAGCGCAAAACAATTCAAGGGTTTTCTGTCATTTTTTGACCAATTACTTTATAATTATCTAAACCAAGTAAATGGATTAAAATCTTTATTCAGCTTAAATCAACAGTTAAATGAGTTTGGGGAGCCGCTTTTAAACAAAACGTATTTCAGCGAACCCTTAACTTCAACAGCTTTACTGAAAGGAATTGTGCCAAATGCTTTTGAGCAAGAAATATTTGGTGATGGTTACAAAACGCACTTACAAAATGTAACTGAAACACCTGAAGCATTCGAAAAGCGTAAGAACCGTTTTCTAGACCATCTGCTAGCACGTTTTTGCGAACAGTTCAGCGATTACGCACTGATCGCATATACGCTTGACGGGCAAAAAGCAGGTTTGGAATTGATAAAAGATAAGCTTGCCTTTCTAAATGGTTACCCGGAAATCAGCAGCAACAGGGGGAAGAGCTTTAACTATAAAAAAGAACTTAACTGGTTTCATCAGAACGTTAGTGGTTACGAAAAAAGGGTAGCCATGCTTTTAGGAATCGACGCTAAGAATACGGAAAATCTATTCTTTTCTCCAAATTTTAAACTTGTACAGAGCGGTAGTGAGTGGAATTATGAAACCAAAATCGGAGCAAAAGTTTACTTCAAAAGCCAAACTCCGTTTGCAACCAAGGGTGAAGCTCTGGAAGCCCTTGAGAAACTGATTTCAGCGGGTTCAATTGCATCAAATTATCAACATTATTTGAGCCATACAACAAATAAATACTCAGTTTCAATTTTTCAAGATGTTGTTGGTCAAGCTATTTTGTCTGTTAGTAAAAGTTCTGCTTTAGGTTTGATTGCTGCTAATAATTTGATAGCCGAACACGTTACTTTATGTCAAAAAGAACTCTATAATCAAGTACTTTCTAACCGAAAAAACCTTGGGCCGCCAATTGATAACTATATTGAAGTGTTGGCTCATACGGTCGATGAATCAGTACATCCGCATCTCCATAAAATTAAGTTTCAGGTGTTTGATCAACCGGTTCATCACGAGGCTAGAAAGGTATTACTTAAAGGCGATTTAGAAGGCGCTGAAATTAGTGGAATAAATAATATTGAAACCCTCGAGTTTACCAAAGCTGCAACGTTGTGGAAGTTTGTCAGGTATGCTGCGGATGAAGATTATTATCGTCTCCTGCCTGACAGCACGAATATTTACGAGGCAAATTATCATTTCGAAATAGTAGATATTTATAATAATACGCAGGCAAAACATCAAGGTAAAAACTACAATAGGCCATTAGCTGAGCTTATTGAAGATGCTACAAATGCTTCGATAACGATTACCGATTCACTCACAAATAACGGGACATACTCAGTCAGTAATACCGTGGCCACAGGCGCTAACATCAAAATCGAAATCAATGAAACTTTTCACGGTAATTATCCTGATGGCAAGGTGAATTTTACTCAAAAGTTCTCTGCCTATGTGAATCCGAACGGCAGAAATATTACCATCGCAGGTATTGATTTAACTAATACTCTGCGTGTAGAAGATGAAATGTTTCTGGTATTGCCGTCTACAGCGTTGCTTACATTTAAAATATTAAGCATCAAATTCTTAGATGATAAAACCGAAATAGTTACTTCAGTTCCGGTTGATTTTTTTGAAAACCCTCAAGTTGGTTATGCTAAACAGTTTACTATCAAAAGTATAACGCCAAAAACTGTTACCATAAGGGCTGGAATGGAGATGGTTGCAATAACTGACATGGTTGCTTTCTTTAAAAAGGTTTTCATAGAAAGAGAAGGTCTTCACTTAATCGAGCACACCCTACTTCGCCCGAAAACGACCCTTTCCGATCAGCTTTTAAACATCCATACAGATGCAGATTGCGAGCAATGCAAAATAACTGACACCTACAGTTTTGTTATGACCGCCGTTTTGCCCTACTGGCCCGAACGTTTTAGAGATCGTAATTTCAGAACATTTATAGAAAAAACTTTGCGTGAAGAATGCCCTGCGCATATTACCTTGAATGTCTGTTGGGTTAGTCCGCAACAAATGGATTTATTTGAGAAAGCCTACAAAAAGTGGCTTATACTGAGCAATACGCTAGAAAACAATCAAGCTGACAGAGTTTTAGCATTGCAAAATTTTATTACAGTTATTCAAAGTTTAAGAAGTGTTTATCCGTCGGGCAAACTTCACAGTTGCGAAGATGGCGACACACAAAAAAATACGCTCATACTCAATCAAACAAATATTGGTACATTTTAACTAACCCGGTTATGCAAACTACGACCACAACAACAGTTTTTGAAGACAATCAAGTGTTATCAGCCGGTCAGCTGAATACCATGAAGGATTTTTTGTTTCAAGAGAGCAGGTTAACGCGTATTCGTTTAATTGGGCGAGGTATTGCCTATGGTTTGGAAGTTGATATGTCAGGTAGTGAGGTCAACATTTCTGAAGGGGCTGGTGTAACATCATGGGGTTTCTTAATTTCAATGGGTGATTGTAAACTAACTCATTACAAGGAATATAAGCTACCGAAAAATCTGGATTACGACTATCTGAATAATGCATTGGACGAACCTGTTCCTATGTTTGAGTTAGTAACTGCAGTAAATGCTGCCGGCGCAACACCAATAGGCAGCTCACTTATTTTGAGCAATTATGTTGTGGTTCTCTTTCTCGAGGTATCGACCAAAAAGCTACAAAGCTGCCTAGGTAAAAGTTGTGATGATTTGGGTACTGAACAAACGTTTACCGTTAGGAAATTACTCATCTCAATTGCCGATCTAATCAAAATAAACACAGTAAATATTAATAGAGGTGGGGCGGTATATCCATCTTTATATGAGTTAGATACAGTAGATTTCCCAAGAGCAATAATTACACCGGCTATCGCATCGAATTACGCAGATTTAGTTAATGCATACCTAAGCCCTGTGGCATCAGTTATTGATAAATTAACTGTTCAGCTTAACAAAATTTATAAGGAATTACCGGTGTTGCAGAAGAGTTTCGGCGCATTATCTGTAGAGGATATTGGTGCGAAGTGGAAGGAACGACTGTTTGATTTGGTTAAGGGTTACCTGAATGGTTCTGCTTTTGGCTTTCAATATGTTTATGACGCTTTTGAAGATGTGATCAGGTCTTACGAAGAGTTACGTTGTGCCGCAATGCATTTAAACAGTTCGGTACTCCCAAATCCAGATAACTTTCCTATGCATTTAATGTTGGGCAACATAACTTGTCCACCATCGGTCTACAGGCAAGAATTTGAATACTCCCCAATTTTTAACGAAAACATCAGCTGGTCTAAAAAGGTGGTTTCACTCTTCGGACGAACAATTTCGATGCTTAATAGCTACTTTGAAGAATTTATTAAAACGACTGATAATAAAGGTGTTTTGGCTACACCAAGTAAAGGAAAACTTCAATCAATTGGTAAAAGGGCTTTGCCGCTGTATTTTACCCCTTCAGCAGATCTTGACAGGTTTTGGACTGAATGTCTATGTCATGGTTGCGATGGTGAAAAGCCATTAAGTTACCATTATCAATACCCTGTTGACAGTCAGGATTATGGTCTCAGCAAATTGGAAGCTCCTCTACTGTTCAATTTAAACGAGTACAATTTCTACAGACTGGAAGGGCATCTAAGTTTAGAACAGTCAAAAGCTTCAACCGAATACAAGCGGCTGCAACGCAGATTCAACTTGCCATGTAAAGTTCGTTCTATTTTTATGGGTTCTGGTGGAAAAGTTAGCACAATTTGCCGTTATCCCGATTTAGATGCGCAGTACGTTGTATGGAGAAACACAATGCTTTATTATCTGAATAATTTGATAAAATACAGCACGCTTGCTCGGAAAATGTCGAGAAATTACGAGAACCTTTTGGAGACACTTCAGGAGATGGTCACGGGTGTTACCGAAAAGGAGCGCACCCAACCAGCAAAACCTGCAGCCGCCCCAAAATCAGCAGGAGCAGCCACCGGTGGACTAAAAAAAGAAAATATTTCTTTCTTTACCAGAGCAAACTCTACAGTCTTCAAAGCAGCCGTAGTTAATGAGCGGGTTCTGAGAAAAGATTTCTCCGACCTTACCGATTCTGCGGCGCCAAGATCATCAGCAGCCTCAACGGATACAACAGAGAAAGAAGTTTTGAATTTGGTGTCAGATTT
>Ga0308164_10003938_pt1 | contig 12937 bp, 13 predicted proteins | sample PhyTR2_FD_201031 | JGI IMG/M metagenome (GOLD analysis project Ga0308164, IMG submission 201031) | Phyllosphere microbial communities from UC Gill Tract Community Farm, Albany, California, United States - DLSLT.R2 | ecosystem: Host-associated > Plants > Phyllosphere > Unclassified | place: USA... | reverse complement strand
CGAAGCGCTGCCGTTCTTCGGGACTGACGCCCGGCTCCTGCAAACGCACGAACCAGCGCGCAGCATCATCGCGCACCGTGCCCGGCCCGCACGCGCAATCACGGGTATCCGTCATGGAAGATCCTGTTGAACTGGAGGAAAAATCGCCACCGCTCATGACTGCAAGCCATCGAGGCGATCGCGCAGATGCCGCAGGGTGCGGATCATATACTTTTCGACCATGTTCCTGGACAGCCCCAGGCGCTCGGCGATTTCCGCCTGGGTCAGGCCCTCGATCTTCTGCCAGACGAAAATCTTTCGGCAGTTGACCGGCAACTCGCTCAGCGCCCGCTCGATGGAATCGGCCAACTGGATCGCATGCATGTAATGCTCCGGGTCGCCGGACGACGACGCACTGTGCTCGATAGCCTGCGATTCCAGGGTGCCACGCCGGTCCTCACGCCGATAACCGTCAACCGCAATATTGCGCGCGGTCTGATGCAGATACGCCCGCGGCTGCTGCACCGCCGCCGAATCGGCCTCGAGCACGCGCACAAAGGTGTCGTGCGCCAAATCCTCGGCCTGCGCGCGATTGCGCAGACGCCGGGTCCAGGTGCCGATCAACTCTTCGTAATGCTCGAAAAAGCCGGGTCTGCGGGGACGCATGAGGTAGGAAACGGCGCAATGAGAAAAGGGCGTGAATAGTAATGCTTCGTATTAAGGCGAAGCAATGAATTCCTCGATCGGGGTTATCTGACCGCACACAACACTGACGCAAGCGCGCTACCGCTCTGCCCTGTCAGGTCGCACCGACTCCGGTTTCTGTCACCAAACCGGCTTCGTCGCTCTGCACAAGATCGATCAGCCAGGTGCGAAAGGCCTCGACCTTTTTCGAGCTGGCAATTTCCACAGGCGACACCAGATAAAAACCCAGATCAGACTTGAGCTTGAGATTGAACGGCGCCACCAGCTTGCCGGCTTTCAGATCGTCATCGACATAGGTCGAGCGGCCGATGCATACGCCCAGACCATCGATGGCTGCCTGAACCGCCATCATCGCGAGGTCAAATGTGAGCCGTGTTCCCTCGGCCAGCTTCTTCGGTTGTCCGGCGGCGCTCAGCCACATGTTCCAGTCGTTACTGGTCATGCCGCTGACCTGCAACAAGGTGTGGTTGGCCAGATCGATCGGGCTTTTCAACGCTTTTGCCCCGGTGATCAACTTCGGGCTGCACACCGGAAAGATTTCGTCCGACATCAGCCAGTCGGCCCGCAGCCCTTTCCAATCGCCGAAACCGTAGCGGATCGCGGCGTCTATTCCACCTTTGCGGAAGTCGACCAGGTCGGTCGAGGCCGTTACGCGCACATCGATATTGGGGAACGCGTCCTGAAACGAAGCCAGGCGCGGCAGCAACCATTTCGAGGCGAGAGAAACCAGTGTGCTGATGGTCAGCGCACTGTTGTTGGTCGACTCGCGCAACATCTCCGTGGAATAGCGCAACTCATGAAAAGCCGAGCGGATGCCGGGCAAGTACGCGTGGCCTTCGGTGGTCAGCGCCAGACCGTCCTTGAGCCGCAGAAACAGCCGAACCCCGAGCTCGTCTTCGAGGCGACGAATCTGATGGCTGATGGCCGTTTGTGTGACGTTCAGCTCTTCGGCAGCCTTGGTAAAACTCATATGGCGCGCAGCCGATTCAAACGCTTTCAATCCGTTGAGAGAAGGAATCCTGGCGACCATAAGGCTTCGTAATGCTCATGAGATTTTGTCATAAGGTAGCACCCAAGAAGTCCTTTGCAAAATGTTTCAGTGGTCGTCAATTCTAGCGCCGTTCGCCAAGCCACACGGGCCTGCGGACACCCCTCAAAGGATGAGATCGCCATGAATAAAACCGTTGAAACCCATAACGACCCAATCGGAAAAACGCCACAGCTCAAAGCGCGCAATGCCTCGAGAATGGCTGAAATCAGCCGCCCGCATTTCGATGCTGCGTATGCAAAGGGACTGATGGGCGTTTCCTGCCGCGTGCTGGACAACCGCCGCATCGAAATCGCCACCAGCGGCAAGGAAGTGATCGACTACACCCGCTGCGGCTACCTCAATCTGGACGCCCATCCGAAGGTTCTCGCAGCGGCCCGGGCCTCGATGGATGACGTCCCGTCTACGCACTTTTCGGTTGCGCGTACACGGCTGACCGCGGAGCCGTTGGTGCGTCTGGAAGCGACCCTCGCCAAACTGTTTGACGTCAATGGTGTGGTGGTCTTTCCGACCGTGGCTGCCGCCAACATGGGGGCTCTGCCCCTGCTGGCGGCCGGGCTGTTCACCGCTGGCGAAAAACCGCTGATCGCTTTCGATCGTTTTGCTCACGTGACGTTGCAGTACCACATCCCGGTCCTGCGCGAAGAGACCGAGGTGATCGTCATCGAGCACAACGACCTCGAGCATCTGGAGCGGTTGTGCAAAAGCGGGCGCAAGGTGGCTTACGTCGGCGATGGTGCCTACTCGATGGGCGGCGCCGCGCCGGTTCGGGAACTGCGCGCCCTGCAAGACAAGTACGGTCTGTTTGTGTATCTGGACGACGCCCACGGGATTTCCGTGGTGGGTCAGCAGGGCGAAGGTTTCGTCCGTTCGCAACTCGACGGTCTGGACGAAAACACCATCGTGGCGGCGTCGCTGGGCAAGGGTTACGGCGCAGCAGGTGGTCTGTTGATGCTCGGTACGCAACAAATCGAGAACTCGATCCGTCGCTATGCACCGACTTACGGTTTCTCCTGCGCGCCCAACATGGCGGCTGTGGGTGCTGCACTGGCGTCGGCGCAAATTCATGCAACACCGGAACTGCATAAACTGCAACGCGCGCTGCGCAACAACATGCAGCTGTTCGACAACCTGATCCCGACCGAAACCAGCGGCAGCGAATTGCCGATCCGCATCGTACGCATCGGTAACGAGGAACAGGCTATCGCCAAGGGCGAGTACCTGTTGCAGCAGGGCCACTACACGTCTGTCGTGTTCTTCCCCACCGTACCGCGCGGCCAGGCGGCCTTGCGCATGTCGATCACCTCGGCACACAACCCGGCCGACATCCTCGACCTGAGCCTGATGCTCAAAAGCAGCGATGCACAGCTGAGCCCCGGTGCAGACCAGGTCCAGCCTGCGCTGGCCGTTTGACTGACGTCGGACAGGGAGACTTCAACGTGAAGCGAACGGATCTGGCGGACACTTTCGTCACCGCAGTGACGGATTTCGATATCAACACAGCGTCCCTGAATGAGATTCGTGCCATTCAGGAACTCGTCTATGAGCGCAAAGTCGTGGCGCTGAAAAACCAGCGCTTGACCCCAGAGGGCTACCAGCAGTTCGCTGCGTGCTTTGGCGAACTGGAGCAGTTCAAGCTCAAGAACTACCACGACCCGGCGTACCCGAACATTCTGGTCATCAATAACCGCAACAGCGGCGGTGCAGTAGGCGCGCGCAAGTTGGGCAACATGTGGCACAGCGACTCCAGTTATCTGGCCGAACCACTGCCGCTGACGCTGCTGCATGCACAACAACTGCCTGAGGCGGGCGGCGACACGCTGTTCGTGGACATGCAATCGGTGTACGACGATTTACCCAAGGCTCTGTATGAGCAGGTCATTGATCGTCAGGCCGTACATGACGTGCGCTGGACGTACAAGGTCAGGGATGACGACGTCGGGGAATCGATTCAGGAAATTTTCACACGGCTTGAACAGAGCTTTCCCGCCAGCACCCATCCGACGGTTGCCGTGCATCCGCGCACCCGCCGTGAAAGCCTGTACATCAACCCGGGCTACACGTCGAGCATCAGCGGCTATTCGCAAGAACAGAGTCGGGCGTTGCTCGATGAGTTGTTCGCTTTCGCGCTGAATCCGCAGCGGGTCTTCAACTACCAGTGGGAGCCGCACGATTTGCTGATCTGGGATAACCGCTCGGTGTGGCATTGTGCGACCGAGCTGCCGCGCGATGCTCAGCGGGTGATGTTCCGCATCGGCGTCAATGACGGCGAGTTCTTTGCCCGGGATGTTTTACGGGAGCATGTTGCATGAGCCGCAAACGCGTATTGGTCGCCCATATTCTGGGCGACGAAGGCAAGCAGATGCTGCGCGAACGTGACGATATCGAAGTGGTGGAGTTCGCCAATACGATCGAGCAGGGTCAGTTCCAGGCCTTGCTCGAGAGCTTCGATGCCGTCCACGGCGTGATCCTCGGACTGACTCGCTTCGGCGCCGAGGAGCTGCGGCGAGCCCGGGGGCTACAGGTCGTTTCGCGGATTGGCGTCGGCTTCGACGCGGTGGACATTGCGGTGATGACGCAGGCGGCGATTCCAGTGATGGTATGCGCCAACGCCAACCACCGGGCAGTGGCCGAACATACGTTGGGGTTCATGCTGGCACTGGCCAAACGTACCGAGGCGCTCAGTCAACTGGTGCGCAGTGGCAACTGGCATCAGCGCTACGAACACCTGCCCGGCGAGCTGGAAGGCCGCGAAGCGCTGCTGATTGGTTGCGGCCGCATTGGCGCGCGTGTCGCCACCTTGCTGCTGGCACTGGGGATGCGCGTCAAGGTGTACGACCCTTATCTTGCCCCACAACAACTGCCGCACGGCGTGCAACCGGTTGCCGTACTGGAGAACGCCCTGGCGAGCGCCGACTACGTCAGCCTGCACTGTCCGAAGACCGCTGAAACGGTTGGCTTGCTGTCTGCCGAACGCCTGGCCTTGATGAAACCTCAGGCGTTCGTCATCAACACCGCCCGTGGCGGCATTGTCGACGAACAGGCGCTGTATCAGGCACTGCTGGAAAACCGTCTGGCCGGCGCCGCGCTGGATGTATTCCTGCCCGAGCCACCGACGCACGGCAGCGGTTTGCCGAGTCTCGCCAACGTCATCTGTTCGCCGCATCTGGCCGGGGTTTCACGCGAAGCGGTCAGGCGCATGGCGACGCTGGCGGCCGGCAACGTGCTCGACATTTTTGCCGCTGAGCCCAATCCGCAGAACGCCATCAACCCGCAAGTGTTCAAGCGTGCGTTTCACCTGTCTGACGCCGAGTCAGCCAGCACGATCCCATACCCAACCTGATTTGAGAGCAATGGAATGTACTTACGCTATCAGCTTTTCGATGACCAACGCGACGCCATGATCCTGATCGCACGGATCATGATTCTGATCCTCTATGGCTACTTCGGCTTCACCTACGTCACTGATCACGGCAGCTTCGTCAGCTACCTCAAATCGGTGAACGCACCGATACCCGAGTTCACGGCCATCGTTGCCACCATCGTGGAGTTCTTCGGTGGCCTGGCGCTGCTGTTCGGCTTCTGGACCCGGCCGATTGCCGCGATCTTCGTGGTGTACACCATCGGAACGGGAATCATCGGCCACGCCTTCTGGAACAGCACCAATCCGGCCGATCACCACACGCTGTTCGTGCATTTTTTCAAGAACGTGAGCATCGCCGGGGGATTCCTCTTTCTTTGCCTGCTGGGGCCTGGAAAGTACTCGATCGACAAACGTTGATCTGCCAACGACGGGCGCAGCCATACGCCCGTCGTTTTTCCCTTTCTGTCCCTGCGGAGACCCCGAATGAACACATTGATTGAACCGGTTGCCGACTTGCGCGACTGGCTGGCACGTGCCGAAAAAATCGGCGAATTGCAGACCGTCTCGCCTGCGGTCAACCCGATTGAAGAAATGAGCGCCATCACTTACCTGCTGGCACGCCAGGGCAACTCGCCCGCGGTGCTGTTCGATCAGCAAGACTCACCACTGGGGTTGCGCCACCTGTGGAACATCTTCGGTCCAAGCGTGGCGCGCACCGCGATCACCCTCGAAGAGGCACCTGATACCCCGACCATGGCGCTGATACGGCGCACCAAAGACAAGCTCAGACACAGCATTGCCCCGCTGGAAATCAGCGCTGACGCCGCACCGATCTACCAGAACACGCTGACCGGCAATGACATTGACCTCACACGGCTGCCCATTCCCAAACATTGGCCCAGAGATGGCGGCGCCTACGCGGGTACGGCAGATGCTGTGTTCACCCGGGACCCGACATCGGGATACCTGAATGTCGGTACCTATCGGATGATGATTCAGGGGCCCCGCGAAGTCGGCTTGTCGCTGGCACCGGGCAAGGATGCGCTGCGGCACATTCATCAGGCATGGGCCAAGGGCGAAGCGCTGCCGGTCGCCGCCGCCTGGGGTGTCGACCCGTTGATGATGGTGGTGGGCTCGCAGTCCTTGCCACCGGGCGTCAGCGAATACGATTTCGCCGGTGGCATCAAGGGCAAGCCGATCGAAGTGGTGCGGGCCAGACATTCGGATCTGTTGATACCTGCCGCTGCGGAGATTGTCATCGAAGGCCTGATCCGTCCGGGCTCGACTCGCGAGGAAGGCCCCTTTGGCGAATTCACCGGCTACTACGGCTATAAGGACATTGACTGCCCGCTGATCGAAGTCACCGCCCTGCACTATCGCACCAGACCCATTCTCACCAACGCGTTGATGGCCGATTTTCCGTCGAACGAGCAAAGCGCGTTTTTCTCGACCATCCGTTCGGCCAAGATCTGGAGCGACCTGGACAAGCTCGGCATTCAAGGTATCCAGGGAGTGTATTGCCCGCCGGCCGCAGCGGGTGCGTTCGGCATGATCGTCATCAGTCTCGAACAGAAATACGCCGGGCACGCGGCACAGGCCCTGGCACTCGCCAGCCAGGTGCCCGGTGGCGCCTACATCAGCAAGTGGATCATTGCAGTCGATGAGGACGTCGACCCCACCGACATGAATCAGGTGCTGTGGGCAATGGCCACGCGCGCAACCCCCAGCGATGACATCGATATTTTGCGCAACACCCGTGGCTCGCCGCTGGACCCGGCGCAAAATCCACCGGAAAAACGTTTCTTCGGCTCCAAGGCGCTGATCAACGCCTGCAAGGATTACCGCAACATTCGCCATTTCCCGACTCGCACACTGTTGCGCCCCGCCGTCTATTCGCAGGTTAGTGCACGCTGGGCAGAACTGGGCCTGCCGGGCGAAGCCCCGCTGATCAGCGCATTCGATAACGCGGTGGATTGCCATGAGCAGTCCTGAGCGGCGCATCGTTGTTGGCATCAGCGGCGCCAGCGGCGTGATTTACGGAGTGCGTACGCTGATGCTGCTGCGCGAACTGGGCATTGCCACCCACCTGGTCATGACCCGGTCAGCGCAGGTCACCCTCGCCCACGAGCTCGATATGAAAGTGGCGGACGTCAAAGCGCTCGCCAGCGTCGTGCATGATCCGGCCGACATTGGCGCATCGATTTCCAGTGGCTCGTTCAAGACGCTGGGGATGGTCGTTACGCCGTGCTCGATCAAAAGCCTTTCGGAAATCTCCAGCGGCATCACCGGCAGCCTGCTCAGCCGCGCCGCCGACGTGACACTCAAGGAGCGCCGGCCGTTGATACTGATGGTGCGGGAAACGCCGTTGCACCTGGGCCATCTGCGCAGCATGACTCAGGTCTGTGAAATGGGCGGCATCGTCATGCCGCCGGTCCCGGCGTTTTATGCGCGACCGCAATCGATTCAGGAGATGGTCGACCATACCGTGGGGCGCATGCTCGATTTGCTGGGCCTGGAAACCGGGACGGTACGCCGCTGGAGTTGAACGTCGCACTGGCTGCCTCTTCGGCAACCGCGCCAGCGCGGTTGCCGAATCGCTCTTTAACAATCCGCAACAACGCAACATCGAAGCGTTTGCCCGCCGCTGGCCTTGGAGCAGCGGGCAAACGTGTTTCATCGATTCACTTACCGGCACGCTACAGCGCGCCGGTCAGCATTCACTGATCACATCGACTTCATCGGTGTAGAGCCGCAACACCGTCAGCACCGCCGCCGCCAGAAATGACAGCGCAATGATCGACAGGGCGCCGGTCGAACTCCCCGATGCCTGCAGCGTGGCGCCGAGTACGGCGATGCCGGTCACCCCGCCACACTGGCGTGCAGCATTCAGTACACCGGAGCCCACACCGACCTTGCCACTGGGCACGCTGGCCAGACAAGCGCCGACGATCACCGGCAACGTCGCCCCGCCGAGGCCGATCAACACGCCACCGACTACCAGGCTGCCAGGATCGGTGCCGAACAAGGCGAGCAATGCCGCGCCGAGCGCGCCGCACAACATGCCAGCGGCGCCCACCGAGCGGGCCCCGCACACATTTGCCAGGCGCCCCGAAAGACTGGCCATCACCCCCGTCGCGATGGTCATCGGAATCATTGCAACGCCGATGTCCATCGGCGTCCGGCCCTGCCCCTGCAACACAAATGGCAAAACGAACAAGCTGCCGTAGTACGCCAGTGTTTGCAGAAACCCGGCACCAATCGCCGCAGAGAAGGTTCTGGATTCAAACAGATTCAGCGGCAACATCGGCTCGCGCTGCGCCCGTTGCGAATGGATAAATGCCATCGCCCCCGTCAGCGCCAGCAGCAACGTCGCGATGACCCAGGCGTGTCCCCAGCCCCACACGGGTCCTTCGATCAACGCGAAAATCAGCGACACCAGCGCCACGGTCGACAGTGCCTGCCCCGCCCAGTCGATTGAACGGGGTTGAACGGCAATGTCACTGCCGCGTGAGGCGCAGCACAAAAGAGCGATCAGACAGAACGGCACGTTGAGATAAAAAATCGAGCGCCAGTCGACCCACTCCACCAACACCCCGCCCAGCAACGGCCCGCTCACCAGAGCGAGGGCCGAGATCCCGCCCCACAGAGCGACGGCCCGGGCTCGCGCCCTGGCCTCGGGATAGGCCTTGACCAGCAGCGCCATGGAGCTGGGCAGCATTAACGCCGCACCGATACCCTGCACGGCCCGCGCGGTAATCAGCCCAATGACGCCTTGGGCTGATCCGCAGGCGACCGATGCACCGGTAAACACTATCAAGGCAAACAAGAACACGCGTCTGGCGCCCAGACGATCGCTCAGCGCACCGGCCGACAACAGCAGGCTGGCAAACACCAGCGTGTAGGCACCGGCGATCCATTGCAGGCGATCCATTGTCGTTGCCAGATCGCGACCCATGCTGGGCAACGCGACATTCAGTGCAGTGACGTCCAGAGCGACCATGAACGAACTCAACGCCACGCCGAGCAAAACGGGCGCCGCCCAAACGGGCTTCGCCATGACTTCCATTGACAGGGTTTTGCTCACTTTCCAACACCTCACTGTGTATTCAAAAGCGATCCTGAGGCGATGCGCAGGCTTCGTAAAATTAAATATCGACTACCTGAACATAAGAGGAACTACTGAGATGATGAACCTGATGCATTGGCGACTACTGGTCGCAGTGGCCGACGCCGAAAACGTTTCGCGCGCCGCCGAGCGCTACGGCATTACCCAGTCCGGCGCCAGCCAGGCCCTGACGCAAATGGAGGAAGCGCTGGGAGTCAAAGTGTTCGTCCGGGATCGCCGTCAGACCACCGCAACAGCCATCGGCCAACAGATCATTGATCGAGCCCGTCGCATGCTCAGTGAATTCGAATCGATCCAGAACCTGGTGGACGCATCGCGCGGGTGCCATTTAGGACGCATCAAGCTCGCCAGTTTTCCTTCGGTGTTCGCCAGCCTCCTGCCGCCGCTGCTGCAAAGCTTCAGTCGACTGCACCCAGGCATCGAAATCGTCTCGCTCGAAGGCACTGATGAGGAAGTCGAACAATGGCTGGCCAACAGCAGCATCGATCTTGGCGTCGTGATGAACCCCTGCCCGTCCCGTGGTGCGCTGTTGCTGGGACGCGATTCGTGGGTGGCGGCGGTGCCTGCAACCCATGACCTGGCACGAAGATCGTCAGCCAGCACTGTGGCGCTTGAAGATCTGGTGCAAGAGCCGTTCATCCTGGCAACCGGTGGCTGCCACCTGAACGGTCAATCGCTCGTCGAGCGCGAGGGCCTCACGCTTGCAGACATCAAGATCACCGTGCGCGACTGGACCACTGCATTTGCGCTGATCAGCGAAGGCATGGGCATTTCCATCGTCCCGGCCTCCACACTGCCCGTGGACCGCCGAGGCATGCGGGTTTTTGAATTGAGCAAGCCCATTTACCGGGAGTTCGGGCTGGTGTGCTCGCCGACCGGCGAGCGCACGCCCTCCGCTCAGGCATTTCTCAATGAAATCCGCAAATCGACCTTGAGCAGTGAGATTCCGATGACGGTTCGCAGTACCGAAGCGAAAGTCGCCTGAGCCGACATAAGGGCTCCTAATGATGGGCGCATAAAATCGTAATTTTACCCCTCGGCATCATGACACCAATATGTCTGGAACAAGGTTCACAGCCGTTTCGCCGATGAAGCGGCCTTACGCTCGGGCACACAGTGCCCACCTGGAAGGAGATACACATGAAACTCTACTTTGCGCCCATGACCTGCTCCCTGTCGCCACACATTGTCCTGCGGGAGCTGGGCCTGCCTTTCGAGCTGATCCGGGTCAACAACAAGACCAAAGCCACGGCAGACGGCCGTGATTTTCGCGACATCAACCCCAAGGGTTATGTCGCGGCACTGGCGCTGGACAACGGCGAGATTCTGACCGAAGGACCGGCCATCGTGCAGTACCTGGCCGATCAGGTACCGGGTAATTCACTGGCGCCGGCCAACGGCACCTGGGAACGGACGCGTCTGCAGGAGTTGCTCAACTTCATCACATCGGAGATCCATGGTGGCAGCGCACCGCTGTTCAATGCCGACCTCCCGGAGCCGGTAAAGGAAATTTTCCGCCAGAAACTGTTCAAGCGTCTGGATTACCTGAACAAGAACCTGGTGCAAAAAGATTATCTGCTGAACACATTCGGCCTGGCCGACGCGTATCTGTTCACCGTCCTGAAATGGCTGCCGTTCTTCAACATCGATATCAAGAACTGGCCAGAACTGGCCTCGTTCATGGAGCGTATCGAAGCACGTCCAAGCGTGCAGGCGGCCATGGCTGCTGAAGAGGCCACTCAGCCGGTTTAATCATGGATGACTGAAGCTGGTCGATGCCGGCTTCTGCCCAACTTCAATCAGGATGAAGTCTCCCTATGCAAACAATCGAACGCGTCCCAAGCGGCCACGCAGGACGTAGCCGCTCCTGCGCCTACGCCGATATCGTTTACACCGTTGCCACCAGCCCGGACACCTCGCTGGACATAGCCGGCCAGACTCGCAAAGCCCTTGCGGCACTGAGCAGCAGCCTTGAAAGCCTGGGTTCGCATGCCTCACGCATGCTGTCCGCGCAAGTGCTGCTGACGGACATGAACAGCAAACCCATTGTTGATGAAATCTGGGCACAGTGGATCGGCGACAACCCTCATCACTGGCCCCAGCGGGCCTGTTTCGGTGTCGACCTCGGCGGCAGGCTGCTGATCGAAATCATCGTCACAGCGGCGCGGGGAGCGGCTGATGATGCATAACGATCAATCTGACCTGGTCATTCGCACGTGTGAGGCGCAACGCAGCGCCGCCATGCTGGGCGGCCACCTGGACATCTTCAGTCATTTGTTCCATCCGGACCTGACCTACATTCACTCCAGCGGCGCTGTCGACACGCTCAAAAGCTACCTGGAAAAATGCCGTGCCCGCGAGTTCATCTATCACACCCTCGACCATCGAATCGACAAAGTGACCCGGGTCGGCGACCTCGCCATTGCCTTGGGGGAAATGACCACCACCGTCACCTCCGCAGGAGTGCGAAAACATCTGCACAATCGCACGCTTACCGCGTGGCAAAAGACCGATGAGCAATGGCAATTGCTGGTGTATCAGGCGACACCGCTCAAGCCGCCAGAGATTCTCGAAGCCCTGTGAGCCGACAAGTGGGCGCCCGCACCGGTCGTGTGAACGACAAGGCCCTGCATGCGTTGGCGTACAGGGCCTGTCTATTGGCAACAGCTCGATGACCGATCTCGTGTCTCGTATCGCTTTCTATAACCTTACGGGCGGATCGCCAACAGCCACGCAAGGGCGGCGCACATCAGCAGGGTTGCGCCAAGCGCCTGGAACCAGCCTGCCAGGATCAGGCCCAAGCCAATCAGCACGTAGTACATCAAGCCCAGTAGTGCTCCAGCCGTGCCTAACCGATCTGCATATTCAGTCAACGCAGAACCGAGAATGTTCGGGATCGCCATGCCGAACGCCAAGACCACCAGGAGCATCGGCAATACAAACGCGACATGGTTGTGCAGCAACCACACGCCCATGCCACCGAGTAACGCAGTGCCACTGGCGAGGCGGATCAGTTGCGACGGCTTGAACCCGTGGCTTAACAGAAATTTGTTTAACCAGGCCCCCGACCCCGAACCCAACGCGAGCAGCACACCGCTGTAGCCAAACCAGACAGGGTCGGCTCCCAGTCGCTCAAACATGAACGGCGCCAGGCTGTAATAACTGAACAGCGCGATGTTGAAAGACGCGATCAACAATGCAGAACGCCATATAGCAAAGTCGCGCAGCATGCGTGTGAGGGTTTCGAGCAGACCGACCGGAACGCTTGGTGCTGGACGGGATTCCGCCAGTGCGCACCAACACCACAGCCACAGCAGCATTGCCAGCAACAGCAACGCGCCCAGTGCACCGCGATAACCGAACGCCTGAACCAGGCTGGCACCGCTGAACAAACCAATCGCCGGGCTGGCCGCCAGCGCGATGCCCATCAAGGAAAATACCTTGGCCAATTCGGCGCCGTTGAAGCGGTCGCGCAAGACCGTTTGCGTGACCACCGAGCCCACCGCCGCGCCGAACGCCGCCAACATCTGTGCGAGCAGCAAAGCGCTGAAGCTGCTGAACCAAAGACCTGAGAACGTCGCCACGACATACATCGCCAGCCCGGCGAGCATCGTCGGCCGTCGACCGATACGGTCACACAGGCGCCCCCACACCACGACTCCGGCAGCAAAGGCGAGGAAATACACGGACATGAATTGCGACGCGGCTTGCGCAC
>Ga0308164_10003937_pt1 | contig 12942 bp, 11 predicted proteins | sample PhyTR2_FD_201031 | JGI IMG/M metagenome (GOLD analysis project Ga0308164, IMG submission 201031) | Phyllosphere microbial communities from UC Gill Tract Community Farm, Albany, California, United States - DLSLT.R2 | ecosystem: Host-associated > Plants > Phyllosphere > Unclassified | place: USA... | reverse complement strand
TCGGCCAGCGCGCTGAATGTCGATTATCGAAAGGACACTCGCCATCTTCAACTGCTTGCAGGAGAGGCCATATTCACCACGGGTAAAGATGCGCGCCCGTTCATTGTTGAATCAATGCATGGACGCATGCGTGCATTGGGGACGAAATTCTCCGTTCGACAAACCTCATCGGCCACACAGCTGGCGGTCTATGAACATGCCGTCGAGATGCAAACGACAGGGTCTGCAACGAAAAAAATTATTCATGCTGGCCAGCGTGTGACATTTGATCAACATCGCATCCACAACACGGAGCCAGCCTCGCCAGCACAGGCGGCTTGGTCCAAAGGACTGTTGATTGCGGAAGACATGCCGCTGCGTGAACTCATTACCGAGTTAGGGCGTTATCGCCGAGGGCATTTAGGCATTTCACCTGAGATTGCCAATCTGCGCATTATCGGCACTTATCCAATCAAGGACACGGATCAGGCACTGGCGATGCTGGAACATGCCTTACCCGTTCGTATCCAGCGGACGATGCCTTGGTGGGTCACGGTAGAAGCCATACCAAAATAAAAAAATTTCCTGAATTGGTTCCCCTTTTGGGCGACTCGTTCGATTCATCAGATGAAGCTCGTTCATCAACCTTTCAGGATATTCATCATGCAACACGTTCGCCCTTCACGCGCCCTGCCTCCATTTCAGCGCCGAATGATGGCGCTTGCCATTCCTTTTGCCTTTGCCACAGCCACACTGTCGCCAATCCTTATCGCTCCTGTTCACGCGCAACAATCCATTGCAACCTACAATATTCCCGCGGGACCACTAGGCCCTGCTCTCAATCGATTTGCCAGTGAAGCAGGCGTACTACTGGCCGGTGATGCACAAATCACCGAAGGAAAATCCACACGCGGCTTACGCGGGCAAGCAACACCAGCACAAGGATTCGCGCGCTTGCTGGAAGGGACACAACTCGAGGCGATCCAACTAGCTGGTGGCGATTTTTCTCTGCGCCGCGCAATCTCATCTGGTGCGGGCGAGACACAACTGCCCGCTGTTAATGTCACCGCACAGCAAGTCTCCGGCATGGATGGTTATCGTGCAGTGAGTGGCAATAGTGCCAGCAAGATGAATGTGCGGACGGAAGAGATTCCACAAAGTATGTCCAGCATCGGTGCAGAGCAAATACGCGATCAGTCGGCATCCAGTGTGGCGGAAGCCGTACGCTACAGCGCCGGTGTACGTCCTTTGGACTTTGGAACAACGGATGATGATATTTCAGTGCGCGGCTTCTATCTAACCGGCACCGGTCTTTATCGCGATGGTATGCGCCTCATCCAGAACGGTTTTATGACCAACATCGAACCATATGGATTGGAGCGCATGGACATTGTTCATGGCCCTGCATCCGTACTATATGGTCAGGCAGCGCCCGGTGGCTTGCTCAATGCCGTTACGAAGCGCCCGACTGTAGATATGCGTCAGGAAGTCGGTATCGAAGCAGGTAGCCACAATCGCAAGCAACTGACACTGGATATTGGCGGCGCTCTTAATAACGATGCTTCATTATTAGGACGTTTGACAGTTTTGCATCGCGAATCCGATACGCAATGGGATTTCCTGAATAACGACCGTACCTATATCGCACCAGCCTTGACATGGCGGGGTCGCGACACATCCATGACCGTCATGGCTCAATATCAGGACGATCGAACCGGATTTATCATCCCTTACTACCGCATCACGCCGTCCGGACCTGCCAACGAAAACATCAACGTCAACGGTCCGGATTCAGGTCATCAAAAACGCAGTCATTCGATCGGCTACGCATTCGAGCATCGATTCAACGATCTCTTCTCTTTCCGTCAAAATTTCCGCTATCTGGATGGAGAAAACACACGTCGCGAGATGCGCAATCGTGGATTAGGAGCAGATCAGCGCAGCATTACACGACTTGCCATGTACCGCCCTGATTCGGAAGAGACGTGGGTCATCGACAATCAGCTCGAGATCAATACCAAAACCGACAATTTCAGTTATCAAGGTGTCGTTGGCGTCGACTACTATCGTTCGCGGTTGAATCTCATGATTCACTCTTTAAACGGTGCAGTCCTGCCAGTCGATATGATCAATCCGGTATATGTAGTGCCTAACTGGAATGATAATTTCCTGAGCGATGCCACGATTGCTCGCACTGAACAGACGGGCATCTACTCTCAGAATCAGTTCAAGTTTGCAGACCGCTGGGTATTGAGTGTCGGTGGACGGTATGACAGTGCCAAGACCCACAGCGCCTACAGTATTCGAGCTACATCTGCGGCACCATTTACGACAACAAATCATCAGCGTAACGACGATGCTTTCACCGGGCGTCTCGGCGCTGTCTATCTTGGCGCAAATGGTCTTTCCCCTTACATCAGCTACAGCACCGCGTTCCAGCCAACATTGACCACAACGACGACACGTGATGTCAATGGTAGTGAATTCAAACCGGAGAAAGGCAAGCAGGTTGAAGCAGGGATCCGCTACATCCCAGTCCACGGGAATTACAGCTTGAGCGCCGCGATATTCGAACTTACGAAAAGCAATGTTAGAACGCCGTCAAACATTGTCCTGAATCGCGAAGTGCAAACCGGAGAAATCCGCACCCGCGGTCTGGAACTGCAAGGAAATGGGCGCTTAACATCAACGCTGTCCGTTATTGGTGCTTATACCTATCTCGATGCAGAAATCACGAAAGATAACGAGGCAGTCAAGCTGGGCAAGCGTCCTGGCAATACGCCTAAACACGTTGCATCGATATGGGGAAAATATAAAAAGGACGCTATTGAGTTAGGAGTGGGCGCGCGTTATATCAGCGCAACTGCAGGCGATGTCTACGTAGACAATGATGGACGCACACCAAGAAATGACGGCTACACATTACTTGATGCAATGGCCGGCTATGAATTTGATAGAAACTGGCGTCTAGCGTTGAATGTCACGAACCTGCTCGACAAAACTTATACAACGCAATGCACCGTCATGCGCTTCGGCGATGCTTTCTGCGCAATTGGTTACGAACGGAACATCCGTTTAAATCTTTCATATCGCTTTTAATCACGCACGATAAAAAAGCCGCTACCTTCGCAGGTAGCGGCTTTTTTCATTAGGCGATCAATTCAGACGTTTGCTGCCTGCTTCTGCTCTTGCAGCAAAAAACAATCAGACAGCTTTGCCAACTGCACCTGCGCCTGATCCAGCGCACGCACACAATCGTAGGATTGCAAGAACGCGTGCTCGATAACACGCTGATTGGCAATCTCGTCATTTGGATACGCTGCCGTGGCAGGATGGCACATGATCAGCATGCCTGGTCGAGCTGCCTTGAGCCAATCACGAAAACAGACATCGTAATCAGCACGATCAAAACCATAGACACCACCAAAACCGTCATTGGTCGGCACGTCGACATAGTACAAATTATCGGCCGTCACCTGCCCGCCCAGCAACTTCAGTATCTGTGGTTTCCCACGCCAGTTCAGATCGGCTGGCACGGTATTGCGAATCCAGATCGGCTTGTCCGCATACCGTTTCTTCAGCACCTTCAGCACAACCTGACGGATGCCGGGCAGCTGATGCACATGCTGATGACCATCTATAAAATCAGGTGCATGACCGATCGCATCCTCGAATGCATCGAGCTGCCGCTCGAAGGTCTGACGCACTTGTATGGCATTCATGCCGCGCAACAGACTGCGCAAGATCACGCTACGCAATCCCGGCACTTTCTCCACACCAAACCCTTCGGTCAGATTGAAGTGCAAACCGATGTCCGTCTGCGCTCCGTACGACAGCAACGCAGGAGCAGCAACTTTCCAGCCTGGCGCAGTTGAAAAACAGCTGACTGCGGTTAGCCGTTTTTTTTCAAGCAGATCGAGAATACCGGCATCAATACCCGCGTTCTGCGCATAGTCATCCGCACACAGTGCAATCGGCGTCAGTTTGTTATTCATCAAGAAGCGATCCGTCTAAATGCCCACAAGCGGCTTAATATGTAAGTCATGACAGCAACCGTCAACACCACGATAGCCAGTGCGATGTAATACGGCATGCCGGTGTAATGCAGCAGCAGAAAGAATAAAAACTCGTTCATGAAAAAGCCAAGAACGGCGACCGACAGAAACCGCAAGAAAGACTGTGTCTGGCCGGACTGTCGATCGACCGTATCGGAAAACGTCCAGTAACGATGGCCGAAGTAGCTAACCCAGAACGCGACGATAAATCCGCCGACATTGGCACGCAGTGGCGCGATCCCGATCAACTCAACCAGCGCAACCACGGTCCAGTAATGCACGCCTGCAGCAGTCAATCCCACGACGCCAAAGCGGGCGATCCGCCATAGTTCAGCCAGCCTCATGCGTTGTGGTCGTCGCCGGGAATACCATTGGCGGGACCATTATCCACATCACGTCCAATGATGTAGAGAGGTCGCTTCTTCACTTCGTCGTAGACGCGTCCCAGATACTCGCCCAGTACGCCGATCGAGATCAGTTGAATCCCTGAAAAAAACATCAGTCCGGCAGCCAATGTGGTCCAGCCCGGCACATCGCTGCCGAACAATAATCGGTCGACCGCGATCCAGAAGGCATACAAGATGGCCATGATGGAGATGACCACACCAATACCGCTCCATATCCGCAACGGCAAGGTCGTAAAAGCAGTTACTCCTGCCAGCGCCAGCCGGCTCAGGCTGCGATAACTGAAACTGGATACACCCGTAGCCCGCTCGGCCGGCACGAATGGCAACGCAATACTGCTGAAGCCAACCCACGCGTACAGCCCTTTCATGAAGCGGTTACGCTCGGGCAGCTGACGCAATGCATTGACCACCTTGCGATCCATCAGACGAAAATCGCCGGCATTGCGTGGAATCGTGATCGGCGCACCGGATTCCATCAAATGGTAAAACATGCCCGTGCCCCAACGCTTGAGTCGTGACTCGTTACTGCGATCACTGATCACGCCATATACCATGTCGATGCCATTTTTCCAGAGCTCGACCATTTCCGGCAGCAGTGACAAGGGATGCTGATAATCGCCATCCATCAGGATCACCGCGTCGCCACGTGCCTTGTCGATCCCTGCGGAAAGTGCCGCTTCCTTACCGAAATTACGCGAAAGACTCAGATAACGCAGGCCGCTATCTCCCAGTACGGACGCCATGACTTCCTCCGTACGATCGGCACTACCGTCATTAACGACAATGATTTCGTAATGCACGGCAAACGATTCCAGCGTCGCGCGTAGATCGCGCAAAAAATCAGCCAGATGTGCCGCTTCGTTATAGGCGGGAATGACGCATGAAATCAGCGCATCATCCGCACGACGGACAGGCAGAGCTTGATTTTGTGGCATGGAGGAAAACATCCTTAGAGAAAATCAGTGGCACATGAATACATCGTCATGGCCGCAGGCCCGCGCAAATCCGCGCAGCAATTGATGAGCAAGATTATAATTCACCGCCATGACCCGCAAGGACAAAAGCCTTGCAGAATCCTTACATCTTGCGGGCCTAATCAAAAAACGCATACACCATGTCCAGCCAGCTACCCGACTCCCGTACAAAGGGCCTGTTCTCTCTACAGGCCGACAATCTCGTCCCGATCGTGCTCGTTTTGCTGCTTTTGCATCTGGCACTCTGGACCATTTTCACGGGAGTCAGTCACCGCGCCCCCGACTGGGACAACATGGAAGAGCTGGTCTGGGCGAGTGGGCTGCAGTGGGGTTATTACAAGCATCCGCCGCTGCCAAGCTGGATTCTTCATTACCTGACCCTCATTTTTGGCCGCCCAGTGTGGCTGACTTTCTTCACCGGCCAGCTCAGTGTCGTGCTTGCCTTGTGGATGCTATGGAAACTTGGCTGTGAGTTCACCTCCCAACAACGCGCCCTGATCGCCACGCTGCTGGTATCACTGATTGCCTACTTCACTGTGCGTGGCGTGATGAACAATCACAACACCATGCAGCTATGGGCACTGGCTGGCGCAATCTGGATGTTTTATCGCGCCACGCGTACCGACAGCCTGCTCGCATGGGCGGCACTCGGCTTTTTCAGTGGTTGCGCTTTCCTGACCAAGTACAGTGCACTGGTGCAGTTCGCCGCGTTCTTCCTTTATCTGCTATTGACCGGACACCTCAAACGCGGCGCCACATGGAAAGGAATCGTGCTGTCGACTGCCATCGTGGTGGCTATGGTTGCACCACACTTGTTATGGCTCAAGCAACAGGCATCCGGTCCGGTTTCTTACGCAAGCAGTGAAATGGTGCCACTTGCCAGCTATTGGCTGGAACTGAAAGACATTGGCGGCTTCCTCGTAACCAATTTTGGTCGTATTGCACCGATGATCGTGGCCATGATCGTCGTGGCGATCTGGGCCGCAAGACAATGGAAAAAACGTGCCGCCAGCAGCATCAACCCGGCACGCATGGCTAGTGAGTTGGCCAAGTCCGACCGCTTCTTTATTCTATTGATTGGCATCGCACCGCTGGCATTGACCATGCTGGTTGCTGGCGCCATGAAGATTCCGCTGGCAGCACACTGGGCGACCACGTTTTTCCTGTTGTTTGGTTTCTTCGCATTCTGGATCTTCCGCAGTGGTGACGATACTGGCTTGCTGCGCAAAACCATCATCATCGTCGTCGCGTTCCAGATCATTGGTGCAGCCGGTTACGGACTTGCCCGCGGCCCACTGGCAGACAAGTCAGGCCGCCCAAGCAGAGCCACCTTCCCCGGTGCAGAAATATCCAAACTGGTACACGCCGAATGGACCAAGCGCATGCAAATTCCACTGACGGTCGTCGCTGCTGACACATGGATTGGTGGCAACATCGCTACGCACATCGGGCGGGACGTGCATGTATTGATCGATGGCGATTACAGTAAATCACCCTGGATCAATGAAGAACAGACAGAGCAATGCGGCATGTTGGTCGCCATCAACCGCAGCAAGGACAATCCGGATGAGGTTGATCCGGGTGCTATCTCGCTGATGGCCCAGGCAACTGAACATGGCACGATCGAAGTCCCATGGACGAAAAAGACAAACGGGCCCACGGTTGTCGTCGAATGGGGGATCATCCCACCGAGAGAAGGTTGCACTGACCAGCCACGCACAACACCCTGAGCACGGCACGACTGGCACAAACCAAAAAAGCCGCATCATCATGATGCGGCTTTTTATTTTTCAATATCATTCAGGGCTGCAGGCGTTGCCGTTGCCAGTTGTCTTCAGGCGTACGCGTATAGACGATCCGGTCATGCAAACGTGAAGCACGTCCCTGCCAGAATTCCACGTAATCAGGCTGCAGACGATACCCACCCCAATGTTCAGGCCGTGGTGGTTGATCGCCATACTGCGCTTCCACCTGCGCATAGCGCGCTTCCAGCGCGGCACGATCTGCCACCGGGCTGCTTTGCGCCGAGGCGACTGCACTCAATCGACTTTTGAGTGGCCGACTTTGAAAATAAGCGTCACTCTCTGCTGCCGATACTTTCTCTACCTTGCCTTCTATGCGGATCTGACGTTCCAGTTCCAACCAGTGAAATAGCAACGATGCGTGTGGATGGATCGCAAGCTCTTCGCCCTTGCGACTTTCGTAATTGGTGAACCAGGTAAAGCCTCGATGATCGAAATCCTTGACCAGCAAGATGCGCGAGGACGGCCGACCATCTGCGGAGACCGTCGATACGCCCATCGCATTGGGCTCGCGGATTTGTGCGGTCAGTGCCTGCTCAAACCAGTTCGCAAACTGGACGATCGGATCGGCATCAGTATCTGCCTCCGACAAACTGGCCTGCGTGTAATCAGTTCTGATATCGGCAATCGACATGAATTTTCTTTCCTAAAGACTATCGTGTTCTGACGTACATCTGACAATGATAAGCACATGCCACGCACTCTGCCAGCGCTTCGGATAACTACAGTATCTCCGATGGCGTGCTCCCGCTTGATCCATCGCAAATCTGAATCAATTGGCAAGAATGGCGCAAAATCACCACAACTCCCGTTGCTGCATCTGTATGGGCAAGCAGCACACGCGCCTGCTCCGTTAAAATGACGTCCATGACTGATTTGTCCATTATCCCCTCGCCCGTCTCAAACGACGACATCGATTTCGACCGTCGCTTTGGTGGCATTGCACGACTGTATGGCAAGGATGCGCTGGCCCGCTTTCGGCAGGCCCATGTGTGTGTGATTGGCGTTGGCGGTGTTGGATCATGGGTGGTGGAAGCATTGGCCCGTAGCGCCATCGGACGGATCACCATGATCGATCTCGACAATGTGGCGGAATCCAATGTCAATCGCCAGTTGCATGCATTGACCGATACCTTGGGCATGGCGAAAGTCACTGCACTTGCAGAACGCATCGCGCAGATCAATCCGACCTGCGTCGTCACACAGATCGAAGATTTTCTGACGGCGGACAATCTTGATGAAATTATCGGCAGTCGCAATTACGACTACATCATAGATGCGATCGATAACGTGCGCGCCAAGACAGCACTCATTGCTTACTGCAGAAAACATGGCCTGAAGCTGGTCACGATCGGCGGCGCCGGCGGGCAGATCGATCCGACGCGTATAGAAGTGCTGGATCTATGCCGGACCGAACAGGAACCTTTGCTTGCAAAGGTGAGAAAACGCCTGCGTGCCGAACACGGCTTCCCACGTGGTACAAAAAACAAATTCGGCATCGATGCGGTCTTTTCGACCGAACCTCTGCGCTTTCCAGAAGCCGCTGAAGAAGCCTGTGCCATCGACAGCGAACAGGAAGGCACCGACAATGCGGGTATTACCGGGCTCAACTGCGCCGGCTTTGGTTCGGCAATGGTTGTGACGGCATCCTTTGGACTAGTCGCTGCAGCACATATCCTGCGCAAATTAGCGGTAGAGCAACCGACTGCCGGACGTCCCGAAACACCGGTGGATCGAGCCGCGTAACGCTTTAGCGAACGATTTCAATGCAATAAAAAAGCGGCCGAGGCCGCTTTTTTATTAATGACAACCATCGTTACTTTTTCACCTTGTCGGCAAACGTCTGGCGAAATTTGGAAACCTTCGGTGCCACGATAAACGCGCAGTAACCCTGCATCGGATTCTGCCGGAAGAAGTTCTGGTGATAATTCTCGGCCTTGTAGAACGTGCCGATCGGACTCAACTCCGTCACAATCGGCGCATCCCAGACATTGGCCATTTCGGCGATAACGTGGCGCGCGACATCTTGTTGTTCAGGCGAATGATAATAAACAACCGAACGGTATTGTGTGCCTACATCATTGCCTTGGCGATTCAGCGTGGTTGGATCGTGGATTGTGAAAAACACTTCCAGAATCTCGCGAAAGCTGATCACCTCGGGATCAAACGTCAGTTGCACAACCTCGGCATGTCCGGTTGTGCCTTCACAGATTTGTTCGTAGGTAGGATTGTCGACTTCGCCGCCGGTATAGCCGGACTCGACCGTTTGTACGCCCCGCAATTGTTGAAATACCGCTTCGGTGCACCAGAAGCATCCGCCGCCCAGGGTTGCAATTTCTGTCGCCATCGATGTGCTCCGTTATTGATCGTGTGACCTATTGTCACATGCATGCCCCAATTGCTCAATGCATAGCAACACGCTCACCTGAATCAGGCACAACAATCAGGGAAATGACACCGTCTCGCCACGCACCAGCGCAGGAAATATCCGTAAGGCAAGAAGACGGGGATCGAATAATTCATCGCGAACGTGCAACGACATCACATTCTGATGATTTTGATCAATCGCTTGAACCGATGTAGAACGAGCACAAAGATCGGCAATCGGATTCACGGTAGGGTCACCCAGATGATGCAGGCTGTAGCTCTGCGCCATCAACTGATCGTTTTCGAGATACAGATCAACCAGACTAGGCAAGACATCGTTCTCTTCCACATCTTCATCGTGATGACAGCGCACCGATAACATCGAAGGCAGGCTGGCAATGACAGACGTCACCAGAGTCGAATCAATCAATACGCCATCGTCATGCACCACGGCCTTGGGCTGATAGCGATCCCATATCGCACGCGCATGCCGACGCAGTTCCGGCCGTTCCAATGGCAGCAATCGTGCGCCGCAACGGGCAACCGCCACGTAGAGAATGAGTGCGTCAGGATGCGCATTACCCCAATAGACCACATGATCGCCAGGCGCGACATGCCACTCGCCTTGCAGGCGAGCCGTCGCACGTTCGATGCGCGACCACAGACGCCGAAACGAAATCGCACGACGTGCAGAATCGGTAGCAATATCGAGTGGGTGGCGTACCGCCTGCTGACGCAGCAAAGCGAACAAATCAAGGTCTTGCTTCATGCTGCCTGTTCAAAAATCCATAGGGAATGCACATCAATGAAATGCGTCCTTTCGCCATAGCAGGACACTTTTTCGGCATAATGAACGAAATTTTACGAGTCATTGATGTCTATTTCTTCCAATCACCCGCCCGCTCCCGTTGATACGCTTCACTTTCGTCAAGCGCTGTCCCAGTTCGCAACTGGCGTCACCATCATTACCACACGCTTGCCAGATGGTCGCTTCCTTGGTCTGACCGCCAGTTCCTTCAATTCCGTATCGCTGGAACCACCGCTGGTGCTGTGGAGCCTGAATCAACGTGCGAACAGCATGCCGGTTTTTTCCGGCAACTCGCATTATGTGATCAATGTGCTGGCCGCCGATCAAGCCGAGATTGCCAATCAGTTTGCGCGACCAGGCGAAGACCGCTTCAAGGGCATCGAATACACCTTATCTGCAACAGGCTTGCCTGTTCTGTCTGGGGTCGCTGCCTGGTTCGAATGCCACAATCGCAGCCGTTACCCGGAAGGCGATCACGTCATCTTCGTCGGTGAAGTCGAAGCTTGCGATGTCAGCCCGAAAGAACCGCTGGTATTTCACGGTGGCCGCTTTCTGTCTACCTGGCAGCCCTGATCGGCAACATCACGCTGTTAGCAGTCGCTCCAGGATCCCTGCAGAATCGTGCGCCGCGCGGCGCAAGCGGGCATTGATACCGCGCCATGCTTCGCCGGATGGCGGTGTCTCCACCACAATCACATCCGCTTTTGTCTCGTCCATCTCGCGCAAGGCCGCATAGAGATCATGCGCGTAAGCGCTGGCGTCCTTCGACAGACGTATTGTCGTAGTAACAGAAATATCCGAAATATCCGACTCGCTGTATTGCATAAGCGCTGCGCGATAACCCGCAGCATTTAAACGAGTTAAAACCGATACCAGCTCAGTGCCCTCAACCAGTACGACTGGCGTCGAGGGTGCGTAATGCGCATCCAGCGTACCGGACGCGCGCGGCGCCTCCGCATCCGGCAAGGCCGGCACATAGGCAAGCACGACAGACAGCGCATCGATATCGATATGACCGGGACGCAGCAGAACAGCGCGACCACGCGACAGATCGACAATCGTCGATTCGATGCCGACTTCGCTCTGCCCACCATCGAGTACACATTGCACCAACGGATTGTTCGGACCAAACTCGTCACGCACATGCTGTGCCGTCGTCGGGCTGACGTGACCAAACTTGTTGGCAGATGGCGCAGCAACGCCGCCTTTTCCATCCTTGAATGTTCTGAGTAACGCCTGCGCCACCGGATGCGATGGGCAACGAATGCCGATCGAATCCTGGCCGCCAGATACGGTGTCAGGAATATTTTCGGCGCGTTTGAGAATCAGAGTCAGCGGTCCCGGCCAGAATGCCGCAATCAGCTTGCGTGCATCCTCAGGCACCGATTGCACCCAGTACGAAAGATCAGCCTCGGGAGCGACATGGACGATCACCGGATGATTCGATGGCCGGCCCTTGGCTTCGTAGATATAGGTAACGGCACAGCGATTTTCGGCATCGGCACCGAGGCCGTACACCGTTTCTGTCGGAAACGCGACCAGTTCGCCGCGCTCCAGCCGACGCGCCGCATCGCGGATCGCTGGCCAGTCGAGTTGCTCGTCAGTCATTGCAGAACGACAGAATTCAAGGCGCGATGCCGAGAATGTCGCAAGCCTTCTTCAGATTCGCCTGTGCTTCGGCCATCGTCGGCGCAACAAAGGTGATGTGCCCCATCTTGCGTGCGCGACGAGCGACATCCTTGCCATACAGATGCAGATTCGCACCTGGCAATGCCAGCACCTTGTCCCATTGCGGCTCACGCGGCGGCGTGCTCTTGTCATCGGCACCGGCTTCAAACCAGATATCACCGAGGATGTTGAGCATGGCAGCTGGCGAATGCTGACGCACATCGCCAAGCGGCAAACGCGCCATTGCACGCACCTGCTGTGCAAACTGGCTGGTGATGCACGCATCAATCGTGTAGTGACCGCTGTTATGCGGACGCGGTGCCATTTCGTTGACGACCACCGAGCCGTCGGTCAGCACGAAGAACTCGATACACAGCACGCCAACGTAACCAAGTTGTTCGATCACGGCCAGCGTCGCGGCTTGCGCCTTGTCAGCAGCTTCCTTGCCGATGTTCGGGCCCGGTACCATGGTCGTGAACAGAATACCGTCGCGATGCACGTTCTCTGCAATCGGATAGACCACCGCCTTGCCGTCGGCACCACGTGCAGCCAGTACGGAAATCTCGTAGGCCAGCGGCAGCATTTTTTCCAGCACGCAGACCACGCCGTTCATTGCAGCAAACGCATTGCGCAATTCTTCACGCGTCTTGACGCGGACTTGTCCCTTGCCGTCGTAGCCAAGGCGCGCCGTCTTCAGAATGCCCTGCAACAGATCGTCCGATACCTGATCGAGATCGTTTTCGGTTTTGATTTCCTTATGCGCCGCAGGGAACACGCCTGAGATCGTCGCGCACTCCACAAAGAAACGCTTTTCTTCCAGACGATCCTGCGCAATTGCGACACACTCACCAGCCGGTGCCACAAAGGCTTTTTCTGCGAGAT
>Ga0308164_10003934_pt1 | contig 12944 bp, 23 predicted proteins | sample PhyTR2_FD_201031 | JGI IMG/M metagenome (GOLD analysis project Ga0308164, IMG submission 201031) | Phyllosphere microbial communities from UC Gill Tract Community Farm, Albany, California, United States - DLSLT.R2 | ecosystem: Host-associated > Plants > Phyllosphere > Unclassified | place: USA... | reverse complement strand
GGGGCAAGAGGTAGACCATTGCGGCAAGCTACTTGACCGACTTCAGCGTGGGTGGACCGACGCCGCGAAACCGGTTGGCGATCTGGTCGGCCTTCTCTTGCTGGCCAGCCTTCTTGCCCTGCGGTGCGGAGGCTTCGTTGATCGTCTTGAACGCGGTCGCCAGTTCCTTGAGCGTTTTCGCGCGACCAGTCAGGCTGATCGCGGCCAGCATGCCGTCACGCCGCCGGGCCTCGCGATCGCCGGACGTCGCGTCCTCAATCATCTCTTCAAGCTTGCCTTGGTGCGTCGTGGTCGCGTCGAGCTCGTCGAGCATTCGCGCTACCAGTCCGCGCCCGCGCTCGGCGATTACCGCCGCGTCGGGAACGGGCACCGGCTCGGCTGGGGACGCGGCCACCGCAACGGGCTCGGTACGCACGGTACGCAGGGTGCGCACCGACCGAACCCACTTTTCGGCCTTGGCCCGCTTCCGAATAGCGCCCTCGGAAATCTCATGTCGATCAGCAATTTCGCGGACCGATGCTTCGCCCGCCAAGTATTCGAGCTCGATCCGATCCCAGTCGAAAGTTGATTTGCGGGTCGCCATGATTGAGGCCTCCCGGCGAAAGTACGCAGCTGAAACTGTGAGAGGAAAATTATCCGCGCGTGTGACGGATGCGGTATAGGCGCGGGGCGGACCGAGAAGGTTCGACCCACCCCCCCTATGTCAGGCTCCGTACCGAGCCTCGAGTTTGGCTTTGGGCCCATCGTGACACGGCTTGCAAAGCGTCTGTAGGTTCGCCGGATCCCAGAACAACCGTTCGTTTCCGCGGTGCGGCTCTCGATGGTCTGCGACCAACTGCGAAGTATCCCCGGTCATGAGACCGCAACCGGGCCACTGACAGGTGAAGCGGTCGCGCTTGAGCGTTTCCATGCGAAGCCGGCGCCATTCGGTCGTGTTGTACCACTTGCGCCACGGGGCGGCATCTTGCCGCCCCTTATCTCCAGGTTGGAACGTCGATAGTTGCGAGGGCAGTGAGCTGAGGCGGTTCGGCAGAGATTTAAGCTTGCCCATCAGCGACCACTCGTGCGGAAAGCATGCGATAGCGAAGCCGTCAATTTACGATTCGGGAGCCCACGATGGAAGAAGTTGAGCGCTTTACGGCCGAGGGCGATGATGGCCGCCGGTACACGGTCATACTCTGGGCAAACATGACCGTTTTTCGCGCCCTGGACGGCAGCGTCAGCAGACATCGAGGGAGCACCGTATACCAGCTTCTCGATGGCACGCATGTAAACCTCAAGGAGGCCGGCGTCTTCGAGATCTGGGACACCGAAGAACGTATTCGGAAAGTCGTGGATTGACCACTTCTGCAAATACAAGGACCCGCCTCGGCTGAAGATGCCGACGCCGATCTGCGCATCGTTCAATGGCCGCAGCGTCCATTCCTCACGAGGAAGCAGCACGAGCGGTAGCAGCGGATCGATAGGCAGCGACATATGCACTCTCGCTCAATAACTGATCAGCGACCACGTACGGCGGCCCGCGGGTTAACCGCCGCCTGCTCTGCCGCTCGATCAAGCGCTCGCTGGGCCCATGGTAGCGCGGCCTAGTCGCCATCTTCTCGGCGATCCACAGCAGGAGTATCCCAGCGGGAATGCTAATTCTGATTAGCGTGCAAGAGAGGCAGCCTGCCTTATCTCTATTGGCTGGCGACGCTGTTAGTGGTCAATGTTGCAGCGCAACACGAAGGTACGCGCATGGTCGAATTTATCATCGCCGTGATCAAAGTACTCTGGGGCTTATCCATAACGATCACGATCGCGCTGGGCTTTGCCACCCTTGTGTCCGGCAAGGTCCGTGTTGGAGTATTTGGCCCAGCTGCACTGGTTGCATCAAAGCGGCGGAAGCTAGTGCCGGCAAACGATCGGTAACGCTAAGATCAGCTGCGACCGTACCATCATCGACCTCTGACCGCAGCCCGCAGATCAATGGCGGCCTGCTCGGCTTCCTGGATCAACCGATCGCTGCGACCATGATGACGCGATGGGCTGCGCATCTCCTCGGAGATCCGGAGTAGGCGCATGCCAATCGCTTCGACGTGATCAGCGGTGGTGAGCCGCAATTGCGGTGCGGCCATTAAGACCCCTCCGTGATACTAGAAAGCAAAACGCGAGGGTCGCTAATCTTCTGATGCGGAACGGAGTGCGATCAGCGTCGCTTCGACTTATGCCGCAGGGCGTCAGCCTCCATGGCCGCGGCCCAATCCTCGACCGACTGACCTGCCTCTCGCTTACCCGATCCGTCTAGCGTCAGCTTGGCGCGGGGATCCATGCCATTAACGATGACGATAATTTGCCGAGCGAACAGATTAAAGCATCGAAGCTCACGGCCGGTTTCATCGAAATGATCGATGCCGATAGACTCGAAGTAATCGCATCGTTCGTCCCACGTGGCCTCTTTCGATAGCGCGTAGAACCCCGCATCCCACACCGCCCAGCGCTGGTATGCGACCTCGAAGCCGGCAGCGGGTTTGCCTGGGGATCGCATTGGTTCGGGCCGTACCGTATCCGCTGCTGTGATACCGAACAGCGAAACAGATACTTGATCGACTTCGGTTTGGAAGTCAGATCTCCAACCTTGTCCAGCCGCGATAGCAGCCTCGATCTCCATGAGGCTGTCGATGTCGTAAAGTACGATCTGAGCACGTTCAGACACCGCGGCCTCATAGACAGAAAACGAACACGCTTACGACTTTGCCAGAAGCGTGCTTCCGACCGGACGGACGAGCGCAGGACCAAGGCGTCCAGTTCTACTCGCGTCGCGAACCGCTAAGGCGGTGTTGACCATCAGGCCTCCATGTCCACTACATCACGAGGCGACAAACGCCAAGCCTCGATCTTCATGACCAGCGCACCACCGAAATCAACGATCGCCGTGCGTCCGTCACTACTTTGAACAACCCCCGTCAGCCCTGCGAGTGGCGTCATTTCAGCCACCTCGACCCTCGCCCCGTCTGAAAACTCTCGCCGGACCTGACGAAGAGCCTTTCGCCGTGCCTGTTCGGTCCGCAGGTTGGCGATGCGTTCTAGACGCCGCTGCTCCCGATCCGCAACGTCGCGCTCGAGCTGAAGCGCCTCTATGGCTTCCTGCTCCGCCCCGCGCAGGCTGGCGATCGAAGCCTCTCCAACCAGCGGATACCGGCCTTGATACCGGAACAGCGAAAACGCAGGATGCCTATGCCATGGGTCCGCCAGGATGTCGGCAAGGGCCGGCAGGTGGGGCGAGCGGACGAATACGAATGTCGGTAGGATTGGCGCGGTCCGCTCCGCCTTGACCATCGTTGCCCCTCGACGAACTAGCCTGCTAGCTGTCGCCGCAGGCGTCCAAGCATCAATACCCGCATTCGCTAGAGACTCGGCCAGCGCCAGCGTGCGCGAGCCTGAGGTGCGAAGTATGCACCAGCGCACGTTTGAACCAGCGCCGGCTAGGTCAGTGCTCTCGTTCATCGTTCACCATGGTCAGCGTGGAGGCGGGCATCGTGCCGACGGGCTGAACGCCCTTGAGAAGCAGCGGCGTTGTTGAGTGCCGCCGCCATCCGGCTAAGCCGGTCGATATGCGTGCGGCGCTCACCAAGCAGAGGATCAGCAATGCCGCGGATTTCGCCGACGCTTGGCATGAAGCCGTGACGAGACACTTTGATCGCCTCGTCGATTGAGTGGGCTAGGATGTCGTGCGGTAAATCGCCGAGTAGCCGCGCCGCCTCAGCCATCCACAGAGTTTGCGCGCCCTGATCCGTAGGTCGTCCGAGCATGAACATCGTCCACAACACGGTGAGACGTCGACCAAACCATGGTGCTGGCGCGCCTTCCAGCGATGCTACAGCTGCGAGATGTGCAGCAGGAACCTGAGCCTCGAGCCCGTGCCGTGCCGCGATATCAAGCGCCCGTTCGGGGTCCCATTTTGCCTGTCCGCTGTGTGCGAAAGCCCGATCAGCCAAGGCCTGCTGCAATGGCGGCGCGAGCTGTAGCATCGACGGCGCTGCCGGCGCCAAGCGCACGACTTCGGGGACGGTCATCGTAGTTTCCTTCCATGATTTTACGCATGTTTGCTGGCTTGAGAAGCCAATCGATCGTGGCGAATGCGAAGCTGTCGGTGTCGCCACGAAGAAACGGCGATCCCCGGATGCGAGCCAGAACCGATGCCCAGCCCTCCCTTCCACCGATGGCTCCCATCGTCGTCCTGAGTTTCTTCTTTCGGTCAGCGTCGAAGGTGATCGATCGTGCCGTCGGTACGAACTCACGGCGAACTGCGTCGTAGGCGTCGAACGCTTCCTGGATTTCATCAAAGGCGGGAGGTTGGACGAGAATGAGAGATGATCCTCGCTCGTCGATTGGCTCGCTAATCGACAAGTCCGTAGGACTATTATTCTTCTCTACTCTCCTCTCCTTCTCCCTCTCGGAGTTTTTTTCCACATTTTGCGGAAATGATTTAAGCTCAGGTGACTTGTTTTCGTCTTCCTGCTGTTTTCGTGGGCGCCCAGGACCACGCTTTGACACGCTTTCGTCACCTGCTCGCTCGCCGACGAAACGATCAGCCTCCGCCGTTATTGGGTGCTCTGCCTTAGGAGACCGGGGGTTCTGGTAGACTCGGAAGTTGCGGATCGCGCCGTAATGCCGCCCGCTGGCCTCGAAGCGCATAACCAGCCCGCGTGTCTCCAGTTCGTTGAGCAATTCACCGACGTCGATGGCGTCTGCGGGAAATAAGCGCATTTTGAGCCGTGTCGCCCGCCACTCGAACACGCCGTTATCGTCGGCTTCGTTTCGGATGCCGAGGGTCAGCAGGCGTGCGAACGGCGAGCATTCAACGAAATCCTCGTCGGTCCACTGGCCTGGGTGGATTGATCGAATGCGACTCATGCCGGGCACTCCGCCGCGCCGCCGCCGGTGCGCATGAAATCAGCACCGCGAACCGCCTGCCGGGCGCCGAAGAAGTAGACCTTGCGGCGTTGGGTCGCACCTTGGCGGACTTTCGCGCTGTAGACGTCGAGGCGGTCACGCTCAGCGTTCATATCAACCTCCCAGTCCACACGTTTGCGATCGTAGGCGTCTGGCTCGGTCTGCTTGAGGTAGTATTCGGCGCGATAGGCGAACACGACCGTGTCGGCGTCCTGCTCGAGGCTGCCGCTGTCACGCAGGTCAGCGAGCATCGGGCGTTTGTCGTCACGCGACTCGACACCGCGGTTCAACTGCGCCAGCGCCACGACCGCAGTGCCCGTGTCACGTGCCGCCATCTTTAGCTCTTTGCTGGTGTCGCCCATCTCCTGTTCGCGATTCTGGCGCTTCACGGGGGGCTCGAGCAGCCCCAGGTAATCGACGATCGTGATCGCAAGTGTCTGCCCCCTGCCCTCCAGCTGACGCTGGTGCTTCCGGATAAGCGGCGCGACCTGAGAGGCATTCAGTCGCGGCGGTTCTTCGAACACGAGCGGCCAGCGATCGATGCGCGCACGAATCCGTTCGGCGAGGACCAGATCGTCTTCGTTGAGCCGTCCGGCTATGACGTCGTCCAGCGTAACGGCAGATCCCGCCTCGAACATCATGTCGGCAATGATGCGGAACATCAGCTGGTCGACGGGCATCTCGCGAGAGATGAAGAGGACGCCGTGTCCAGCTTCAGCCGCGCCGCGAGCGACGGAAAGTGCGATCGCCGTCTTGCCCATGCCTGGGCGGCCACCCAGCAGGATCAACTGGCCTGGCGACATGCCTCCTGTGATGTCGTTCCATTCAACGAATCGAGCGATCATCACACCGCGCGACGCCGTACCGTTCGCGACGGCCTTCGCTTTTCGAATGGCGCTGTCCCATGCCTGGGCGAAGCTGACGGGCTTCGGCGCCGCAGCCGCGCCACCGATCGCAACCGACGCGAGCAATGTCTCTGCCGCCTCGATCTGCGCACGTGGGTTCACTTCCTCAGAAGTGTCCGTCGCGCGGTCGATCAACGTTCGGCCGACTTCTATCAGAGCGCGCAACGCGGCGAGATCGTAGATTTGCTGAGCAAATTGACGCGCACCGATAAGGCCAGCACCGCTTCCAGTAAGCGCGCCGAGATAAGAGGGGCCGCCCAGAACGGCGATGCCCTCATCGGCTTCGAACATCGGGCGCAACGTGACAGGGGTCGCCAGCATGTCACGCCGGCGCATGGCGACGATCGCGGCAAAGATGCGGCCGTGCACCGGCTCGAAGAAATGGATAGGCTCGATCCTACCGGCGACGTCGTCGGCCAGTCGGTTGTCGATCATCATTGCGCCAAGCAGAGCCGCCTCCGCTTCTACATTTCGCGGAAGCTGGCGCTCACCCGGTGAGATCGCTGCACGGGCCATTTTAAGTGGTCCCGTGAGTCAATTCCGACGCGCCCAACCGCGACAAGTCGGCCTGAACCGGCCGCGGAATGATAGCCCCCGGCCAGTTCGCAGGGTCGCTAAAATACGCCCTGAAGGCGTCGAGATTTCGAACCGTGCAGGTTTTTCCTTCACGCAGCGGTACAAAGAATGCCCCCCGACTGGCTACCAAGGTCGCAACCCGGGTCAAGGACCTACCGCCGCCAGCGGCCACCTCCGCCTCGTACTTGTCCGCAATGCGGAGCAAAATGTCTTCCGTCTTAACCATGCCAGTCTCAATGCAGCACATCTGACGCAGATACAATGTCAAATATGACGCGTGCGCCGCTTATATGCCCGCGCTAATATGACGCATGACAAATATCGAAATTATGCAGCGCCGCATTCGTGAGCGGCTTGAGACCCTGGGGTTGTCGGCGCGCGCTGTGTCATTGACCGCAACTGGCAAGGCCGGAGCGATCGACAACATACTGAATAAGGGAAGCCAACCTAGCTATGAGCGCCTTGAGGCTATTGCAAAGGCCTTAGGCAGTAACGGTGCCTACCTCTCCGGAATAGGAAACTCGCCGGGTGTCGACCCATGGGATACAGCTGATGGGGCTAGTCCAGTTCCGACAGCATCTGATATGGCAAAAGATCTACCAATTTACGCTACCGACGTCGGGAAGATCTTTGAACCTAACGCAGTAAAAAAGGACCGAATCGCCTTAACGATGATTCACTCTCAGACGGTTATAGATTATTTCCGTAGGCCGACTGCTCACATCCTTAACCGCAAGATGTATGGCATTTACGTCGCTGGCCCATGGCTTGGCCCTGCGCTCGAAGCCGGATCGGTGGCGATCGTTGATGGCACACGTCCACCAGCCATTCGTGACTACGTGGTTATTTATCTTCGATCGGAGCCCGCATCTGAGGCCGATGATTGGGGGTTTGACGAATATTCAGGCAGAACTTCAACCGCCTTGGTTGGCCGCCTCGCTGGCATGTCGTCTGAGCACGTATCATTCGAGACCCACGACCCAGCAGCTATGCACCGCGTAGAGGCCTCGCGAATCACAAATTTGCACCGGATAATGTCGATCAAAGACCTGCTCGGAACGTAATTAATCAAATATGACGTACTATGCCGTTGACACGTCAGATATGACACGCGATAGTTAACGCATCAGGTAAGCGCAGCCGTTGGCCAGCCGACCCTGATACGCAGGGCAGGAAAGACGTGCTCGGCCGCCACCATTAGGTGATAGCCTCCGCCGATCCGCCTGCTCCATCATTGCAGGGAGGATGGCTTATGGCCGCCGAAGCACAACACGCGTCATTGCGTGAGCAGTCGAACTTTGCCCAACGCCGCGGATATCCACCGCGCATTGCTCCCCATCACTCCAGCATGGCGGCCCTCGCCGCTCGCCGAAGCCTTTGGCGCCAGGTTACTGATGCGCTGTTCCCCTTCACGCCTAGCGGTGGCCGGTCATGAGTGGCGTTCCCAGCCAGATTTGGATCTGCGCCGCAGGTAAAGAAGCTCCGGATTGGATCGTCGAGCGGATGACGACGCTTGAAATTGCCACTGACGGCAGCTTCGAGATCGAGGCCACCGACGGCAAGGTCACTGTCGAACGCGGTTTCGCCGTCTTCGAGTTCAACAGCCAGGTGTTCGCCTGCCCGCCACGTATGGTCCAGGACAAGCTTGCCGCTGCAGCGGGCGAGGAAGCACCTGCAGTTGTAGATCTATCCGAGAAGCTCGGTCGGATGCGTGAGCAGCAGATCGCGCAGGCAAGGCCGAAGTCGTTGCGCATCGCTCATAACGACCGGCCATTGCGCCTGAAGCCTGTAATCGGCTCGCCTCCCGCCCCTCAGTTCATTGCGGTGGGCGATTTACTCGTCGACGATAGCTATCAGCGGTCGATCGAGGGCGGTGCCAGCCGCAAGCTCATCACAAAGATTGCCGAAAATTGGGATTGGCGGCTGTGCCTCCCGCTTCTCGTCTCCCGCCGCGCTGGCGAGCTCTACGTTATTGACGGGCAACACCGGAAGGAAGCCGCCGACCTACGTGGTGACATTCCGCATCTGCCAGTCGTCGTGTTCGATTTTGACGATCCCAAGGCAGAAGCTGAACTGTTCGTCGCAGCGAACCGCAGCCGCCGGCAGATGAGCAAGCTTGACGATTTTCATGCGGCAATTGTTGCCGGGGACAAGAAGGCTGTCGCGGTCAACGACGTGGTCACTGGTGCAGGGCTGGCCGTGGCACGAATCGCTGCTTGGCAGTACTGGAAACCCGGCGAAGTTGTTTTCGTCGGCGCGATCCAGCGGCTTCTACACTCCCAAGGCACGCCTGTAGTTGCCCAAGCGCTAGGCATGATGGGCCGTGCGTTTGCAGGTTCGACGCTCGTCGGCGGCGGCGCGATCTTCGAGGGCCTCGTCACGTTCGTTCAACAGCGCGTCCGCGACGAAAAGCCTGTCGACGAGGACCTGATGACATCCGTTCTTGCCGGGGTCGGCATCCCAGGATGGAAAGAGGCCACCGCCGAAGTTGATAGCGGAAACGAGCGGGCCGACGTGATGCTCAAGGCGATCGCCGATGCCTATGCTGAGGCGGAGGAAGAATGATGCAGCATCATCGCGGCGTCTTCTTCGGCGGCGTCCAAAAGGCACTTGCAGCCGCCCTTTACGACGCAGGCCAAACCGATCGCGAGATCGCCGACGCCATCCCAACGTCGGTTAACAACATCATCTGGTGGCGCAAAGAGGAAGCGCTGCCCGAGCATCGCCCGGCGGGTGAGGCTGAGGAAAACAGCGAGCCCGTGAAGCGTGAGCCGGTTCCCCAGCAGAAGCGGACAGCGGAGCCCACCGTCTTCGCGCAGCCTATCACCGACACGCGAGCAATCTCCGTTAGTGACGCCCAGGCCGCGTTCATCGCGCCGGTGCGGCCCGAGGGCGACAACGCCCTGGAGATCGGCACGTGCATGGAGGCGAACGTGTTCGTCGACCTCGAGGAACTCCTGACCACGCGGCTGCTGATTCAGGGCAATAGCGGCAGCGGCAAGAGCCATCTGCTTCGCAAGCTGCTCGAGGAAAGCACCGGCGTCGTTCAGCAGATCATCGTTGATCCGGAGGCGGACTTCGTCTCCTTCGGCGAGACGTTCGGCTATACCGTTGTTGACGCTGCCAAGTTCAAGCCATCGAAGCTGGCCAGCGTGGCTCGGAAGGCGCGCGAGTTGCGCGGATCGATCGTGCTGACCCTCGAAGGCATGCCGATCGACGACCAGCTGCGCGCGGTCGCCGCGTTCCTCAACGGCCTGTTCGACGCGCCGCCTGAGCATTGGCATCCGGCGATCGTCGCGGTCGACGAGGCGCACCTGTTCGCCCCCAACGGGGACAACGGGGAAGATAAGGAGGCGCGCAAGGAAGGCCAGCAAGCGATGGCGAATCTCATGAGCCGGGGTCGCAAGCGTGGGTTGGCGGGGATCATCGCAACGCAGCGCCTCTCTAAGCTGCACAAGAACGTCGCCGCCGAGGCTTCGAACTTCCTGCTCGGCCGAACCTTCCTCGACATCGATATCGCGCGCGCGGTCGACCTGCTCGGTATGTCGCGAGCCGATGGCGAGCAGGTGCGCAATCTCAACCGCGGCGAGTTCTTAGGCCTCGGTCCAGCGATAGCCCGCCGCCCCTTGAAGGTGACGGTCGGCGCAGTGATGACGGTCGGCAAGGCGGGCGCATCAAAGGGCCTCACCCCTTTGCCGTCGACCAGCGCTGCGGACATGGCGTCGATGATGTTGGCCGATGACGATCAACCCGCAACCCCAGCTTTGCGAGTAGTGAAATGAACGGACCAAAACCCAAATCTGTGCCGCCGGAATTGCTGGCGATGATGGTGGAACTACTGCCGACGATTGGAAGCCTACGCGATCTTGCCGCCATCACAGGCTTGCACCTGTTCGAGGTCCGGCGTGTGACAGCACCGTTTCTCGCCATCATGAAACTCAATGGGACGCATCCGAAGTGCGGCTGCGGCAAACTTAGGTTTCACCCTTTCGGCTGTAGTGGTTTCCGAGGCAAAAACACGCCTACGGACAACTTGCCCGGGCATACTCGCGAGGAAACGAAGCGCCTGCTTCAGCAACGCGAAATCGCAATTACTATGCTTGTCGACGGCGCGCGGTTCGCGGAGGTCGATGCCGCCCTTGGAATGTCGAAGGGTAGCTCAATTAAATACTTGCGATTTATGACCGACGAGCAGCGGCAGCACCGCGAGGCGATCCGACCGCCCGTCCGGTCACCGAGCCATTGCGCGAGTGTTTCGGCATGATCCGCCTAGCCGCAGCAACATCGCCGGTGGATCTCGCGTGGGCAGCCTTCGACGCCGCCGCTTTACGACTGAACTACCTGTACCGACTGGTCGATCTGACGACGGACACGCCCGCCGATCGCGCGCAGCGGATGAAGCTCGCAGGAGAGACGGCTCGGCTTTGGGACGAATGGCGCAAGCTGTTCCTTGGCGAGGAATCGGGGGACGCCGCATGAGCCCCGCTGCCGAGCAGGCTTGCCGGTTCGTGCAGCTAGTCGCTCAGGCCGCGCCGCACCCGGGCAACGCGCTCGACGAAACGATCGTCTCAGTCGCGCAGAAGATCGCCGCCGAGATCCGGCGCGAGCAATTTCAAACGAGCCGCTCCGGCGTGCCACTCACGAGGAAAGCATGATGACTTCCACCAGCCAACCGCTGACGTCCGCCACGGCGCCAAACACGAAGTCTTTCGCAGGCAACTACCTCCTGTGGCGCAAGTCCGGGCAGAACCTTCGCAAGGGCACCCCCGGCGGCAGCGGAAGCCCGAAGTTTCGCCACCCGTCCTTCGCCGCCGCCGAGATTGAGGCTCATCGTCTACTGAGCATGTTCCCGGAATCGTCGTTCGTCATCCTGCAGGAAGTGGCCCGGGTAAAGCTCGCTCCGATCGCCGACACGGCGGAGGCCGCATGATGGTGCAACATGCTCCACGCCTTCTTACCAGCGCCGACGTCAACGGCCGCGACGTCTCATTCTTCTCCCCGCCGCATCCGCAGCCTGATTTTCCCTGGGTTGACGTTGAGGATCTTGCTGCAGCCTTCCTCGATGCCGAGGCGGCAAAGAGAATGGTACAGCACGCTCACGCCTTTGACCGGGATAAGCGCCCGGTGACGACGGCACGAAATGGCGACAAGATTGTCACGATCATTCCCCACGCGCTCGCGCAGGGGCTGTGCGGCGCAATCGACCAGTGGCAAGGTTTCGTTGGCAAAGATGAGGATGACACCGGCCCCGCGTACGACGCCTATTGTCGCGCTGCCGGAGTCGTTGCGGCCGATCATTGGCCACTAGACTTTGACCAGATGATTTACGCTTTTCGGCACCCCGGCGGCCCTTTCTTGGAGGGGGTATGACGTTCGGCCGCATGCTGATTTCAGCTTGGCTAACGGCCCAGTTGGTCGATCCGACGTGGAGCGGGTCTCGAATCTGGGCAGTGATTATTGCCGCCTTCGTTTGGCACGTCGCTACCACTGACCCTCTGCCCGCAGCGATCAACCACGGGCTCGAAGCTTTCAAAGAAAGGCATCAACGATGATGGATCCCGCAACTTTCGAGGCGTTCAACGCCCTTGCAAATGAAACATCACGCGACGTCGGCGATCGGATTCTTACGATCACTGAGCAGGCAGTCTCTCCCCTTTTGAATGCGCAAGCCGTGTTCGTTGGGGCGCTGACCGGCGGGCTGACCGGAGTGATGAAGGTGTTGCACGCGGCCGCACAGGCGGGAGTGATCACGGACGTGCAGGACACCTTCGACCTGCTCATTCGACAAACCGCCGACACCTGGGGGCAGATGCGCGGCGAAGGCCCCGCCTATTCGGGAAAGCTGCAATGACAAGCGAGATCGCCACAACCGCCGACAACGATCGCTTGGTCATGCTCAAAGTCGTTGAGGAGATCGTCGGCCTAAAGCGGACGCGGATCTATAAGCTAATCCGCGAAAGTGACTTCCCGCCGCCTTACAAACCGGGTGGCGCAGGCTCGCGGTGGAGCGAAAGCGAGGTGCGGGCATGGGTGGAACGGATCAAACGGGCGAGAGCAGCATGACGGAGCCAATTCACCCAGATAGCCCCGGGGCAGCGCGAGCACTCAACACATCTGAGGAATCCAGTCGAGAACCACCGGCAATTCAACGAAGAGTTATGCCCGCTACGGGTATGTGGTCGACATAAACTTCTAAAGACAACGCGTCTAATAAACGACGGTCTTCATCAGAAAAGCGATGGAGTTCTACGTGTCCAGTATTCGGCCCATCAGGGGCATGAACAATTCTAATTTGCTTGTCGTATTGGGCGGCCGTCGTTCGCGTCAGTCCCGCCAGGCCGACGGCAAAGTACGATTTGCCGCCCAGCTTTTTCTCTCGGAGGGTATCACGAAAAGCTGAGGCCGCCATTTCAACTGTCGACCGCTCATGTGGCCCATAGTGCTCAAGCCACGTAAGCGAGAGCCCACCCTTGTCACTCTCCCGCACAGAAAACGCGGTCCCAAGGATACCCATGAACTCGTCGGTAT
>Ga0308164_10003929_pt1 | contig 12960 bp, 10 predicted proteins | sample PhyTR2_FD_201031 | JGI IMG/M metagenome (GOLD analysis project Ga0308164, IMG submission 201031) | Phyllosphere microbial communities from UC Gill Tract Community Farm, Albany, California, United States - DLSLT.R2 | ecosystem: Host-associated > Plants > Phyllosphere > Unclassified | place: USA... | reverse complement strand
CGGCGTCTCGCTGCCAACCCTGCGCAAGCGGCGCGACGCCGCGATACTGCGCCTGAACGAGGTGGCTGGACTACAGGAGGAACAACGATGGGCATGACGAACCTGGATCGCAAACTGCAAGCCGGCGCACTGCTGGCGCGCCGCGTGGAAGGCGATGGCCTGATGCTGGCCGACGCTGTCCTGCTGCAGGCACTTAGTGGCAGCCGGCCGCTGACGCACGGCGAACGCGCGGCGCTGCAGGCGTCGCCCCTGACGCTGCGCCGCATGCGCCATCTGGCCAATGCAATTCGTACTCAGCACGTAAGCTGGACCGGCAGCGCGGGACTGCTACGCGCGGCCGACAGCGGCGCACCACTGGACGTCCTGCGCACGGATGACCGGATGTGGCGCCTGCACTTCGTCGACCAGGGCGGTGTGCCCGGCGTGGTCGTCCAGCTCGATCTGGACGCCCCGGGCGCCGCGCAACTGCTGGCAGCGCGCGCGACGATCGCCGTGCGCGACGGCGCCGGCAGCGTGATCGTGCAGGGTAGCCTGGACGCGGACGGCGAGTGCGAAGGCCCGTGGCCGTTTGCGGCTTCCCCGTCGGTCCATTTTCAACGGCATGGCGCACGCTTTGATGTAGTGCCCATTGCGACGCCCGTGCCCCCATCCACATAGTGCAGTTCCCGAATTCGCTCAAGGATAACGATGCTAGGTTCTTTGTTCAGGAATCCCCTGCGACGCCCGCCACGGCAGGACGCGTTCGACGCGAGCCTGCTTGGCAGCGTGGCAATCGCGTTGCCGGCGCCAGCCGGGATCACCATTCCTGCGCCGTGCGCCGCCGTGCTGGTCGACCGGGGTGGCCGCAGCCGGCGCCTGGCATCGGGCAGCCGCATCGCAGCCCTCGATGGGGAAACCGCCTGGTGCGTCCATCCGGGGCCGTACACCTGTGATCTCGTCCCGTTTGCCGGCGCCCCCGAGATTGGCCTGCACGTGAGCTTTGCCGTCGATGCCAGCGATCCGCGCGCCACGCACCAGCGTTTCGATCTGTTCCTGGCCAGCGAAGCGGGCAGCGTGGTCGACCTCGCGGGCTTTGGCGCGCTGGCGCAAATGGCGCTGCAGCGCGAGCTGGCCCAAGGGAACCTTGAACTGCCACCCTGCACGACGCTCGAAGAATGGAACACGTTCCGGTCGGGCTTCAACCAGCTGATGTACACGCGCTTCGGCGTGACGGTCGACGATTGCGTGCCGGTCGACCTGGGCGCGGCGCACGATTATCCGGCGCTGCTCGAAGCCCGGCTGGCGGCGCAGGTCGTGCTTGCGACGGCGGCAGCGTCGGCTGAACCGGCGGTTGCGTTGACGGCGATGCCGGCCGAAGCATTCGTGCCGGCCTGCGAAGATGCCCGCGCCTTGCGCCGCCTGTTCCTGGAACTGCCGTGCCTGATGTGCGCGGTGCGCATGGCCGTGCTGCCGGCCGATCAGGTGCGCTTTCGCCAGCACCAGGAATTGCTGCGCCGGCTCGACCTGGTCAGCCTGTCGGTCGGCACGATGCCGGCGCTCGAACTGGCCGCGCCCGGCCAGCCACTGGCGCCCGAGGAGCAGCTGCGCCGCGCACGCCACAGTCGCCGCGCCGCCGCCGCGCTCGACGAAGCCTGGGCGCTGCTGGCGCGCATGAAGGTCGCCGGCGAAGGGCCGCTCGACGTGCTGTTCGACGAAGCCGACCGCATCGTTGCCAATCTCGAGGTTGAAACTGGTGCGCGCCGTCTCACGCAGGTGCAGGACGAGGTGACGGCATGACGGCGCCCGTGTTCGAAGCGAGCTGCCGCAGCATTCTGCCGGACGGCAGCATGCTCACCATCACCGCGACGCGTCGCCCACGTGCGGGCCGCGCCGACGTCAAGTGCAGCGTGCCCGGTGCGCCGGCGCAGGCCGAACGGATGCAGCAGGTGGTGCGCCTGGCGCGCCATACCGAGCCGCGCTACGACAGCCGCGATCAGGTGGTGCTCAGCGCCGACCGCGCGTTGGATCCGGCCACACGCGACTGGGAACTCGCTGCCGTGCTGGCCGACCGCATCGTGCGCGGCGTGTTTCAGGCGGCGCGACCCGTGGTGGCCAATGGCTGGTCCGACGCCTGGCACCTGGGCCGGATCGATGGCCGCGCCCTGGTCAATGTGCCCGACGGCGTGCTGGCGGGCGGCCCGGACGCCTTACCGCACCTGGGCGCGCTGACGGGTCAGCCCGATCCCGTCGCAGCCACGGCCAGCGCGCGCGCCTGGTTCCCGCTGCACAGCGGCGGCGAGCATGATGATCTCGGCTGGGTCGACGTGAGCGTGCGGCCGCTGGTCGGTGCGCTTGACGCCGACGACGATGCCATCAGCGTGCCCGACCTGGACGCGCTGCGCCAGGGCCAGGTGCGGGCCGTCCTGGTCGGCGCCCGGCATTTTGACGGTCGCGGTCAGGGTCAGTGGAAGACGACGGTGCGCTTTGGCGAGACGGGCTTTTCCGGCGACTCGTACGGCTTGGCGCTGGTAATGGCCGACCGCATCGCGCGCGGCCGTGAATTCATGGCGCGGGGAAGGGTGATCGCCACCGGCACGTCGAGCGCCTGGCATGCAGGCAAGGTCGAGACCGTGGACGCGCTGGCGCCGAAGTGCGCGCTGATCCTGCGCGAAGCGGGGCCGGGCGACCGCATCCTGCTGCCCAAGGCGTGGGAAAGCGCGCTGCCGCAGGGCATGCGCGAGGCGCTGCGTGCGCGTGGCGCGAGCCTGGCCTGTGTGGAACGCATCGGCATCATTTGAGATCGCAGGTTTGACATCGCGGGCGTGCGCGAGCGCACCGCGGCCGCAGACAGTGCGCTGCTAGAATTGGCAGGTTCGTCGGCAGGTTCGACAGCGGGTTGGCAAGCAGAAGGCAAGAGAGAAAACGGAGTCAGCTATGTTGCACATGTTCGGAGTAAACGGCGCCAGCTGCCCGCGGTGCGAGCGCAAGAATGGGGCCGATGCGCGCTACTGCGCGGGCTGCGGCGTGATCCTGGGGGCGCCGCGCAGCAAGCCGGTGCTGGTCGAGAACCGCTGGGTGCCCGCGCCCGATGAACTGGCCGTGTTCTTTGGCCTGCGCGAATTGTCCGGGCTGTTCGTCAAGACGCTGCGCGTGCCCGCCACGGCGCGCGGCTTTATCCTGCAGGGTGACAAGGCGACCGAAGTGCCGCAAGGCGAATACGAACTCGAAGGCTTCTTCACGCGCCTGAACCATCTGCTGCGCGACCAGCACGCCGAAATCCTCGTCACGCGCACGACGGCGCTGCCGGTGCCATTCGAGTTCGACGACATCCCGACCTGCGAGCAGCTCGCGATCTCGGTGCGCTTCACGGTCAGCATCAAAATCGAGAACGTTCCGGCCTTTGCGCGCCACTTCATGACCACGCCCGGCACCATCGGCACGCCCGAGTTGCGCGAACTGCTGGCCCATCCGGTGCGCCAGCTGGCACTCGAATTCATCGGCGCGCGCTCGATCCGCGAGATGGCGGCCGGTGGCGCGCTGCGCGAAGAACTCGATGAACGCCTGCAGGGCGGCCTCAAGCTTTTGCTGGCCGATTACGGCCTGGCCGTGACGAGCGTGCAGACGGTGGAGCTGCGCCACGACAAATACGACGCCAACCGCGCGCGCGTGGGCAGCATGTGGCTCGCCGCCGACGAGCAGCACGTGCAACTGGCGCACAAGCGTCACCTGGACGAGCTGTACACGGCCGAAGAATGGCAGGGCATCAAGCGCAGCGAAGAAGAAGCGCACCTGCGCATCCGCCGCGCCGAGCTGCGCCAGGACGACGCCATCGCACGTGCCGAGATGTCGCTGCAGGGTGCGGACCGCGCACACGGCGTGCGTGCACGCCAGATCGAATTGTATGGCCGCATCCTCGAAGCGAACTCGCGCGAGCAGGCGCTGGCGCAGGGCGCGGGTGACGTGCTGGCCGAGCTGCAGCACGAGGCCGCGCAAAAAGGGGCGCAGCGCGCCGACGAAGCCGCGCAGTGGCAGCACCTGCGCGCGCTGGCCGCCGTGCACATGCGCGCCGAAGTCGCCAGCGCCCAGCAGGAAGCGCAGCATGCGCGCCAGTCGGCGCAGCAGCGTTTCTCGCAGCAGTTGCTGCAGCAGCAGATCCGCCACAAGATCGACCAGGCGCGCCTGATCGAGGACGCGACGCGCCAGCGTGACGAACTCATTCGCCTGCGCGAGAGCGAAGCCGAAGCGGCGCGCCGCATGCGCGACATCGACGAAGCCGAATACCAGGCGCGCTACCAGGCCCTGAAGCTGGCCAACGATGCGCGCCTGCGCGAGGCCGGCCGCACGCAGGAATGGGAAGACGAACAGGCGCGCCAGCGCATCGAGGGCGCCCGGCGCGGCGCCGGCAAGCTCGATGCCGAGGTCCAGCAGGACAAACTGCAGCGCACGATCGAGCTCGAAGCACTGCAAGCGCGCTCGCTGCAGGACGTGACGCTGCACGCGGACGAACGCCGCGCCGGCCTGGGCGAGGCGGCGCGCGCCGGCGAGCGGGCGCATGAGATCGCGCTCGCGCGTCTGGCGATGGAACGCGCCGCCGCGCTGGGCGCGATGGACGACACGGCCAAGCTGGCCCTGGCCGATGCTGCCAATGCCGTGGTGCTGGCCGATTACCTCAAAACGCGCGTGCATGCCGACATGGATGCTGACCAGTTGACGGCGCTGGCCGGCGTCGCCGGCGCCGGCAAGGTCGAGCCGGGCGAAGCAGCGCGCGCGGCGGCGCAGCTGGTGCGCGACGAACAGGCGCGCCGTGAACATGAAGTGGACAAGGACCGGCGCCATCAGCTCGACCTCTTGCGACTGCAGAACGACGTGAACAAGGCCGCCTTGCATGCGCAGGCCGGTGTGGCGGGCGCGCGCCAGTGCGTGCACGGCCACGCCCTGCAACGCGACGATCGCGTGTGCGCCGCCTGCGGCGGGGCGCCGTCTGCCTGATCGATCAATGCAAACAGCCATCGACAAGATCCGCGAACTGCGCGCACTGCACGACGACGGCCTGTTGAGCCGGCAAGAGTTCGAGCTGCGCAAGAACGCGATCCTCGACGCGGCCTACCAGCCGGGCGAGCGGCCCGCGGATCCGGATGCGCTCTACGACGCTTCTGCGCCTGCAGCGCGCCCGGGCACCGAAATCGGCCTGATGACGGGCCAGGAAATCGGCCCGCAAAACCGGCGCTACCGGCTCGAACGCCTGATCGCGCATGGCGGCATGGGCCAGGTGTGGCAGGCGACTGACCTGGCCACGCACGCCGAGCTGGGGCACAGCGCCCAGGTCGCGCTCAAGATCCTGCCGGCGCATGCGACATCTGCCGCCAGCCACGCCAAGCTCCTGATCCAGGAAGCCACGCGCGCGCGGCGCCTGGCGCACGAGCACATCGTGCGCGTTTATGAATGGGCGCAGGACCCGGCCACGTCGAGCTTTTTCCTGATCATGGAGTATCTCGAAGGCGAAGACCTCGACGCCGTGCTGGCGCGCGAAGGCCGACTGCCATTGGCGCGCGTGCTGGCCTTGCTCGACCCTGTCGCCGCCGCGCTCGACTATGCGTGGGACCGGCATCACCTGGTCCACCGCGACATCAAGCCCGGCAATGTGTTCGTCACGACCAAGGGCGACGTCAAGCTGCTCGACTTCGGCATCGCGGCGCGCGCGCGGGCCAGCGGTCCGGCGTCGAAGCTCGATGCACCGGCCACGTCCGGCACGGCCGGCTACCGCGCGCCGGAAGCCGTGATCGAAGGCCGTACGCCAGAACCCACATTGGACGTGTATGCGGTTTCCGTCATGATCCACCAGCTGCTCACCGGCGTGCTGCCTGGTGAGCCGGGTGGCACGGTGCCCGAAACGCTGGGTGCGCGCCAGTGGGAGGTGCTGCGCAGCGGTTTCGGGCGCGACCCGGCGGCGCGCCCGGCCAGCGTGCACGCGCTGCTCGCAGCGATCCGCGCGGCGGCCGGGCCGTCCGCCGTCGAACAGGCGGCGCAGGACGCCCGCGAGCGCATCGAGCAGGAACGCGTGGCGCGCGAACTGGCTGCGCGGCGCGCGATCGAGGCCGAGGCGGCTGCCGTCATCAAGGCGCAGCAGGACGAGCAGCGCCGCGTGCAGCTGCGCGAACAGCAGCGGCGCGAACGGCTCGAGGCCGAACAGGCACGCCTGGCGCGCAAGGAATCGCTGCGCCAGCAACTGCTGGCCCGGCGCGACGAAGAAGTCGCCAAGACCCAGGCGGCCAAGGAAGAAGCAGCGCGCAAGGCCGCGCAACTCAAGGCCGCGGCAGCCTATCTGGCGCAGCAGAAAAAGGCGCGCGAGGAGGCTGCTGCGAGCACGGTGAGCGAGCCTGTCAGCCAGGAACGGGCGCCCGACGCAGTGGCCGCCGTGGCGGTGGCAGATGTCCCGACGGCGGCGGCGCCGGTCGCCGACACCGGCATCCTGCGCGACGCCTTCATCGACGGCAGTGGCAGTGGCCCGGCGATGGTGCTGATCCAGACGGGGCGCTTCCAGATGGGTTCTCCCGAGCACGAGCGCCGCATCGCGATGGCGGCCGGCTCGCAAAAGAACTGGATCGCGCGTGAAACCCCGCAGCACTGGGTCGGCATCGAGCGTCCGTTTGCGATGGGCCGCTATCCGGTGACGGTGGGCGAGTGGCGCGCCTTCGCGCAGGCAAGCAGCTGGCAGCCGGCCGGCGAGGTCGACTGGGCCGCGCCGGGCTTCCCGCAAACCGACGACCATCCGGTGGTCGGCGTGACGTGGTTCGACGCGCTGCAATACGTGGCGTGGCTGAGCGCAGCGACCGGCAAGCGCTATCGCCTGCCAAGCGAAGCTGAATGGGAATACGCGTGCCGCGCCGGCACGAAGACAGCATTCAATACGGGCGACACGATCGCCACGACGCAAGCCAATTTTGATGGCACCTTTACCTACAACGGCGGGCCGCGCGGCGAGTTCCGGCACGGCACCACGAAGGTCGATACCTTCGCACCGAATGCCTGGGGCCTGCACGACATGCACGGGAATGTCTGGGAATGGGTGCAGGACGTCGTGCACGAAAACTACGACGGCGCGCCGGGCGACGGCAGCGCCTGGGAAACGGGCGGCGACCAGGTGCGCCGCATCCTGCGCGGCGGCTCGTGGCTGTACAACCCGCGCTATCTGCGCTCGGCGCTGCGCAACGGTTTCTCGGCCGTGCTGTCCAACGACATCGTCGGCCTGCGCGTGGTGCGCGAACTGATGTAGGCAGGACTGGAAAGCGCCGGGCGATCCGGTGTACAGTCAGGCATTCCCTTTCTTTTTACGACACCTGCCATGGCCATCGCGCACCTGTTTCGATCCCACGATAAAGACCTGGGCGGCGGTTTCACCGTGCGCCGCATGTTGCCCGCTGCGGCCCGCCAGTCCATCGGGCCGTTCCTGTTTTTCGACCACATGGGGCCGGTGGAAGCGCCGGCCGGCGCCCGCCACGATGTGCGGCCGCATCCGCATATCGGGCTGGCCACGGTGACGTACCTGTTCGAGGGCGCGATCATGCACCGCGACAGCCTGGGCACCGAGCAGCGCATCGAGCCGGGCGCCGTCAACTGGATGACGGCCGGCAGCGGCATCGTGCATTCCGAGCGCACGCCTGAGGATCTGCTCGAGCGCACGCGCCGCACGCACGGCCTGCAACTGTGGGCGGCGCTGCCGCGCGAGCACGAAGAAACGCCGGCCGCGTTCAGCCACACACCCGCCGACCAGATTCCCGAGATTGCACTGCCGGGCGCCACGGTGCGGCTGCTGGTGGGTAGCGCGTTCGGCCAGACGTCACCCGTGCCGACCTTCAGCCAGACGCTGTATCTCGATGTGCAGCTGGCGCCCGGGGCCGCCATCGAACTGGACGACTTGCCCGATGAAACCGCGCTGTACGCGCCGTTCGGCACGATCGAGATCGACGGCGAGCCGGTGGCCGCCAATACGATGGCGATGCTCGAGCCGGGAGCGGCGGTGCGGGTGAGCGCCGCTGCCGGCGCACGCTTTGTCGTGATCGGCGGGGCGCCGCTCGACGGCAAGCGCTTCATTTTCTGGAACTTCGTCTCGAGCAGCCGCGAGCGCATCGAACAGGCGGCGCGCGACTGGGAAAACGATCGCTTCGTGCCGTTGGCGGGCGACAATGAACGCATCCCGCTGCCGCAGTGGCCGCCAACCTGGCGCCGCGACTGACCTTGCCGCGCGGCTAACGCGCGCCCGTTCGGTGCGGGCGGGCGTAATCTGGCATCACTCTGTGCGTGTCAATACGAGGAGGTGATGCCATGAAAATTCCTGAACACCTGCGTGCGCCGGCGATCGTGTTCGCCCTGCAGGCCGTGCTGCTGGCCGGTGCGGCGCTGGTTTTTCTGGTGCTGGTGCCGTCGTACGGCTGATCAGGCGCTGAGCGCGGCTGCAATCAGGCTGCGGCGGTCGACGCTGCGCCGGTCGGCGCGTGCCTCGGGATAGGCCGTGGGGACAAAGCGTGCCGCCATGCCGATGCCGGGTTGTTGCACCCGATCGAGCGTGCCACTGGTCGCCAGTGGCGCGTCGCGCCCGCTTGAGCGGTCACGCTGCCAAAAGCCGCCGTCACGATGGAACAGCAGCGGCAGGGCGACGGCGCGGGGCATTGCTCCTAGCTGTGCGCCAGCGCCGTTGAGTACTGCCTGACCGGCCGGCGGCACCGCATCCGGCGCCGTCAGATAAAAACACTCGGCCCGGGCACCCGCGTCGAGCCGGTGCAGCACGACCGCATGCGCCAGCAGCGCCGTCACTTCGAGTGTGACGATGCCCTTGATGCTGGCCGTCAGTTCGATGCGCATGCCCAGGCGCAGCTGGACCGGCATGTGTTTGCCGGGCCAGACGCCATCGAGCAGCAAGCCATAGCGCGAGACGTCTTCGATCTCGAACCCGGCACGGCTGCGGCGGATAATGGCGTGGCGGCCGGACAGCCGGCGCGTCAGGCCACCGATGTCCATGCCGGTTTCGCCATGGTGCGCCAGCAGCACGTCGGCGTCGGGCGCGTCGAGCTCGAAGCGGCCGAGCATGAATTCGTCGAGCGCGAACAGGCGCACGTGGCGCTGCGTGGCCGAATCGGCTTCGGCGTGCACAAGGCAGGCGCTGTCGGTCAGGCACGGGTGCGCGGCCGGCTGGGCGGGCAGGTCGATCTCGATCAGGTCTTCGTCCCAGGCAATGGTGGTCATGCCCATGTCGATCTTGCCGCTGCCGTTGCCGCCGTCCAGGTTCAGGTGGGCAATGGATGCGTTGCGGGCCACGACGTCGATATCGATCCGGCCGCCGCCCGGTGCATTGACGCGGGCGATGCCGGCATCGTCGGCCGTGACGCGCACGTTCTTGTGCGTGGCGAGGAAGGTCTGGTGAATTTCACCCAGGCTGGCATCCTGGCGCGGCACGAGGATCACGGGCGAGCAGGTCCAGGTGCGGCTGGCATCGGGCGCATGGACGTGGCGGCTGTGCAGTTCGATCTCGATGCGGTACTGGCCGTGTTCGAGGCCGCGTGATGAAAATTCGAGAAACAGCGGTCGCCAGTCGCCGCGCGAGGTGCGCTGGAAGCAATAGCTCTCGCCGCCGTGCAGGCGCAGCGCCGAATGTACAAGCATGCGCACGTCGGGCGCGCAATCCATCGGCATGCCACGCAACTCGAGACGCAGGGCCTGGCGGCCGCCAGCGGCGCGCGGATCGAACCCGCTGATGTGCAGTTGCGGGCGCTGCAGGCTGGTCGACTCAGGTGCCGGTGATGGGAGGACCGTGTCCCGGCGCGTGCGCACCGCGCTGATCGTGTCGAAACTGGCTGGCAAGCCATCGACCACTGCGTTTGCCGACGGCGGCAACGGCGCAGCGTGCGCCTGATACGCACCGGCTGCCGCCTCGGGCTGCGCATGCCCATGCGCGCACCGCACCTCGCCGGGGGCGACCCAGACGGTGCAGTGCGGATGCGCGGGATTGCGGCAGCGATTCATGTCAGATTGATCAGTTTAGAAAGTTTGAAAACGGTATTGCAAGCTTACGCTGTTTTCAGCAGGCACGGCGCACCGAGCTCGTTGATTATCAACATTATTTACCTACGGCATCAATTTATTTTGCCATCTTTCCGACGTTCAATAACTTGCGCCGTCGTCTTCCAGTGGCAACGCGGTTTCGTCGGCGTGGCGGGGCAGGGGGCGCAGTACGAGCGCCGTCAGATTATCCGGTTGCAGACCAGCTGGCGGCTCGTGTTCCATCAGTCCGAACAGGCGTTCGACGAGCGTCGCCGCCGCTGGCGCATCGGCCAGCAGCGCCGGCCAGCGCGCGACAAACATGTCCGGCTGGGCGCACGACCAGAAGCCGTCGGTGGCCAGCAGATACGCTGCGTCGGTCCGCAGCTGCAGCGCGCGGCGGTCGGGCAGGTGGGCCAGCCAGCAGGGCAGGTTGGCGGGCGTGAGGGCAAACAAGCCATCGGACAGGCGCGATGGATCGGCAAAGGCATTGCCAAGAATGAATGCCTGGGCAATCTGCGGCGCGTGGCGGCCATGGACTTCGCGCCACCAGTCGGCTTCGCCAAGCCGGCCGGCGAGTGCGGCGCCGGTGGCCGGTACGTGGTCGACCGTCAGCGCCGCGGCCTGCTGCGCATCGAGCTCATACAGCCGCGAGTCGCCCACGTGGTACAGCAGCGGCGCGGCGCCGGGCGGCAGTTCGAGCAGCGTCAGCGTGGTGCCGGGCCGGCCTGTCGCGCCGACGCCATCGGCAAACTGCGCCTGCAGCGTGGCATGCAGGACATCGAGCTGGGCCGTCAACGCATCGAGTGTCGTGCAGGGCGGCATGGCAAGAAGACCGGCGGCAAGCGCTTCAGCCGCTTCGCGCCCGTGGCCATGGCCGCCCATCCCGTCGAGGACTGCCAGACGACCATGCCCGGCGGGCCAGCCGGTGATCGTCGAGATGACCGGCAGCTGGTCGTGCAGATGGCAGGCGCGGCCGTCGAAATCGATGACGACGAGATTGTCCTGGTTTTCGCTGCGGGTGGCGGGCCCCACGCCCACACGGCTCGCGACGGCGACATCGAAGGAGGGGGCAAAGCGAAAGTCGGCAAGCGTCGATGGCATGGGCTGGAGGTGTGGTGGGATGATGACACTGTACTACTGTTTGTTGGCAAGTCATGCGTTGAACAGATGCGATTATTCGCGCCACCAACGGGCTACGAACCTGCAACCAAGAACCCCGGTCATGGTATGTTGACGTTTCCATCACACCTTCTCGAAACGCGCCATGGTCATCCGTCCCCTCGATTCTGCCGACGTGCCGGTCCTGGCGCCGGCCATGGCCGCGCTGCTGCGCAGCCTGGCGCTGGAATTCATCGTGCACGAATCAACGCCGCTCGGCGCCGCGGCCTTCCTGGCCGAGAATGACGAGCGAGGCATCCGCGGCTACCTGGCGCGCGGGTATGCCTATCATGTTGCGCTCGATGGCGAGCGGCTGGCCGGCTTCATCGCGATCCGCGACAACAGCCATCTGTTTCACCTGTTCGTCGGCACCGCCTGGCAGCGGCAGGGACTGGCGCGGCGCCTGTGGCACGCCGCGCGCGCTGCCGCCATCGCGCGCGGCGGAGACGGCAATTTCACGGTCAATGCGTCGAACTACGCCGTGTCGGCCTACGAACGGCTCGGCTTCGTGCGGGTGGCGCCGACCCAGTGCGTCAAGGGACTGTCGTTCAATCCGATGCACCTTGCCTGGGCAGGGGATTGAAGCCAGTCAGGCCCTGACCTGAGTCATCGGCCATGTAACGCACTGTGCACTTTCAGTATATATTGCCTCGCGACAAAAGTTTTCGTTTTGGCAGCAGGTTACAATGGTGGTCGTCCGTATCGGACGTGAGCGGTGCATTGGCGCGCCGTGCTCGACAAGTTTTGATGATGATGATTCTGTATAACCTGATCCGCACACTTCCTGCAACCGTCCTGCCCAAGGCAGCATGGGAGACATGGGCATGAGCGCGACAGCGCCGTCGATGCCTTCCATTTCGCGCGCGTTCGGCAAAACCCTGATGACCACCATGGGCATGACCGTGGTGGGATTCATCTCATCCGTCATCACCGCCCGCATATTGGGCCCGGAAGGGCGCGGCCTGCTGTCGGCGGCCATCCTGGTCTGTTCGCTGTCCGCCGGTATCGCGCAGTGCGGTATGGGCAGCAGCTATCTGTATCACTTCGGCGCAGCGAGGCAGTTTCCGTATCTGCGCTTCCTTCTGCTGTCGCTGCTGAGCATCAGCATCTTTGCCACTGCGCTGGCCGCCGCGGGGCTGCAATTGAGCGATGCGGTGCAGCTGCACCGGTTCATGTGGCTGATCCTGGCGTTTGCCGCGTTCATGGCAAGCCAGATGTATCTCTTCACGCTCACCCAACTGCATTCGGATCTGCATTTCTTCAATATCCTGCGCTTTACGCAGGTGTTCGGGAATCTGGTCCTGATGCTGCCCCTGGTGCTGTGGTTCGACGTGGTGAGCTTTGAACAGATCCTGGCCACGCAATTGCTGATGCTGATTGGCGTCACGGTCATGGGGCTGTGGTGGACGCGCAAGCACCGGGTCTGGCAATTGAAGGTCGAGGTCAAGGAGCCGGTTCAGCCCTGGGTGGTCTTGCGCTATGGTTTTCACCAGCAGGGCATTGGGTTGCTGAGCTTATTTCTGGTCAATTTCGACAAGCTGTTCCTGCTCAATCGCGGCACCATCCGCGAATACGGTTTTTATGCGCTGGCATTCACGACGTCGCGCCTGATCGGGGCGGTGCAGGAATCGGCGTCGGTCGCGCTGTTTTCGCGCTTTGCAGGCCGGGATGAGCAAGCACTGAGCCAGGCGGTGCGCAATACCTTCCGCGTGACGTTCATGCCGCTGATGGTGCTGGCCGCGATCGGCGGTGCGCTGTCGCCCTGGCTGCTCAACCTCATCTATGGCA
>Ga0308164_10003928_pt1 | contig 12963 bp, 7 predicted proteins | sample PhyTR2_FD_201031 | JGI IMG/M metagenome (GOLD analysis project Ga0308164, IMG submission 201031) | Phyllosphere microbial communities from UC Gill Tract Community Farm, Albany, California, United States - DLSLT.R2 | ecosystem: Host-associated > Plants > Phyllosphere > Unclassified | place: USA... | reverse complement strand
TGCGCTGCTCGGGCCGGCGCGTCTGGTGCAGCGTCTGGAGCACGTTTTCGAGCGCATCGGGCGTGTGGGCGTAGTCTACCAGCCCCGCAATGGGCTGGCCGGGCACCGTTACGGGCTCGAAGCGGCCGGGCGCCGTCGTCAATCCGGAGAGGATGGTAAGCACTTCGGTCGGGTCCTCGCCAAGCAGCACGGCGGCGCCGTACACGGCCAGCAGGTTGTAGGCGTTGAAGACGCCGATAAGGCGAAAATGTACTTCCTGGCCGTCTATTTCGAGCAGCAGGCCGTGCATCTCATTGGCTACCAGGCGGGCCCGAAAATCGGCAGCCGAGCGCAGCGAGTAGCCAGCGCGGCGGGCAACTGTATTTTGCAACATCACCGGGCCGCGCTTGTCGTCGGCGTTGGTGAGGGCAAACGCGGTTTTGGGCAGCGCGTCAAAGAAGCCTTTTTTGGCTTTCAGGTAGTTATCGAAGGTGCCGTGGTAGTCGAGGTGGTCGTGGGTAAGGTTGGTGAAAACCCCGCCCGCAAAGCGCAGGCCGCCCACCCGGTGCTGGGCCACGGCGTGGCTGCTCACCTCCATGCAGGCATGGGTGCAGCCGGCGGCCACCATTTGCGCCAGCAGCTCGTTGAGCCGGATGGCGTCGGGCGTGGTATGGGTGCTGGGGATTACGGTTTCGTCAATCTGATTTTGCACCGTGCTCAGCAGGCCGGCGTGATAGCCCAGCTCGCGCAACAGCTTGTGCAAGAGCGTAGCACAAGTAGTTTTGCCGTTGGTGCCGGTTACGCCCACCAGGGCTAGCTGGCGCGAGGGATGGCCATAGAAAGCACTCGCTACGGGGCCAAGCGCGGCGGCACTGTCAGCCACCTGCACGTAGGTGGTGGCGGGGTTGAGGGTGGCCGGCAGCTCCTCGCAAAGCACCACGGCCGCGCCTTGCGCCACAGCTTTCTCGATAAACTTATGCCCGTCGGTAGCAGTGCCGCGCAGGGCGCAGAACAGCATACCCGGCCCCGCCTGGCGCGAATCGAGGGTAAGGCCGGCCACGGGCACGTCGGGGTTGCCGGGCTGGGCTAGCACGTCGACCTCGGTGAGCAGGGCAAAAAGCGGGAGCGTACTCATGCGGATTTTCGGTTTTTGGCGGTGGTCGTTCCGGCCGAAGGTCTCGACACCGGTGCAGCACTGCGCTGCGTCGTGCGGATATCCACCTTAGTAGGAGTAGCGGGCTTTTTAGATTTGGCCGGCTTTTCTTTCCCCTTCGGCTCAGCAGTTGGCTTGTTCTTCGCTTTTTCTTTGGTTGAAGCGGACGAGCTAGCCGGTTTCTTAGTCGCCTTGGTTGCTAGCTTGGCAGCCGTTTCGGGCGATGCACTCGTGGGCTTTTCAGCTTTGGTGCCCGAAGCTTTGGCTTTGGCCGTAGCCAGCTTAGCGGTGGGCCTAGTGGCAGAGGCGGCCGGCTTGAGTGCCTTAGAACGAGTACCCGATTCGGCCGGAATGAGCAACGTATTCTCCTCCACCTCGGTGTGCACGGGCGCGGGCAGGGCTAGCGGGGCGGCGGTGGGCGCGGCGGTGGGCGTCAAAATAAGCCCTACCAAGAGGCCGCGCTTGGCAAACTCGCCGGGGGCTACCGACTGCTCGCGCACCCGGCCGGTGCCGCTGGCCTGCACTTTCAGGCCCCGGTTTTCGAGCAGAAACAGCGCGTCGCGCAGAGTCAGGCCGCGCACATCGGGCATGCGGCCGGGGTGGGCCACGCTGGCATCGGGGCGCAGCGACACGGTGCGGGCCACGAACGCCGTGTCCACAGCGGCCGTGGCCCGCACCCACTCCTCGCCGCCGGTGGCGCGGGTTTGGCCGGGCAGGCCGATGCGGTCGCACACCAAGGCAATTTCCTGCTGCAAGCCGGCGCGCACCAGCGGCACGGGCGTGCGGCGGGCGGGCACCCTAGCCAGCATGGGCCGCTGGCTAGCCTGGTCGCGGGCCATGCAGCGGTCGGCGATATCGCGAAACACGGGTGCGGCTACTTCGGCTCCCGACCAGCCACCCTTGCTGGGCGAGTCAATTACTACAATACAGCTGTATTTGGGCTTATCAGCCGGAAAAAAGCCGCAGAAGCTGGTCGAATACGTTTTGGTGTAGCGGCCATTCTTGAATTTCCAGGCCGTGCCCGTTTTGCCGGCGATGGTGTAATCCTTGGGCTGAATCTTGCGGGCCGTGCCCTCCAATACTACGCCTTCGAGCATAGCGTGCAGCTTGCGCAGGGTAGCATCGGAGCAGATTTTCGGGTTCAGCACCCGCGTTTCAAAATGCTCGATTACCTGGTCGGCCTGCTTGATTTCGCGCACTATCATGGGCGCCACCTTCACGCCGCCGTTGGCCACGGCGTTGTAGAAGGCCAGCGTTTGGAGCGGCGCCAGCTTCAGCTCGTAGCCGATGCTCATGGTCGAGAGCGAGGTGCGGCTCCAGCTAGGGTCGCGCGGGTCCTTCACGTAGGGCAGGGCCTCGCCGTTCATCTGAAAGCCCAGTGGCTTATCGAGGCCAAATTTCTTGAGATAGTCGGTGTAGCGCGTGGGGTTGCCGGCAAAATGCTCCTGCACCAGCCGCGCCACCCCAATGTTGCTCGACCGCTCAAACACCTGCTGCACCGTGATGCGGCCGTTGGCGTGCGAGTCCGTTTTCACGGCGCCGCCGATGAGCATGCGCCCGGGGCCGGTGTCCACCACATCGTCGAGCTGCAAGGTGGGGTCGGCCTCAAATACCGCCGCCATCGAGGCTAGCTTGAACGTCGAGCCCGGCTCGGTGCGGCCCTGGTCGGCAAAGGCGTAGTTGTAATCCTCCTTATAGGTACCGTCCTCCGCCTTGCCGAGGTTGGCCACAGCCTTGATTTCGCCGGTTTTTACCTCCATCAAAATCACGCAGCCGTACTTGGCATCGTTGGCCACGAGGGCTCGGTACAGCGCGTCCTCGGCGCCATCCTGCAGGTTGATGTCGAGCGTTGTCTTGACATCATAGCCCGGCTGGGGCTTGATTTCGGTGCCGTCGTACACGGGCTTGAAGCCGCCCGGCACGCGCTCAAACAACGCCTCGCCCGGCTTGCCCGCCAGCTTTTGCTGAAAGGTAAACTCCAGGCCCGCACCGTTTTTATCTTCGTTCACGAAGCCCACCGTGCGCTGGGCTAGCCCCCCAAACGGCCGGAAACGCTTGTCAACTTTCTCAAAAATGACGCCGCCCTTGCGCTTGGCCCGGAAGATGGGCCACGTAGCAAACTCCTTCTTTTCCTGAAAGTTAATCTGCCGCGAGTTCAACCGAATGTAGCGCACGTCGCGGTCGCCGTGGGCGGCCATCAGCTTGCGCTTGTATTCGTCCTTGCTACGGTCCTGAAAAAAGCGCGCCAGGCAGCCGGCCAGCGAGTCGACCTTGGCCCTAAACATGGCATCATCGACTACGCCGGGGTCCCAGGCCACCCGGTAGAAGGGCAGCGAAGTGGCCATAATACTCTCGTTATCAGAGTAAATATTGCCCCGGGTGGCAGGCACCGGCTGGTAGCTGATGCGACGCTCCTGCTCCAGAGCGCGCCACTTGGCGCCCTCCTGGTACTGGATGTGCGAGATTTTCCAGGCCACAGCGCCGGAAAACAGCGTCACGCCCAGAAACGCGAGCCGTACCCGCGTGACAATGGATTTTTTAACGCTGCCTTTCATTTAGACGACTTATTAGAAGTTGCTTTGGCCTTCTGACCAGCGCTAGCTTGGACTGCCTTGTACTTTTTTGTACTGGTATTGGCCGCTTGCTTTTTGGCAGCTGCTTTCTGCTGGGGGCTAGCCCCCGATTGCCTGGCGCTGGTTGCAGGCACGCCGGCCGAGTCTTCGGGCGACAAGCCGGGCGGCGGGGCGCCGAGCTCGGGCGTGTCATCATCGGGCAGTCCTAGCTGCTGGCGGCGCGCCCGGCCCTGAATAGAATCAGCCCGCACGGAGGCTACCGAGTCGCGGGCGGCGCGGGCGGCTAGGGTGTCGGCCGTTAGCACGGGCATGGTTTCGAGTTGGGCCTCGTCGAGGCGGCCGGCGGGCACGGCAATGCGGAAAGGCGGCGACGAACTTTCAACCAACCCGATGGCCGCCACCTTGCGGGCCACTTCGCTCTGCTTACTGGCCTCCATGTAGTCCGACTTAAGGGTGGTGTAATCGGCGCGCAAGTCCTCCGTTTCCTGCTTGAGCCGCTGAATGTTACGGTTCATGCGGTTGCCGTAGTGCGTGTTGCCGATGTAGAGTAGAATGAGCAGCATCACGAACAGCAGCTTGGGCAAAAAGCGCACCGGCAGGCCCTCGCGAAACAGCCCGTCGAGGCCCGTAAAGCGGTCGAGCAGCGAAAACAAGCTCCAGCCGGTGGCCGTCACGCCCTCGTTGCGGTCCCAGGCCGGGGCCACGTACTCGGCCGGCGCCGGCGCGGGCTTGCGAGCCTTTTTAGGCTCGGCGGGCGCCGGGGCAGCGGCTTTGGGAGCAATGGGGGCTAGCGGTGGGGTCGGCGCGGGCACGGGGGGCGGCGCGGCCTCAGCCGGCACCTCGTTCACGGGCTCGGGCGCCCGGGGGGGGCGCACGGTGTTGGCGCGGGGCGGACCAGCCGCGGCGGGACGTATGGTATTACCGGCCATGCTTTTACGCGGGAATAGAGGTTCGCACGCCAATGCGCAGCTTGGCGCTGCGGGCGCGGCTGTTTTCGGCTACTTCGTCGGCCGAGGCCTCGGTGGGCTTGCGCGTCAGCGATTCGAAAGGCAGCGCCACGCGGCCGTACAAATCCTTTTCGGCCTGCCCAAAAAACTTACCCTGGCTCAAAAAATTCTTCACCAACCGGTCTTCGAGCGAGTGGTAGCTCATTACAACGAGCCGGCCGCCGGGGCGCAGCACCTGGGCGGTCTGGGTCAGCATTTCCTGCAAGGCCGTCAACTCATCGTTCACTTCAATGCGCAGAGCCTGAAACACTTGGGCCAGGTATTTATTTTCCTTGCCGCGCGCCACCACGGGCTGAATAGCCTGCTTGAGCTCCTGAATGGTACGCAGCTGGCGCTGGCGCCGGGCCTGCACCACGGTAGCGGCCAGGGTGCGGGCGTTGGTGACCTCGCCATACATGCCGAAAATGCGGTGTAGCGCGGCCTCGTCGTAGTCGTTGAGCACATCGGCGGCGGTGGCCACGGAGTTGTCGTGCGGGTCCATACGCATATCGAGCGGCCCATCGAAGCGCGTGCTGAAGCCCCGCTCGGCGGTATCGAACTGGTGCGACGACACGCCCAAATCGGCCAGCAAGCCATCGACGGGTAGCGCATCGCGCTGGGCTAGCTCGGCAGCCAGGTGCCGAAAATTAGCCCGAATGAAGGTAAACTGCGGCCGGGCCAGCTCGGCGGCCTGGCGCTCGGCGGCCTCGTCCTGGTCGAAGCTATAGAGGTGGCCAGCAGCTAGCTTATCAAGTATTCGCGCCGAATGGCCGCCGCCCCCGAAGGTAACATCGACGTAGCGGCCGCCGGGCACGAGGTCGAGGCCAGCCAGGCATTCGGCCAGCATTACGGGGCGGTGGTAGGCGGTATCGTTGGGGCGGGTGCTTGTGCTCATGCGGCCAGGCCGGGCAGGGCCGGCGTTTCGGGGGTGGCCGACAAGAACTTCTGCGCGAGTTTGGAGAAGGCTTGCTGGTCTTTAATTAGATAATCGTCGTAGCGGGCGGGGTCCCACACTTCGCAGCGGTTGCCGAGGCCCACTATCACGGCCTCCTTTTCAAGGCCGGCGTAGCGGCGCATAGAGCCCGGCAGGCCAAAGCGACCGATGCTGTCGAGTTCAATTTCGGTCATGCCCCGAAAAAAATTGCGCTGAAACTGTCGGTACTCCTCATTAAACTCGTCCAGGGCCATCACCTTGGCATGAATCAGTTCCCAGGCCGAGCGCGGGTACAGCACTAGGCAGGGCTCGAAGCCGCGCACCAGCACCAGCTGGTTGGCATAGGTACTGGGCAGGGTGGCCTTCACCTTGGCAGGCAGCACCAGCCGGCCCTTAGGGTCGAGCTTACAGTCATATTCGCCGGACAGGAGCTGGTGCATGAGAGAAAAGGCCTGCCCGGCAGCAGCCTAGGCTAGGATAACAAAAGTACGTGTGCTTTCAAAAAACTCACCACTTTCTACCACTTTCTACCACAGCCCCAAATCTGCTCCTGTAAGCTGCAATCGCCTATTTAGTCAATAATGCATCTTAGTTGCATTTATTAAACACCTCCTCAGCGAGCGATTGTGAAGCGAAATCAGCGCCAAAAAATAGTTTGTCCGGATTTTATTTTTAGCGAAACGTTATTGCAATAAGAACCCTCTCGCTGGCCCCTAGCACGCCTGAATACTGCGCTGTTAAGTGCTTCTAACCTGCACTATGCTGGTAGGACGCCTTTTTGCCGGGCCGCGTGCGGGGCCGCCGCCGCCAGCATACGGGCGGTCTATCATTTTTCTGTTAATTTTCGGCATCAACTCAGCTCTCATCCGCTTTGCCCGCCCCAACTGCCTTTTCGGAACCGGACTGCCTGCGCCGCCTGAAACAGGACGACGAGCGGGCTTTCGATGCGCTGTTCCGGCACTATAGCGCGCTGGTGTACCGCTTTGCATATAGTTATCTCAAGTCGCGCGCGGCGGCCGAAGAGATTGTGCAAGAGTGTTTTATTAAGATATGGGAGCGGCGCGAGCAACTGCGCGACGATATTCCGCTGAAAGGCTACCTGTTTACCACTGCCCACCACGCGGTGCTGAATGAGCTGCGGCGCGACCAGCACCACCTGCGGCTGCACGGGCAGGTGGCGGCTACCAGCCCCACCAGCGTGGCCAACGAGGCTGAGTACCAGGAAATGGAGGCGCTGTACCTGGCTGCCCTCAACCGCCTGCCCCCCAAGCAGCGCGAGGTATTTGTGCTGAGCCGGCAGCAGGGCCTCTCCTACCCCGAGATTGCCGAGCGCCAGGGTGTATCGGTAAAAACAGTGGAGGCGCATATTATGCAGGCCCTGAAGACATTGCGCAAGTATTTCAACCTGCACGGGGGTGGTGTACTGGGTTTGCTGCTACTGCTGGCACTGGGCAAGCACTAATTTTTCCGAGGTTTTTGCTAGGGTCCGGGGCGGGCGGCGGGGTAGTGAGAACGGCCGCTGGCCGGGCCGTTTTTCTACCTTCGGGGTATGTCGCACGTTTCTTACCTTAGTCTGGCGGTAGCCGGGCTGCTCGCCGCAGCTGGCCTGGCGAGCGTTTCGGTGCCCGGCCACAGCCGGCCTTCGCTATCCCCCCCGGGCTGGCCCACCACGCAGGCGCCGGCCGATACGCTACCCAATCCCCTCAAAATCGTGTTTTTTGGCTCGTCGGTGCCCTTTGGGCAGGGCGCTACGGGCAAATATGGCTACCCGGCGCGCTACGCCGCGCTGCTGGCGCAGCGCGCCACCGCTGGCCAAGGCGCGGCCTGGGCAGTCGCCAATATTTCGGTGCCCGGCGATAATACTACCAAAGTGGCGGCCCGCTGGCAGCGCGATTTAGCGCCCCAGCGCGGGCGCTACGTGGTACTAGCCCTCTCGCTGGGCAACGAGGGCATTCATGGCGGCGGCCAGCCCATTTTCAATCAATTCAAAACCAACCTGGCGCAACTGGTGCAGCGGGCGCGGGCCGCGGGCCTGGTGCCGGTGGTGGCCAACTGCTACACCCGCAACGACTACACGCCCGAAGACTACGCCTTTATCAAGCAGATGAACCTGGTGCTGCACAGCTGGCAAGTGCCAAGTATTAATACGCTCGGAGCCGTGGACGATGGCAACGGCCACTGGGCCCCCGGCTACTGGGACGATGCCCTGCACCCCAACGACGCCGGCCACGCCGAGCTGGCCCATGCCCTGGTGCCCTCGCTGTTTGATGCGCTGCGCGCGGGCAAGGCCCAGCCACGTCGGCAGCCCACGGCCGGCGTGCGGCTGGGCAGCGGCGGGCGCGGGCCGGCTAGCCTGGTGCTTCGGCCCGAAGCCCTGCTGCATCCGTTTACGCAGGTTATCAGCTTTCGCACGGCGGGCGCGGGGCAGCTGGTAACGCTGCAAGACAGCCTGGCCAGCGGAAGCCTGGCCATTGAGCCGAGCGGCGTGCTCACTTACACTTCGGCCAAAGGGGGGAGGCTAGCCAGTACCCGGCGGGCCAATGACAACCGCTGGCACCAGCTGGCGCTGACGCATTACTACGCGTGGGGCCAAACGGTGCTGTACCTCGACGGCGCGGAGGTGGGCCGCCTGCCCGAAAAGCTGCTGACCCGGCAGCTCAGCCTCGGGGGCAGCCGGGCGCCCCGGCAGGTGCAGTACCGTAACTGGCTTTTTTACCGGGCGGGGATGAATGCCGATGAGATGCGGGCCCTGGCGGCCGACTCGCTCCTCAAATCGAGCCTGGAGCTGTATGCCCCGCTCGACGGCCGCCGCGCGCAGCAGCCCGACTCGCTCATCAACCTGGCCCAGAGCACCAACGGCCTGCTGCGCCTGGCTAGCCCCCGGTTTGCGACGCCTCTGCAAAATAGCAGGAAGCCTAGCCAGAAAGCCCCGCGCTAACTTTTTTTCGGGCCCTGACTAAGGGGGAGGCGCCGACCGCCGTGTAGTACTGCAAACGAAGGCGCGCCGGCGCGCCTTCATCCGCCAGATAGCTGGCTTAATCAAGCAGTACTCGCGCGGCGCCCGCCTATGTCCCTCGTTATTACCCAAGCCCTTGTAGCAGCCTACGCCGCCGGCACCGCCACCGCGGCCGAAGCTGCGGCCGTGCGCAGCTGGCTGGCTCAGCCTGCCAACCAGCTGCTGGCCCAGCACTGGATGCAGCTGCATTGGGATGCTCTGGCCACCGCTCCGGCCCTAGCCACGGCCCTACCCGCTGAGCCCGACTACGAGGCCCTGCTGCGGCGCACCCGGCTGCACCTGGTACCGGCCGCGCCGCGCCGCCAGGTGGCCCCGCTGTGGCCCCGTTGGGCGGCAGCCGCCACCCTTGCAGCTACGGTGGCCGGCGGCGGCTGGGTGTTATTTAATGCGCACCGGGCCCCGGCCCCGCTGGCCGTGACCACGCCCTATGGCCAAACGCGCACCCTGGCCCTGCCCGATGGCTCGCAGGTGACGCTGAATGGCCACTCGACCCTGCGCTACGCCGCCACCTGGCTGCCCGACCAGCCCCGCGAGGTGTGGCTCGATGGCGAAGGCTTCTTTTCGGTGCAGCACTTGCCTAACAACCAGCGCTTTCTGGTGCATACCACGGCGGGGCTGCAGGTAGAGGTACTGGGCACGAAGTTCGTGGTGGCCCGGCGGCGCGACCAAACGCGCGTGGTGCTGCTTTCGGGCAAGGTGCGGGTGGAGTTCGACGACCACCAGCGCCCCGATGTGCTGCTGCGCCCCGGCGAGCTCGTCGAAACCACCGACGACCAGCCCGCCCTGCTCACCCACAAAAAGGTACGCACCGCCCCCTACGCCGCCTGGAAGGACGCCCAGCTCGTGCTCGATGAAACCAGCATTGCCGAGCTAGCCACCCGCCTGCACGATACCTATGGCCTCGAGGTGGTGGTGACAACCCCCGAGCTGAACCGCCGCCGCGTAACGGGTACCGTGCCCGTGAGCGACCTGCCAGCCCTGCTCCAAGCCTTGGAAGAAACCTTCCATTTACAAGCTACGCGCCAAGATAACCGCCTGACGCTGGCCGAGAAACAATAGCCTTTTTTCACTCCTTCCCCCACCCATTTATGCCCTCACTCCTTACTCCTGTGGGTAAACACTACCGCCGCCCAGCCACGCTGGCGGCCGGGGTATTGCTGCTCCACGCACTGGCTACCCCGGCTTCGGCGCAGCTGCTGGCCGTGAACCTGCCCAACCAAAGCACGCCAGCCCCAGCCCCGGCTAGCTCCATTTCGCTCAAAGCCCTACTTAAGCAGTGGGAAGGCGAATACCACGCTACTATTTTCTACGAAAGCCAGCTTGTTGATAACAAGAGAGTAGTAACCCAGCCTATTGAAGGCTCGCTGGCAACCAAGCTGGCTACAGTGCTGCCGCAGGTAAACCTGCAATATAAAGAGTTACGCGACAACTACTTTGTAGTAACCAAGCGGGCCGAAGCTGCCGAGCAAGCCGCAGCTTCCGCCGCCGTTGCGCCGCAGGATGTGCCCGTGACGGGCCGCGTAACCCAGACCAATGGCGAGCCGCTGCCCGGCGTAACGGTCCTAGTAAAGGGCACTACCAATGGCACCGCCACCGGGGCCGATGGCCGCTTCTCGCTAACCGTGCCCGAGGGCAGCACGCTCGTATTCAGCTCGGTAGGCTTCGTGCGCCAGGAAATCACCGTTGGCAACACCACGACCTTCAACATCCAGATGAAGGACGACCAGCAGTCGCTGAGCGAAGTAGTGGTTGTGGGCTACGGCACCCAAACCCGCCAGGAGTTGACGACCGCCGTAACCTCGGTAGGCGCGGCCGCCATTGAGCGCCAGCCGGTGGCTGGCTTCGACCAAGCGTTGCAGGGCCAAGCGCCCGGCGTGCAGGTAACGGCCCCGACCGGCGCGCCCGGCTCGGGCATCAACGTGCGGGTGCGCGGCAATGCCTCGCTGAGCTTGAACGGCTCGCCGCTCTACGTGATTGACGGTGTGCCGGTGCTGCCGAGCTACGACCAGGAAATTTCGGTGGGCAACCAGCGCATCAACCCGCTGAACACCATTAACCCCAACGACATCGAGAGCATCGATGTGCTCAAGGACGGGGCCGCGGCGGCCATCTATGGCCTGCGCGCCGCCAACGGCGTGGTGGTTATCACGACCAAGCGCGGTAAGGTGGGCCAGGCTCAGGTGGGCTTGAGCGTGTACTACGGCCGCCAGTACCTGCGCAACAAGCTGCCCGTGCTCAACGCGGCACAAGCGGCGCAGGAAATCAACGAGATTCAGGCCGGCGCGGGGCTAGCCCCCCTTTACCCCAACGTAAACAACCTGCCGCCCTACAACACCGACTGGCAGGATGAGGTATACCGCCCGGCTAACCTCCAGAACTACCAGCTCAATGTGAGCGGCGGCACCGATAAAACCCGCTACTACATCAGCGGCGGCTATTTCAACCAGCAGGGCATTGGCCTGAACTCGGGCTACGACCGCTATAACTTCAAAATCAACCTCGACCAGCAGCTCAGCAACCGCTTCCGGGTGGGCACCAACCTCAACATGAGCCGCAGCCACACCAATGGCAGCACGCGCTCGGAGCTGGCGCTCGGCAACTCGGGCACGGTACTAGGGGCCTTGTCGCAGCTGCCTACCGTGCCGGTGCGCAACCCCGACGGCACCTACGGCGTGAACCCGTTCAACCAGTCGGACAACCCGGTGGGCGACCTGCTGGAAAGCAACATCCAGGCGGTGGTGTACCAGGTGGTGGGCAACCTCTACGGCGAGTTCGACATTCTTAAAAACCTGAAGGCGCGCTCGTCGGTGGGTATCGACTTCCGCACCCAGAACGAGAATCAGTTTACGAGCCGCAACTATCCCGGCACCGCTAACTCGGACCCCGCGACCCGCGGCTCGGCCCGCACGGCCTTCAACCAGCAGGTTATCTGGCTGCTCGAAAACACGCTGACTTACAACCCCGAGCTGGGCGAAAAGCACCACCTGACCCTACTAGCCGGCCAGTCGATGCAGGCGTCCGACCGCTTCACCTCGGGCGCTTCTACCCAAGGGTTCGTGTCGAATGCCGTGCCTTACCTTAGCGCCGGCGCCATTGCCTCGGGCATTCCGGGCAGCTACCAGGACCAGTGGTCGCTGCTGAGCTACTTCGGTCGCGCCACTTACAACTACGACGAGCGCTACCTGCTGTCGGTGAGCTTGCGCGGCGACGGCACTAGCCGCTTCACCGATACATACCGCTTTGGCTACTTCCCGGCCGTGGGCCTGGGCTGGAACATTGCCAAGGAAGCCTTCTTTCCACAGAACACGGCCGTGAGCAATCTGAAGCTGCGCGCCAGCTTCGGCGCCAACGGCAACCAGGAAATCTACACTTATCAGCGCTTCTCGCGCTACTCGGCCGGCTCCAATTACCAGGGCGCTGGCTCGTCCATCCTAGGCGGCATCACGCAGGGTACCATTGGCAACAACGACCTGCGCTGGGAAACCACTTACCAGTACAACGGCGGCCTGGACCTGGGCCTGCTCAACAACCGTCTCACCTTCACCTTCGACATCTACAACAAGCAGACGAAAGACCTGTTGCTCGATGTGCCGATTCCGGTGAGCACCGGCGCGGGCTCGCTCAGCGTAACCCAAAACATTGGTCGCGTGGAAAATAAGGGCATTGAAATTGGCCTGGTAACGACCAACGTACAGCCTAAGGACGGCGGCTTTGGCTGGACCACCAACTTCAACGTGAGCGGCAACCGCAACCGAATCGTGGACCTGGGCACCCAGATTAGCGACGCTGGCGTGACCACTGGCCGTAGCATTATCAACAGCTACAGCATTTCGCAGCCGGGCAAGCCGCTAGGTGCCTTCTACGGCTACCAGGTGCAAGGCATCTTCCAGTCGGACGCTGAGGGCGGCGCTGCCGCCACGCAAAACGGCTCGAAGGGCCGGGCCGGGGATATTCAATTCCGCGACCTGAACGGCGACGGCGTTATCAACGACCAGGACCGGAGCATTATCGGCAACCCCAATCCCAAGGCATTCGCGGGCGTTACCAACAACTTCACCTTCAAGGGCCTGGAGCTAAGCGTGTTCTTTCAGGGCAGCTTCGGCAACGAGATTTACAACCAGAACCGCCAGATTCTGGAGTCGCAGTCCGACCCCCTCAATCAGAGCGTGAGCGTGCTGAATCACTGGTCGCCCTCCAATACGAACACCGACATTCCGCGCCCCGTGCGCAACGACCCCAACGGCAACAACCGCTTCTCGACCCGCTGGATTGAGGACGGCTCGTACGTGCGCCTCAAGAACGTGACCCTGGCCTACACCGTG
>Ga0308164_10003926_pt1 | contig 12966 bp, 5 predicted proteins | sample PhyTR2_FD_201031 | JGI IMG/M metagenome (GOLD analysis project Ga0308164, IMG submission 201031) | Phyllosphere microbial communities from UC Gill Tract Community Farm, Albany, California, United States - DLSLT.R2 | ecosystem: Host-associated > Plants > Phyllosphere > Unclassified | place: USA... | reverse complement strand
TGCAACGGAATGATCTCGTGATTAATCTTAAACAACCCGCTGCGGTGTTGGCCAATGTGCTTTTTGAACCAGAGACCATTGTAACCGATTCTAATACCTACGATATCACCGCCTGGTCGTTGCCCTACGCGTATGGATTGCGTGCTTTTGCCTGTAAGGAGAACCTCAGCGGTGTATTTTCATCGTTGTCAGCACCTGTTGATACAATTACTTTGGCGGAAAAACCCTATGCCTGGATTTTACCATGGAATTCTTTGGAAGATGCAAAGATCCTGATGGCACTGCAGGCTGCAAATATTAAAGTGCGGATGGCGGAACAGGCTTTTACTACCAATACTGGCGACTATCCTGAAGGATCACTGCTGATCTACAGGATGGAAAATGAAAGGGTCAACCCATCGGTGACGGATCAGGTCCTTTCTATTGCAAAGGCTTATAAACGTACGTTTTCCAGTATTTCTGATGGTTTTGTACAAAAGGGGAGGGATTTCGGCTCTTCCGTTTACCCGTTATTAACTGTTCCGAAGGTAGCGATGGTGACCGGCACTGAAATATCTGCAGAAAGTATAGGCGAAATCTGGCATTTTTTTGAACAGGAGCTAAACTACCCTATAAATATTATCCCTGAAAACAGTATGGGCGATCTGGAGCTTGCCAGTACTAATGTGCTGATACTTCCCAGCGGTGATTACCTGAAAAAGAACATTGAAAAACTGGAAGGATGGATCAACAGGGGAGGAAAGGTCATTATTATGCAGGATGCGATTGGCAGCGTGATAGGGATCAAACCCTTCGATATTAAAAAGAAAGAGTTCCCTGATCCGGCCGACAAGGAAAACCTGGCAAGGGTTTACCGTGAAAAGGGGCAGGATCTCATTGCCGATGCCATCCCCGGGGCGATTTATAAAGTAAATCTGGATAAAAGCCATCCGCTTACATTGGCTTTGGGTGATTATTATTATACTTTGAAGACTGATGATAAAATTTACGAGCTACTGGACAAGGGCTGGAATGTTGGTGTTTTGAAGCCAAATGCGCTTATGGCAGGTATAGTTGGACGAAATATTCAGAGAAAACTGAGTGAAGGCCTGGTTTTTGGTGTGCAGCCGGTGCAAACAGGAAATATTGTTTATTTTTCTACTGATATGCTGTTCCGTTCTTTCTGGGAAAGTGGTAAACAATTGTTTGCAAATGCCTTATTTTTAGTTAATTAACTCAAATGATATAGTGCTGTCTGCACATAACACTCATAGCTCGGCAATATTTAAAAATCTACAGAAAATATAAAACTTTTGTAATATTTTCTTTATAAACTTTTAGGAGAGCAGATTTTTGCCATATCTTAGGCTATTATTAACTGAGTGTTGACCTAAAATTATTTTTCTGAGAGAACTTTACTAAGTGTCTTCTTCGATTTTGCGTAGATAAAGAGAAATATACGCAAAATTCCAAAAGGTATCCATGGAAGGAATTTGTCCAATACAGATTCTTATTATACCATTCGGATTTCCTCCCCCTCTTTACATTAACGCAATCGCTATAACTCATATTAATTAAATAATCAAATTTTCATTATGAACAAACTTGTACTAAGTTTTTTCGCTCTGATGTTTGCCGTACTTATGGTAAATGCACAAAATAGAGCAATCTCAGGTATCGTCACCGGACAAGATGACGGCCAGCCTCTTCCGGGAGTAAGTGTCAGGTTAAAGGGTACGCAAACTGGCGTTCAATCTGATGCATCAGGAAAATATTCTATCCAAATCACGGGATCCAATCCTGTCTTAGTATTTTCATCTATTGGGTTTGCGAGTAAAGAAGTTCCGGTTGGGTCCTCAACAGCCATTAACGTAACTCTTGCTGGGGATGCAGCAGAACTTGGCGAAATCGTCGTTACTGCTAATGCAATTAAAAGAGAGAAAAGAACATTGGGATACTCTGCACCAACACTGAACAATCAGGATTTAATGCAGGGACAAAACTCCAGCGTTACTAACTCATTAGCTGGTAAAATTGCAGGGGTAAATATTACTACAACATCAAACACTCCTGGAAGTTCATCCCGTATAGTTCTGCGTGGTGGATCATCTATTTCTGGAAATAATCAGGCGTTGATCGTAGTAGACGGTGTACCAATAGATAACTCAAGTGTCATTGGCGGAGCATCTAGTTTAGAAAGTGTAGATTTTGGTAATAGGGGAAATGATATCAATCCTGATGACGTTGCTTCCGTTACTGTTCTAAAAGGACCAGCTGCTGCAGCGCTATACGGATCAAGGGCTTCAAATGGAGCGTTGATTATCACCACTAAAACTGGAACTAAAAGTGCCAAAACGTCTATAACTTTCAGCACTTCAAATGCTTTTTCTTCAGTATTGAAACTACCAGATTTTCAAAATGAGTATGGTCAGGGGTATTCTAACGGTACTGACGATGATGGTAATACTCTTTATGAGAATGATCCAAGAGAAAACTGGAGCTGGGGCGCTCCTTTTACAGGCATAGTTCAGCCATGGGGTCAGGAGATCGATGGTGTAAGACTTGAAAAACCTTATTCAGCAGTAAAAGACAACGTTAAAGACTTCTTTAAAACTGGTTTTTCTACAACTAATAACTTGAGCCTTTCGGGAGGAAGCGAAAAATCTACTTTCTTCCTAGGTATTAACTCATTGAATTCTAATCAGGTTATGCCTGGTAATAAGGATACGTATAACAAGTATGGTGTACGTTTTAATGGTACCACAGAATTTACAAATAATTTTTATGCCGGTGTATCTGTTAATTACTCAAAAATAAACAGCAACCAACCTGCTGGTGGACAAGCTAGCGGTTCAATCTATAACAACTTGCTGCAAACACCTAGGGATATTCCTATTACAGATTTATCTGACCTCAGTAATAAATATTATGGATACGGCATCTCAGGTACAGGTGCGGATGGACTTCCCCGCACTGGCCAATACGGTTACTACGGTGCTTATACAATGAATCCATATTACATTTTAGATACTTATGATAACTTCAATGATGTTAGTCGCATTACTGGCAGTTTCAACATTGGATACAAGCCGAAGAGCTGGTTGGATATCAAAGAACGTGTGGGAATAGACAGCTATTCGGAACGCAGAAGAGCGCAATCGCCCAAATATGCTTTCTTACCTGCTGATGAGTCTGGATATTATTCAGCAGATTCTCAACAAAGCAGCAATGGTTCTTATCAAATTGCACAATTTAACGTGAACGAGTTTGTTCACGATTTGATGGTTACTGCTACTCATAAATTTAACGAAGACTTCCAGGGATCCCTGATGATCGGTAACAATATCCGTCAGCGTTATACTTCTACCGTAACTACTGCTACCAATGCAAGTGGTGGTCTTGTTGTTCCTAATTGGTATAACTTGGATAACAGTAACGGTCCTATCGATATTGTTGAAGATAATATAAGCCGAAGAAGACTGTTTGGATTATATGCCGATTTGAACTTGTCTTATAAAAACATGTTGTTCCTTGAAGCAACAGCTCGTAATGACTGGTCGTCAACATTACCAGTTGCCAATAAATCATTTTTTTATCCAAGTGTAAGTCTTTCCTTCTTATTCTCAGAGCTGTTGAAAGAATCTTCGATATCTAATGTATTGAGTTATGGTAAAGTACGTACCAGTTATGCACAAGTCGGTAACGATACCGATCCTTATCAATTGCTAAATACATATTCAAGAGGTGAAATCAATGGTAGTTTTGGTAGTACCAATTTCCCATTTGGAAACGTGGCGGCATTGATGGCTGGAACTACTCTTGGAAACGCGGATCTTAAACCAGAAAAGACAAACTCTTTTGAGATTGGTACTGAACTGGGCTTTTTTAAAAGCAGGTTGAATGTAGATTTCAGTTATTATGTGAACAACTCTAAAAATCAAATTTTGAGCATCCCCACTTCAGGAGCTTCAGGATACGGATTTAGGGTAGTAAATGCGGGTGAAATTCAAAATAAAGGTGTGGAGTTAAGTTTGAGAGGAACCGTGCTTAAAGCAAAAGATTTCTCTATGGAACTCTACGGAACTTATACCAAAAACAATAGTGAAGTAATTTCTCTATTACCAGGAGTTTCTCAGTTGAGTCTTGGAGGATATTCAGGAATGGGTATTGTTGCTGCTGTAGGGCACCCGTATGGTGAGTTTTACGGCGTAACTAATAGAACAGATGAACAAGGACGTACTATTGTTAGTGCAACCTCGGGTATACCATTAACGACTACTTCAGCTCAATATCTGGGAAGTTACAATCCTAAGTACCAGGCATCTTTAGGAACCAATATTACTTACAAAAACTGGTCTTTAAATGCGCTGTTTGATACTAAACATGGTGGTGTGTTCTATTCGAGAACCAAAGATATTATGGCTTTCAATGGTACATCAGCAGAAACAGGTGGACAGCGAGTTGGTGTGATCTACCCTAATTCAGTTTATATCGTAAATGGTGCTAGCGTTGTTAATACCACTGTAGGTTATGATAAAGAAAGTTATTATCCTGCCTATTCAGATGGTCAAAATATTGTTGATGCAAGTTATGTGAAATTAAGGAATATGGGCATTTCTTATACTTTCAGCAAACAACAATTACAAAACAGTCGTCTGGGTGCTTTAACCGTGGGTGTGTTTGGTAATAACCTTTTCATTTGGACACCAGGAGAAAACAAATATGCAGATCCTGAAGTTAACTCGGCCGGTGCGGGAAATGCACAAGGATTTGACTTTACAGCTAATCCATCCGTTAGGAATTATGGTATCAACCTTAAAGTTTCATTTTAATATAAACTCACATGAGAAATCAAAATATATTTAGCTCTAATAGGCTATTACTAATTCTTCTCATTAGCACTATCAGCTTCGCGGGATGTAAGAAGTACTTAGATGTTAATGAAAACCCAAATAACCCAGCTACTGCAGCTCCAGCTTTGTTGCTTCCGGCAGTAGAGGCATCAGTGGGACAAATTATTGGCAACAGCTTTCAGATTAACGGTGGTATTTGGGCTCAATACTGGACTCAGAATCCATCGGCCTCACAATACAGAACTTATGAACGCTATGATGTAGCTAATACTAATTATGATAGGCCATGGCTTACTATTTACAGGAACGCCCTGATCAATGCAGAATTGATTATCAAGAACGCCGAATTTAGTCCTTATGCAAAAGGTATGGCATATGTATTAAAGGCTTATACATTTCAAGTTGCTACAGATGCATTTGGAGATATTCCTTTAAATGATGCTTTACAAGGAATAGAAAATACAAGCCCTAAATATGCAAGTCAGGAGCTTATTTATGATAGCATCTTCAATTATATTGATAAAGGTGTAATTTTGCTAAATTCTCCAACAGGAATTGAAATAGGCGAGCAGGATATGATTTTCCAAGGTGATTTAAACAAATGGAAAGCATTTGCTAATACACTAAAGTTGAGAGCTTATTTAAGGTTATCACAGGTAAATCCATCGAAAGCCCAGGCCGGTATTACCGCAGTATACCGCACTAACCCGACTTTTCTTACTGAAGACGCTGCAATACAATACAGCACGACTGGTGGTAACCAAAACCCATTGTATAACGAGATGGTAGCTCTTGACAGGACACAAAATATTGTCGCAAGTGGTACAGCCGTCAGGGCATTCAAGAGAAACAGTGATCCTCGCGTGCTTAAATTCTATAATTTGGTAACAGGTGGCACTGCCGATACAATTGCATATATTAATCAAGGTGCATATGCTGCAAATACCACTAAGCGTGTATCCTCACCTTCCGCGTTAGTTGGTGGGGCAGCCGTAGACGGCAAATCTGCTGTTGCGCCTGTAAAATTGATGTCTGCGTCGGAAAGCTACTTTTTACAAGCCGAAGTTGTGGCTAGAGGTTGGGCTACCGGAACAGCGACAACCTTGTTTACGCAGGGAATCAGAGAAAGTTTTACGGCAGTGGGGTTAACAGCTACAGATGCTACGGCATATATCACTGCTGCACCGGATGCACAATTTCCTGCCCTTCCAGCTGATCAGATTAGACAGATAATTACCCAGAAATATTATGCAATGTGTGGGTTTCAAGGATTTGAGGCTTGGACTGAATGGCGCAGAACTGGTTATCCGAATATACTTGTTAGATCTGCAGCGTCTACTTTGGGTGCTGCTAATCAAAGTCTTCCGCTAAGAATGATTTACCCGAACAGTGAAATCACTACCAACATGAACTTCCCAGGCATCATACCTATCACTACACCTGTATGGTGGGATAAATAGTAAGCCTTTAATAATTTTAAAAAATGCCCCGGAAGCTAAGCTTTTGGGGCATTTTTTTGTATACGCATATTCTGAAATAGCCTCGTCCTTACATCTTCTTTTTGCATAGCCCTTAATCCATTCTACCATTGGTCTACCAATACCTCTTTATTCCTGCTTGTCTTTTCAGTTAAAATAAAAGGATTTAGCGCATTAATTTATCTCCTTCCCCAGTATTCTGAGTTATAACACAATATATTTGTCATTGTAATTAATTTGTAATATTCATGTCAGCATATTTTTACGAAATCAAATTTATTTTATATTTAAGTAAGTACTAACTGATTCTTTAATTAACCATTTTTTTCTAAGACATCTCGTTCTGTCTAATCTTACGCAGTAAGAGGAATGTGTAAGGTCACCATTGTCTATCGTTCATCGAGACGCTGCGGTATGTTATGAGGGTATCGCCTATACCATCATCCGATCTATCAGGGTAATCTTTAATTAGCTATTAACAATTATTAATCTCAAATTTCATGGAAAAACGTATACTAAGTACGCTGGTATTTTTCCTGTTTGCCATTTGCGCAATGGGACAAAATCGCACCGTATCCGGTACTGTAATATCACAGGGAGACAATGCACCGATTCCAGGTGTAAGTGTTAGGGTAGTTGGTGCTCCCGGTGGTGCAATTACAGGCAGCGATGGTAAATATTCAATAGTTTTACCAGCAGGCGCAACGGCGCTGCAATTCTCGTTTATAGGTTATGTTTCGCAAACCAGACCAGTCGGTCCGTCAAATACAATTGATGTTTCTTTGGCAGATGACAGTCAGGGGTTAAACGAAGTTGTAGTTACAGCATTAGGAATAAGACGGGAGAGGAAAGCTCTTGGATATTCCGTTACAGAGGTCAAGGGGGCAGAGCTGGCCAACGTTGGTAACCAGAACGTGGTTAACTCACTAAATGGTAAGGTGGCAGGTGTACAGGTTGTAAGTAGCGGTGGTGCCCCAGGACAAGCCGCCAGGATAGTGGTGCGGGGAGGTAACAAATCATTAAAAGGTAACAACGAGCCGTTATTTGTTATTGACGGGGTTCCGATTAGTAATAATAATGATGGTAGCAGTCTGGCAGATGAAGTGGAGGGTGTGGGTACACCTAACAGGTCGGCTGATATTAACCCTGAGGACATTGAAACCATGACGGTACTAAAGGGAAGTGCCGCCGCTGTACTATATGGTAACAGGGGGTCTAATGGGGTGGTCTTAATTACCACCAAATCGGGGAAAAACAGTAAAGGAAAACCTGTTATCACCTTCAATACTAATATCGGTTTTGATAATGCAACAGCCCTTCCAGATTACCAGACGGAATTTGCACAAGGTAACGGAGGCGTTTATGCCGAGGGCGGATCCAGATCTTTTGGTCCGCGCATTACTGGTCAACAGGTTAACAGTGCTGCAGCCGGCGGTCCTATAAACCTGCAGGTCTTTGATCCTCGCAGTGATTTTTTAAGAACCGGAACATTGGTTAACAATAACCTTTCTGTAGCGCAGTCTACAGAAAATGGCGATTACTACCTGTCTGTAGGCCAGTCTGCCCAGCAGTCAATCGTTCCAAACCAATCCTTCAACAAAGCAAATGCGCGTTTAAATGTGAACAATAAGATCAGCCAAAAACTTACTGCAGGATTCAATGTGGGCTATAACAGGAGCTGGGGAGATGTGGCTTCACTTGGACAAAGTGGAAGTAACCCATTTTTTAACCTTTTAAGTATGCCGGTTTCATGGAATCTTAAAGGGTATGGTTATGAAAGACTTGATGGAACACAAATCAACTTTAGAGGGGGCTCCTTTGACAACCCTTTATGGACGGTAAATAAGACATTTAATAATACACAGACCGATAGGGTTACGGGTAGTGTAAATCTGGCCTATAAGGCATTAGACTGGCTGGATTTTTCGTACCGATTTGGTAATGACTATTATAACGACCGCAGTAAATACTTTTATGATATCAATACAGGAGGACATCCTAATGGTGCGCTAACAAATCAGAATACCTACCGTCAGGAGCTTACTTCCACTTTCCTGCTAAACATCAATAGAAAGCTTACAAAGGATATCAATTTAACATTTACAGCTGGTCAGGATTACAACCAGCGTAAATTTAATCAAACAAGGCAGATTGGTACTGCCTTAACCCTACCGGGATTACCAACTGCTGGTAACGTACAATCTTTTAGTCCGGATTATGAGTTTCAATCTTTAAGAAGGACAATTGGCGCCTTTGGCGATTTAAAATTAGACTATAAAAATTATCTGTTTTTAAATATTACCGGACGTAATGAGTGGTCGTCAACGCTACCTTCCTCAAACAGAAGCTATTTTTATCCGGGCGTAAATACTTCATTTGTGTTCAATGAGGTTCTAGGTATCAGCCCTGAAATCTTATCATTCGGAAAGGTGAGGGTTGGCTTTGCCAAAACAGCAAGGGATGCGGATCCTTATCAGATATATAACAGTTTTGCGTCTGCAGATTTTGGTGACGGCTTTACTGACGGAGTTCAATTCCCCTTTGGTTCAATACCAGGTTTCACTGTAGACGATATTATTAATAACGCTACCTTAAAACCTGAGAAGACTAGGGAGATTGAATTTGGTACTGAGCTAAAGTTCTTAAATAATAGATTAGGTCTCGATTTGACCTACTTCGCAAATAAAAATACTGACGGTATTATTGCTGTTGATATTTCGCCCGCTGCGGGAGCAACCAACGCGGTGGTTAATGCAGGGGCAACTCGCTCGCGAGGTATTGAGGTTGGCCTTAGTGCTACCCCAGTCAAAACAGCGGATTTTAGCTGGGATGTGAACATTACATTTAGCCGCATCAGGTCTAAGGTGTTGGAGACCTATCCAGGTGTTGATCAAATCTATTTGGGTGGCTTTAGTGGTAACCCGGCTATTTATGCAGTTAAAGGAGAAAGATACGGTTCTATTATTGGAACTGCATATGCCAGGGATGACAATGGAAACGTGATTACCAATGACGATGGCTATCCAACTTTTGTTGATGGTAAAAACCTTGGACACATAGAGGCAGACTGGACCGGTGGTATCAGAAATAGCTTCAGGTACAAAGGTGTTGGGTTAGACTTCCTTATTGATACCCGGCAGGGTGGTTATTTTTACAACGGAACTGAAGAGCTACTTGATTTTTATGGTGTGAGCGCAAAAACAGCAAACCGCGAAGATGACTTTATCTTCCCTGGTGTGAACGAAAATACCGGGCAGCCTAATACGATAGTTGTAAAAAGAGATGCTAATTATTATACCAATGCACAGGGTAATGAAGAGTACGTTTACAAGAACAACTGGGTTAAATTCAGGGAAATCAATTTGAATTATACCTTCAATCTGAAGAATAGCAAAGTGCTTAAATCAGTCACTGTTGGTGGTTATGGCCGAAATTTGGCAATCTGGACACATGCACCGCATGTAGATCCCGAATCAAGTTCATTTGGAACAGGCAACGGACAGGGAGCAACACGCTTTGCATTTCCTACTACAAGAAGTTTTGGGTTTAATTTAAGAGCGATATTTTAATTAGCAGATCATGAATAAGATAGATAAGATATTAGGTATTAAGCCGATTGGTATTTGCTTAGTAGTGCTTCTTGTAAGCATCTCATCCTGTAAAAAAGGCCTCAATATTAACGAAAGTCCGAATTTCCCAAATGAAGTTCCGTTAAGAACCATCTTGCCAGCAGCGGAGGCCAATCTTGCCTATACCGTAGGTGGTTCAATCAATAGAATCGGGGCTTCGTTCGTTCAACAGTACGCCGGCCACAGGAATCAGCCTCTTGAATATGGACAATATGATATTACACCCGCTACAACAGATAATATCTGGTCGTCAATGTATGCAGGCGTATTAGCAGATTTAAATTCTATTGCACTAAGGTCGTCAGCAGAAGGAAACACCGTTTATCTGGGCGCTGCTCAAATTTTAACCGCCTATACCTATAGCGTATTGACAGATTCTTACGGGGATATCCCCTTCTCCGCAGCTTTAGGTGGGATAACTAATGTAAACCCTGCGTATGATAAACAGGAAGCGATTTATCCTGCACTAATCGAGTTGCTCAATACAGGTATTACCAATGTGAAATCCAATCAGGGGAACTTCAAACCTGGTGCAGACGATTTCATTTTTGGTGGAGATATTGTAAAATGGGAAAAATTCGCAAATAGTTTAAAACTGAGGTTATACAACCACACCAGTAAAGTCAATCCAACCGCGGCTCTCACCTTTCTAAACACGAATCCCCTGCTAATGGAGGCGAATGCAGACAATGCCGCATTCAAATTTGGGACCACCGCATCTACTTCAAACCCTATATACCAGTTTGATGTAATTTCTGGTCGAATTGACAACGCTGTTGCGGCAACGCTGGTCAACAAAATGAAAGCATCTCAAGATCCACGGATCCCCGTTTTCTTTTATCCTGTTGAAAATGGTGCGCTTGCTGGACAATACTTAGGAAACGTGGCCGGGGGAGACGATGATGACTCTGGATCCAATAAGTTTTCGAGGGTTGGCAGTGCTTACGGTGCTACAGATGCACCAGTAATCTTAATGAGTTACGCTGAACTACAATATATTATTGCTGAAATTAGACAGCGTGCCGGTAATACGGCGGGTGCTGCGGATGCATATTCCAAAGCGTTGGATGCAGATTTTAGCTTCCTGGGGTTAGGTTCAGCTGCAGCGGCCTACAAGGCAAGACCAGAAGTAGTTTTTAATGGCACACTTCAACGAATTATGGAACAGAAATGGGTAACCATGTTTCAGGCGCCATATGAATCATGGACAGACTGGAGAAGAACCGGATTCCCTGTTTTGGTGCCTGCTGTTTTAAACAGAACTGGCGGAGTAATCCCAAGAAGGTTTCCATATCCTCAGTTAGAGATCAATTTGAATGGACAGTCGCTGGCTGCCGGACCAGGAATCCCGGTTCCATACAGGACAATTTTAATAGGTGTTTGGTGGGATAAATAAGTGTCAAAAATATTTGGTACAAGGAGAGAATGTCTAAAGTGTTCTCTCTTTGCTATTCATTACTGAACGCGAAAATTCACGATTCTTTCCTCTATATCCAAGACTACAGTACTACCGATTACCAATGCCCTGTTATCATCAATATGACCTGTAGGAAAGTTAAAGGCTACTGGATAATCATATTCCTTTACAATGTCCCATATCACCTCTTCGGCACTTTGCCCAAAGGGGATAAACTCAGGTTTAATTTCATTAAAGGCGCCGATGATCAACCCGTTAAGTTTTGCTAATTTTCCGCTTCGTTTCAAAATACGTAGCATACGGTCTATGCCATATTCATACTCACCTACATCTTCAAGGAAAAGGATCTTATTTTCATAATCCATTTCGGAAACAGATCCTTCCAATGCAATCAGCAGGCTAAGGTTGCCACCGATTAAGATCCCTTCAGCATTGCCTGGCCTGTTAGTGAAATCGCTGTTATAAGTGTATCCTATCTCTTCACCGAAGAGTGCCATTCTTAGAGACTCCAGCGATTCAGGCGTTGCATCTTCAAAAGTTCCTGGCATTTGGCCATGTATACTTTGCGTTTTACAAACCGTCATTAGGTGGGATAGCAGTACAGTAATGTCACTAAATCCGACTATCCATTTCGGACTTTCATTAAACAGTGTGAAATCCAGGTCGTCAATAATCCGTATCGTGCCGTATCCGCCCCTGCCTGCAATGATGGCTTTAATGTCTTTATCATCCAGAAAAGATTGCATGTCTGCCGCCCTCAGCGCATCAGTCCCGGCAAATTGATGGTATTCTGCGTCCACACTTTTACCAAGCACAACATCCAGTCCCCAGTCTTTTAACAAGCTTATCCCGTAATTGATAGGTTGCTTCAATTTCTTTGCGGGACAGACAATAGCTACTTTGTCTCCCTTTTTTAAGTAGGCTGGCTGTTTAATCATTGGTAAACTCTTATCTTTGACAAATTAATAAAAATAGTTTTGGATAACAGTAAAATAAAAAGATATACCGTTACGGCGGCTTTGCCTTATACAAATGGTCCAGTACATATCGGGCATTTAGCTGGTGTTTATTTGCCTGCTGATACTTACGTACGCTACCTCCGCTCAAATAACAGGGACGTAAAGTTCATCTGTGGCTCTGATGAAAATGGAGTTCCAATTACACTAAAGGCTAAAAAAGAAGGTGTTACCCCACAAGCAATTGTAGATAAATACCATAAAATAATTGGTGATTCATTTAGGGAATTCGGGATATCTTTTGATATCTATCACCGTACTTCCTCCGCTACCCACCATCAGACTGCCTCTGATTTTTTTGAGACCCTGTACGATAAAGGTGTTTTTACAGAGGAGACTACAGAACAATATTACGATGAGAAAGCCCAGACTTTCTTAGCAGACCGATATATCACAGGTACTTGTCCAAATTGCGGATTTGAGCATGCTTACGGGGATCAGTGCGAGAACTGCGGTACTACCCTGAATGCAACAGATCTTATCAATCCAAAGTCTACCCTTTCAGGAGAACCCCCCGTTAGGAAAGAAACGAAAAACTGGTTCCTTCCGCTCGAGAAATATGAAGAACGTTTAAGGACTTATATAGAGAGCCAC
>Ga0308164_10003924_pt1 | contig 12968 bp, 4 predicted proteins | sample PhyTR2_FD_201031 | JGI IMG/M metagenome (GOLD analysis project Ga0308164, IMG submission 201031) | Phyllosphere microbial communities from UC Gill Tract Community Farm, Albany, California, United States - DLSLT.R2 | ecosystem: Host-associated > Plants > Phyllosphere > Unclassified | place: USA... | reverse complement strand
CAACGCCCGCCGCGATCCTGCGCAATTATTCACGCGTCACCGGCACCGTGCCGATGATGCCCGACTATGCGCTCGGTCTTTGGCAGAGCAAGCTGCGCTACCGCACGCAGGACGAACTGCTCGACGTGGCGCGCGACTATCATCGCCGCGGCATCCCGCTTGCCGTGATCGTCGCCGATTTCTTTCACTGGCCGGTCCAAGGCGACTGGCGTTTCGATCCGCGCGAATGGCCCGATCCCGCCGCGATGACCGCCGAACTGCAGGGGATGGGCACGCAATTGCTCGTGTCGGTCTGGCCGACCGTCGATCCGCGATCCGAGAATTACGCCGAGATGGCGGAGAAGGGGTATCTGGTCCGCGCCAATCGCGGCATCGATATCCAGCAGGAATTCCTCGGCAACACGCGGTTTATCGATACGACGCACCCCGGCGCGCGTGCGCTGCTGTGGGATCGGGCGAAGCGCAACTACCGAGACCTTGGCGTGAAGCTGTTCTGGCTGGACGAGGCGGAACCCGAGTACAGCGCCTATGATTTCGACAATTTCCGCTACCACGCCGGCGATGTTCTGGAGATCGGCAACATCTACCCGCTGCATTATGCTCAGGCGTTCCACGACGGTCTGCGCGACGAGGGTGAAACCGAGATCGTCAGCTTGATCCGCTGCGCCTGGGCGGGTAGCCAGCGCTACGGCGCGCTGGTCTGGTCGGGCGACATCCACAGCTCGTTCGAGGCGATGCGCAACCAGTTGAGCGCGGGTCTCAACATCGGCATGGCGGGCATAGCGTGGTGGACGACCGACATAGGCGGCTTCCATGGCGGCCATGTCGACGATCCCGCATTCCGCGAGCTGATGGTCCGCTGGTTTCAGTGGGCGGTGTTCACGCCGGTGCTGCGCATGCATGGCCATCGCGATCCAATCAAGCCGCCCGCCGAACCGTTTCGCGATGGCGTCGCGCAATGCGACACCGGTGCGGGCAACGAACTGTGGAGCTTTGGCGAGGACGCCTATGACATCCTGCGCCGGTACGCCGCGTTGCGCGAACGCCTGCGGCCCTATGTCGCGACGCTGATGACCGCGGCACACGAACACGGCGATCCGCTGATGCGGCCGATGTTCTTCGACTATCCCGACGATCCGCGCTGCTGGCAGGTCGACGACCAGTACATGTTCGGGCCCGACCTGCTCGTGGCACCGATCCTGGCCGCGGAACTGCGCGAGCGCGACGTGTATCTACCCGCCGGCGCCTGGATCGACGGTTGGACCGGAGCAGCGATGGCCGGTGGTCGCGTCCACCGCTGCCCCGCGCCGATCGATCGCATCCCGGTCTTCGTCCGGGCCGGCGCGGCGGTTGCGGGCGCATTCACAGACGACTGACGCGGACATGATCGACACGCACGCGAAAAGCGGCGGGACAAGGAGAGGTGAGCGACATGGCGGCAATAGCGCAACAAGGCGATGCAGGCAGGGTGGGAGGACATTCCGGCGCTTCGGGGGAGCGCGTGCCGTTCTTCGAAAAGGTCTGTTATGGCCTTGGCGACGCCGGCGGCACGATCGTCACTGGCCTGATCGCTAATTTCCTCACCTTCTATTACACCGATGTCTTCGGCCTGGCGCCGGGTATTGTCGGCATCCTGTTCCTGTCGCTGCGCGTGTTCGATGCCATATCCGACCCGCTGATCGGCATGATGGCGGATCGCACCAGCACCCGCTGGGGCAAGTTCCGCCCCTATCTGTTGTGGACCGCGGTGCCGGTCGGTCTCAGCTGTTTCCTGACCTTCCAGTCGCCCGATCTCGGCTATGACGGCAAGGTCGCCTATGCGGCGGCGACCTACTTCCTGCTCGCGCTGTCCTATTCGTTCAACAACGTGCCCTATTGCGCGCTCATCACGCGCATGACCGACAGCGCGCGCGAAGGCGTCGCCTGCCAGTCGGTGCGGTTCGCGCTGGTCGCGATCGCGTCGTTCGTCGTCTCAGTCGGGCTGCCGATCATGGTCCGTCATTTCGGCGGCACCGACATCGCGCGCGGCTATCGCGACGGCGTCGCGATCCTCAGCCTGGCTGCGGTGGCGATGTTCCTGATCTGCTTCCTGTTCGTCCGCGAACGCGTTCCCGTGACGGGTGCCGAGGAGGCACCGCTGCGGGTCGCCATAGCCAACACGCTGAAGAACGACCAACTGCGCCTGACCTTCGTCATGACGCTGCTGCTGATCGGTATCTTCAATACCAAGGGCGGAGCCGCGCTCTATTTCATCACCTATGTTCTCGGCGGCGACGCGACCTATCAGGCGCTGTTCTTCGGCGTGGCGACTGCGGGCGGTTTCCTCGGCTCGATCGTCGTCCAGCTGTTCACGCGCCGCTTCGACGTGAAGACGGTGTACGTCTGGGTCAATCTGATCCTGGTCGCCGGTCATGCCGCCGCCTTCTTCGTGCCCGGCGACTATCCGACGGTGTGGCTGGTGCTGGTCGGGCTATGCTGCATCGTGCTGGGCTGCACCTTGCCGCTGCACTTCACGCTGATCCAGCTCGCCGATCAATATGGCGAATGGAAGCTCGGCATGCGCTCGTCGGGGATGAGTTTCGCGTTCAACCAGTTTTTCGTGAAGCTTGCCTGGGCGCTCGCCGGTGCACTCATCAGCGGCGTGCTGGTGATCGTGTCGTACAAGGCGGGGGCGGGCAATCAGACGCCGCTGTCGCTCGCCGGCATAAGGCTGCTCTCCACGATCATCCCCGGTGTCATGCATCTGGCGCTCGCGCTCACCGCGAGCCGCCTGATCCTGAACCGCGCGACGATCGACCGCATGACGGCGGGCCGCGTCGCATGATCCCTCTTACCGACCACGCGGAGTCCCGTCCCATGCGCTACATCCCTGCAAGACTCTCCCCTGGGAAGCTGTTGATCGCTGCGCTGCTCGGCTCCTGCGCGCTGCCTGTGGCCGCGCAGCAATCGCCCGAACGACCGGGGGGCGAAACGCTCCAGGTCGATCTGGGCAGCGATACCGGCGCGTTCCATGGCGGCGCATCGGGGTCGCTCTACGGGCTGTACGACGCGCGTCTGCCGCATCCCAATCTGGTCGAGGGGATCGGCCTGCGCACCGTTTCGACCAAGGCGCAGGATGGCCCGCAGCATCCCGGCGCCGACGCGCTGGAGGTGTCGACGCTGCTCACCGACGCATCGGGTGGCGACACCTATATCTACATGACCGATATCACCCGCGAATTCCCGTATAACTGGAAGACCGGCGACTGCGGCCAGTCGGTGACCGCCTATATCGAAAAGCTCCGCCAGCAGGTCGAGCAGGTTCGCGGCCTGTCCCCGCGGTACCGCGACCGGATCGTCTTCGCGCCGTTCAACGAGCCCGATGGCAACATGTTCGCTGATGGCCCCAAAAGCTGCGAAGGCGTGAGTTGGCTGAAGAAGCCTGCCGTGTTCTTCGATGCATGGGACCGCTCCGTCCGGATGATCCGCGAGACGTTGCCGGGCGCGCGCATCGCCGGGCCCAATACCAGCATCCTGTTCGATCAGGTCGAAGGCTTCATGAAGCATGCGATCCAGGCCGATACGGTGCCGGACGTCGTCACGTGGCACGAACTCAGCAATCCCGCCACCGTCCGCACGAGCGTGCGCCGCTATCGCGGTTGGGAGGACTCGATGTTCGCTGGCACGCGCTGGCAGGGGCGGCATCTGCCGATCAACATCAACGAATATGCCTATAACTACCACACCTCGGTGCCTGGCCAGATGGTCCAGTGGATCGCCGCGATCGAGGATTCGAAGGTCGATGCCGACATCGCCTATTGGAATATCGACGGCAATCTGAGCGATTCCGCGGTGCAGGCCAATCGTGGCAACGGCCAGTGGTGGCTGCTCAACAGCTATGCCACGATGAGCGGGCACAGCCTGTCGGTCACGCCGCCGCATCCCGACGAGAGCTACACGTTGCAAGGACTAGCGACGCTCGACCCGGCACGCCGCCAGATGCGACTGCTGTTCGGCGGCAAGGCGGGCGCGGCGAAAATCCTACTGAACCGGGTACCCGCCCTGTTCGGCACCACCGCGAGCGTCCGCGTACGAGAGATCGGCTGGACCGGCCAACTCGGCGATGCGGCACCGCCGACGGTGCTCGCCGAACGCGTCGTATCGGTGCGCGACGGCATGGTCGCGCTGAACTTTGGTGGCACCGACTGGCCCGCGCTGCGCGAGGAGGCGGCGTATGAGCTGGTGCTCGTCCCCGGCGCGGATGCCGCGCAAGCGCCGGTCGTCGCCGCACCGTGGCGGCAGGATTACGAGGCGGAGCAGGCGCAGCGCAAAGGCACGGGGCTGAAGGTCCGTGGGCCGGAAGGGTCGCCCAAGGCGGTCGATCGCTTCTATACCTCGGGCGGCTACTCGGTGGAGGGGTTCGCGACCGGTGCCGATGCCGCGCTCGACTTCGCGGTCGATGCGCCGCGCGACGGCCGCTACGACCTGCGCGTGCTCGCCAGCACCTTCAACAAGGACCCGCTGGCAAGCGCGCAGGGGCCGACCAACGTCTTCCTGCGGGTCGATGGCAAGGCGGCGGGCGAGACCGAGCTGTTCCTGCCGCTCGGCTACAAGCCTTCGGTGCTCGACCATGTCGATACGTCCGTCATCCTGACCCGAGGGCGGCATGTGGTGACGCTGGCGACGCGCAGCCTCGATGGCCGCCGCGCAACGCAGGGCAATGCCCTGGTCGATCGCATCACGCTCTCGCTGCCCGATCCGGAGCGGGCGCAGGTGTATGCGGCGCAGGACGCGATGCTGACGCGCAAGGGCGGTGCAATGCAACCGGGCGGCGCCGTCACGCTGGGGCGGGGCGATACCGCGAGCTTCTGGGTCTATGCCGCACAGGACGGGCCCGCTCACCTGACGCTGGAGCGTAGTGGCAAGGGCACCACCGCGCTGCGGGTGAATGGTCAGGCGACCGCGACTGGCGCCGCCTTCCTGCTCGGGGGGATCAACAAGGTAACGGTTGCCGGCCTGACCGGTGCCACGACCGTGCAGCGCCTGCGTGTCATGCCAACCCCTGACACGCGCGCGCGCCGGTACGAGGCGGAGGCAGCACAGGTGGCCGGCACCGCGCGCATCGCTGCGGCCTCGCTGGCGAACGGCGGCCGGGCGGTGTTCGAAATCGGTGGCGCTCCGGGCAATGGTAACACGCTGACCTTCCCGGCGGTGACGGTGGCGCGGGCGGGCAGTTACGCGCTGACCATCCGCTATTCGAACGACGAACAGTCGAAAGCGACGCATTACAATCCCGATCCGCTTGCCCGGATCGCCCGCATCTCGGTCAACGGCGCCGCGCCGCTGTTGGCGACGTTCCCGAACAGCTTCCACACCAATAACTGGTGGGAGATGACGGTGCCGGTGACGCTGCGCGCTGGCACCAACACGATCCGCTTTGCCGGTGAAGAACAGCCGAACTGGGATGGCAAGACCTATGCGTCGCAGGTCTGGCGCGACGTACTGCTTCGCTCGCGCTTCGCACCCAATATCGATGCCATCACGATCACGCCGATGGCCGAAACCGTCACGCGCAAGGGTAACGACCCGCTCGGGCAATAACCCGCAAGCATCGACAAAAACAATAAATCTGGAGAGGGGTATTATGAAAAATCCAATGATCGCGCGCCTGCTGTTGTCCACCGTCGCGGTGCTGGCACTCGCACCCGTCGCGCCCGCGCTTGCCCAGACTCAGCCGCAGGACACCACCAGTCCGACCACGCCGCCGGCTGCGATCGAGCCCGCCGATCCGGGCGCCGAGATCGTCGTTACCGGCATTCGCCAGAGCCTGAGCAGCGCACAGAACATCAAGCGGAATTCGGATGCGATCGTCGATGCGCTGGTCGCCGAGGATATCGGCAAGTTCCCCGACAACAACGCGTCCGAAGCGATCGCGCGCATCACCGGCGTGCAGGTGACGCGGTACGCGGACGAGGCGAACGGGGTGCTGATCCGCGGCCTGCCGAACGTCCAGACCACCGTGCAGGGCCGCGAGATCTTCACCGCGGACGGTCGTTCGGTGGCGATCCAGGATTTCCCCGCGCAGGCAGTCGCACGCGTCGATGTGTTCAAGGCGGTGACCGCGCAAAATCTGGAAGGCGGCATCGCCGGCCTGATCGATGTCGGCCTGCGCCGCCCGTTCGATTTCAAGGGCTTCGAATTCGCCGGCGCCGCGCGCGCGGTTTATAATTCCGAATCGCGCAAGGTCGATCCGATCGGCAGCGTGCTCATCAGTGATCGGTGGCATACCGGTATCGGCGAGATCGGCGCGCTGCTCAATGCGTCCTTCACCCAGACCCGGTACCTGAACTCGATCCGCTACCAGGGCTTTCAGGATACCGTTCCTGCGGCGCAACAGGTGCTGCCCGCCTCGGTCGGGCGCAACTTCACCTCCCCGCAGGACATCGGCCTGTTCTACCAGCGCGGCAATCGTCAGCGCCCCTCGATCAACGGTTCGCTGCAATGGCAGCCCGCCAGCAACCTGACGGTCTATGCCGACGGGCTGTGGCAAGCCTATCGCAACAAGACCGCTAACGATTTCTTCGGCATCCCGATCCAGTCGAGCACCACCGGCGGCAATCCGCCGCCCGTCCGCAACGCCGTGCTCAGCGAGGACGGCACCACGCTCGACTCCTTCGACATGGATCTCGGCGTCGTCAACGGTCCGACCAAGCAAGCCGGGCGGGGCAAGACCGACACGTTCCAGGGGGCGCTCGGCGCCCGTTGGGAAACCGGAAACGCGGTTTTCACCACGGATCTGGCGTATACGAAGTCGATCGTCGACAACACCTATTATGAATTCCAGACCCAGCTCGCCAGTCCGCTGACGGTCGCCGTGAAGTTGAATGCCGAGCGCGGTGTGGACTTCATACCCAGCGGCGTCGATTTCGCCGATCCGGCCAGCTACCTGTTCCGCGGTCTTTACGAAAACCGACAGCGTTCGACCGGCGATCAATGGCAGTGGCAGGGCAACCTCGATCTCGATACCGGATCCTCGTTGTTACCAAAGTTCAAGTTCGGCCTGCGCTATGCCGATCGCAAGGCCAACTCGACCTACGGCGATCGCTACGCCGGACTGTCCAGCCTGCGCGATCCGATCACCCGCGTGCCGGGCGTGTCCGACGGCGGGATCATCGAGGCGGGGTTCCACGGTGACGACGTGCAGCAATTCCGGTCGTGGTTCGCGCCGAACGCCAATATCCTGAACGATCGCATCAACGATGTCCGCGACTATATCCGGCAGGCGCTGGTCCGCGCTAACGCCGATGGGGCGACCCGGCAGGCATGGGCACCCGAACGTCCCGCCCTCAATCCGCTCAATGCCTTTTCAGCGCGCGAACAGGTGTTCAGCGGCTATGCGCAGCTGGATTATGCGTTCGATATCGGCATTCCCGTGGATGGCGTGATCGGGACGCGCATGGTCATCACGCGCAACACGCTGGCGGGGACGAATTCGCTGCCCGGCGCGAACGGCGCGACGATATTGGCGCCGATCGCATCGTCACAGCAATATGTCGACGTCCTGCCCAACATCAGCGCGCAGGTGCATTTCACCGACAAGCTGAAGCTCCGCCTCTCCCGCACCGAGGCGCTGACCCGCCCCGGGTTCAACCAGATCAACCCGACACTGACCGTCCAGCAGGGGACGGTCGGTGGCAACCTTTCCTATACGGGTAACGGCGGCAATCCCGATTTGCAGCCGATCCGCTCGAACAATTACGACGCATCGCTGGAATATTATTTCTCGCGCACCGGATCGGTGTCGGTCGCCGGTTTCTACCGGGAGATCCAGGGCTTCATCAATTCGCTGCCCCAGACCGTGAACATAGCGCCGTTCGGCAACATCCTCGTCTACCGCCCGTCGAATTCGAGCTCCGGCAAGATCAAGGGTATCGAGGCAGCCGCCACCACCTTCTTCGACTTCCTGCCCGGACCCTTGCGTGGTCTGGGCGCGCAGGCCAACTTCACCTATATCGACGGCGAGCAGATCGTGCCCGCGGCCGCCAACTTCGCGGGCGGGCGCAACACGTTGCCGGGCGTTTCGAAATACAGCTTCAACGTCATCGGCCTGTACGAACTCGGGCCTGCAAGCGTCCGGTTGGCGTATAATTACCGGAGTGCCAACGTCGATGGCTTCGGTGCTCCCGGCGTATTCACCACGGTCTATTCCGATGCGGTAGGTCGCCTCGATTTGTCCGCGAGTTACAACGTGAACGACAACGTCACCCTGACGGTGGATGCCACGAACCTGCTTCGGACGCCCTATCATAGCTATGTGAAGTCGCGGGAATACCCTCGCGATGTTCGCTGGGAGGCCAGCCTGCTGTCCGCAGGGGTGCGCTTCCGCTTCTAGAGCGATAGTATCCGGATGGGTTTGGCCATCGCTATCAAGCTGACATAAGCCGTCGGTCACGTCGGCAGGAAGACCTGCAAGGGAGAGCAGATGCGGCATAGCCTGACTTCAGCGGCGGTGATTGTCTTGATCGCGAGTAATGGGCCAGCGGTCGCGCAGGCACCGCCTCGGTTAGGCGCAGTGCCATCCGTCGACGGGCAGGCTGTTCCCGCGAGCAGGAGCGTCGGCGATGCGCCGTACCGCGTTGCAGACGTTGCGGCTCCACGTGCATCGGGCGAGACCGCGAAGGAGGCCTATCTCTTCGTCTACTTCACGGGGGATTCGATCGATGGCGAAAAGCTGCGGTTCGCCATATCGGACGGCAACAACGCGTTGCAGTGGAAGGACCTCAACCACGCGAAGCCGGTGCTGGAATCGGCATTCGGTACCCGTGGACTGCGCGATCCCTTCATCCTGCGCTCGGCCGAAGGCGACCGGTTTTTTCTTCTGGCGACCGATCTGTCGACGGGGCGTACCGGTTGGGGAGGGGCCACCGATCGTGGCAGCAGCCACCTCGAGATATGGGAATCCACCGATTTGGTGCACTGGGGCAAGCAACGCCACGTCAAGGTGAATGTGCCGAGCGCCGGCATGACGTGGGCGCCCGAGGCGAGCTGGGATCCGACGATCGGCGCCTATGTGGTGTATTGGACGTCGAGTATGTTCAAGGACGACGGGCGGACTCAAGCCGATGGCAACGGCCCCCAAATCCTGATGTCGACGACTCGCGATTTCCGCAGTTTCACCACACCCGTGCCGTGGCTGAAGGCAGCCGACGTGCCTGGCCTCGTTCCAGACAAGGGACTGATCGACGCGACGGTGTTGAAGGACGGCAACGACTATGTCCGCTTCGTCAAAGGAACACAGGCTGAGGGATGCGCATCCGCCGATATCCTCGGCCAGCGCGCGACATCGTTGCGAGCGGCCGGCACCTCAGGCGAATGGTCCGTGATCGCGCGATGCATCGGGCGTACAGCCGGTACACCCGAGGTCGAAGGACCAAGCGCGTTCGTGGCGAATCCGGGCGATGTCAGTGGGTTTCGCTATTATGTGTGGGTCGATAATTACGGCGGCGTCGGCTATATTCCGCTCGCAACGAACTCTCTTTCGGGCGATGTCCGCTGGACGTACCCAAAGCATTTTCGGCTACCGGCCTCGCCCCGTCACGGCTCCGTACTCGCGATCACGGCAGGCGAGCGCGATGCCCTCGTTGCTCGTTGGGGGGCTTCGGTCGTCCCCGCCAGACCGTCCCCAGCACCAACGGTGACCGGAGGCGATGCCTCCCGGACGATGGGTGAGGCATGGGTTGTTCCGCCCGTCGTGGCGTCCGGCACCCGGTTGCCGGCACCGGCCGGAAGTCGCGTGGTCTGGGCGGCCGACAGACCGGGCCTGCATCGGGATGTGCTGACGAACGACGATGCGGACCCGGTCACGATGCACGTGACCGGCACGATCGTGCGGCCCGCAGGCGGCTCGATCGTGAAGCGCTTCAAAGTGCAGATACTCGGGCGCGATATGCGACGCCTGTACGCCTATGCACGGACGCCAACGAGTGCACGCGACGCCAATCAGCCCGTCATCGCGCGCAGCGTGCATCTGGCGCTCGGGGGCGATGGCGCTGCGCCAATACCGCTCAACGATAATTACGGCGTGATCTTCGCCAAGGGTGAGCACACCGGCATCGATCACGTCGCACAGCGCGGGATCGCCGATCCGTCCCCATTCTATTTTGCCGATGGAAGCCTTGGCGTCATCGGGACGCGCGTGCAGATGGCGGCCACACCGGATCCTTCGCAATCGTCCGCCGCGCTGGTCTTCAAGGCGGATCCCGTGACGCCCGGGAATTTCACCGAGCTGGGCTTGGTCGATCTGCAGACGACGGGCGGGGTCGTCAGACCCAAGGCGGTGTGGGACTCGGCGGCCCGCCGCTACGTCGTGGCGTGGCGGGATCGCGCCGGCGACGCGCGCTGGACGACGGTCGAGGATCTCGCGCGCACGCAAAAAATCGTCACGCCGTTCGATCCTGCCGACGACGGCCGCGTTTCGCAGATCGCTTCGACGGGTAACGTAGGCCCGACACGGTCAGGTAGCGTCGCGACGGTCTTCGAGCATGTCGCGGACAGTGCCCGCGCGACCCTTCCCGGTGCCGAAGCAGCGAGCAGTCTTCCCGTCAGCGGGCAAACCGCGAGCATCCTCTCGGGTCGGTTCGGCCGCATCGTCAACACCGCTGCGACGGTCGATGCACAAACGATCGTCGCAGGCGATATCGGTGCGGCGACGCGGGCCCCCGTCCGGCTGACCTATTCCGACGGATCGACCGCAACGCGTGGTGTCGACTGGGATGCCAACGACCTTCGACGTCTGGCCAAGGCTCGGAGTGGCACGCACACGATCCGGGGAGCCGTACGCCTACCGGTCTATCCATCCGTCTTCGCGTACAACCGGGCGGATCCGACCATCTTCGGCTACGATCAGGCTGGTACGCGCCGATATCTGTTCGTCGCCACCGACGATACCAACAACGACAATGTCGGATCGGTTCATCTACCCCTGCGCATGGCCGACAGCATCGCCGCGCTGGCCGATGCCAATGGCGGCAGGAAGCGCGAGGTGGACCTGCTCAATCGCAGGACGAGGAAGGACCGCACCGCAGAGGGGCGTGTGATCGCCGGCTGCTACTGGGCACCGGAACTGCATCAGATCGGCGGCCGGCTGAGCATCCTGTTCGCGCCGTGTTTCAATCCGGTCGACAGCCAGTCGAACGAGCGAGGCGATTGGTCCACCGTCGAGGCGCATGTGATGCAGCTTCGCGACGGCGGAAATCCCGCCAATCCTGCCGACTGGTCGAAGCCCGCCGCCGTTCGCAAGCAGGATGGGTCACCACTCGGTCGCACGGCATTTTCGAAGAATATCAGCCTAGATATGTCGTATTTCGAGGCCGATGGACAAGGCTATTATACCTGGTCGCAGCGATATCTATCCGCGTCCGCGGCGCTCGGAGATCCGTTGACCTGGATCGCGAAAGTCGATCCTGCCCACCCTACGCGTCTGACCTCGGAGCCTAGACCGATCATCGCTCCCGATCTTTCGTTCGAGGAGAACCTCGCCGAGGGCGGTTTCGCCACCATCCACGACGGACGCGTCACAATGGTCTATTCGAGTTCGGGTGTCAGCCCGACCTATGTGGTCGGCGGAGCGTGGGCCGATGTGCATTCCGATCTCACCGACATCGACACTTGGCACAAATATGGCGCGCCGCTCCAGAAGAGCATGCCGATGCCCCCGGGCGTTACCGATTATCGCGCGTATGAGCAGGGGCCGGGGCATGGTGCGTTCACCGTCGATGCCGACGGAACGCCGCTGTATGTCTACCATAGCTGGGGCGACGGCGTAGGCGGCAATGGCCGCGATACCCGCGTACGCCGTATCCACTGGGCCGCGACCGGCCGGCCGATCCTCGATATGCCCCCCGAAGAAGAGGTCGCGCCACGAAATCGAGCTGTCACCATGATGGTCACGGTCACGACGCCGACCAGATGATGCGATGTCAAAACGCTTTCTCGTATCGAACCCGATCAGCGTCCCGCGCTGCATGATGCTCTCTCGACCTTCCGGGTAAGCAGCACCGTCGCGATCGCGCGTGGCGGTACGATCGTGCCGGGGATGCAGTCCGCAACATGGTTCGAGTCGGTGACGACCATCTGTGCATGCCAGCCGCGGGGGAGGACGAGCGCGCGGGGGTTCAGGCCACCATTGACATGGACGAGCACCACCCTTTTGCCGTCGGGAGAGACTGCGCCCGCGGTGTCGAGATCGTCGACGGGGATAAGGCGGTAGCCGGGTTTGATGTACCGGCTGAACTGGGCCATCGCCCAGTATTTGCGCGTAAGATGGATTTGATGACGATCGGCAGCGGGCGAACGCAGGTCGACCTTCACCAGTCCCCAGTTCGATCCGGCGCCCGAAATTGCGGTGGTTTCGACAGCCTGCCAAAAGATCCAGGCCGCGGGTTCCAGCCGCTTCAAGTCGAGCACGATATGTTCGGCGAAGGCGAGCGCGGACGGCATGCCTTCAAAGTCCTCCGGGTCCTTGTCGAGCGGTGTATCGTTCTCGCTCATCCAGAGTCTGATCCCCGAAGCACGCGCGACGTCGCGCACCCCGGTCTGATTGACCGTGCCATAGCTGTGGACGTTCAACTGTCCGATCCGTGCCCGCGTTGCGGCGGGATAGGCGGCCCAGTCTTGCAGGAACAGATGCGAGTTGGTCTCGTCGGGCGCCGCGATCGCCGTCGCCAGGCCGCGTGCTTTCAACGCCGCGTCCGTCGCGTCGATCATCGCGGCCTGGCGCGCGGGGGACCAATGCGATCCTTCCTGCGTGTTCTTCGCGAACCAATAGTCGGTGTTGGGCTCGTTGACGGGCGACAGCGTCCGGAACGTGATGCGGTGACGACGCTGGAGTTCGTCGACGACGCGCGCGAGGTAATCGGCGAAGGGCCGCTCGTATCCGGGACGAAGATTGTCGGTGGTGCCCTTTTCGGCACCGGAGACCCGGCCCGAAA
>Ga0308164_10003922_pt1 | contig 12975 bp, 8 predicted proteins | sample PhyTR2_FD_201031 | JGI IMG/M metagenome (GOLD analysis project Ga0308164, IMG submission 201031) | Phyllosphere microbial communities from UC Gill Tract Community Farm, Albany, California, United States - DLSLT.R2 | ecosystem: Host-associated > Plants > Phyllosphere > Unclassified | place: USA... | reverse complement strand
GCCAGAATACTTCCACCAGTTATAATGCGGCCTCAATTCCCTGATAGCTCAGTTGGTAGAGCGACGGACTGTTAATCCGCAGGTCCCTGGTTCGAGTCCAGGTCGGGGAGCCAGAATGCATCGGCACACAGCCGAAACTTGAAAAGGCCGCTTCCCACGAAGCGGCCTTTTTCATTCCAGCGCGAGCACACCATGACGATCTCTTTCTTGTCCGCCGCCGACGCCCGCCGCATCGCCCGCCACGCCGCGCACGCCGACGGCGCCGGCTGGCTGCATCCGGTCCAGCAGGCGCTGCTGCACCGGCGCGGCTGGCTGCGCATGCTGGCCCCGCGCAGCCTGGGCGGCGCCGAGCTGGCGCTGCCCGAGGTGGTGCGCCTGGAAGAAGCCGTCGCCGCCGTCGACGGCAGCATGGGCTGGACCCTCACCCTGTGCGCCGGCGCCGGCTGGTTCGCCGGCTTCCTGCCGCCGGCGCTGGCGCGCGCGGTGCTGGGCACGCGCCGCGTGTGCCTGGCCGGCAGCGGCGCGCCGACCGGCCACGCCGACGTCGAGGGCGAGGGCTACCGCATCGACGGACACTGGGACTACGCCAGCGGCGCGCCGATGGCCACCCACTTCACCTTCAACGCCGTCCTGCGCGAACACGGCCGGCCGCTGCTGGACGGCGCCGGCAACCCGCGCATCAAGGCCTTCGTGGTGCCGGCCGCGCTGGTGGAGGTGGTGCCGAACTGGCGCAGCATCGGCCTGCGCGCCACCGCCTCGCACGGCTACGCGGTGCGCGGCAAATGGATCGCGCGCGACCATGCTTTCGACATCGACCCGGCAATGGCGCGCGAACAGGGCCCGCTGTACCGCTTTCCTTTCCTCGCCTTTGCCTTCGTGACCCTGGGTGCCAACGTGGCCGGCATGGCCGCCCACTTCATCGACCTGGCCGAGGACTGCCTGCGGCACCGGCGCAACCGCTGGAGCGGCCAGGGCGAACCCTTGCACGACACGCCGGCGGTGCGCGCCGTGCTGGCGGCGTGCCGCGCGCGCTTCGACGCTGCGCGCGCCGGTTTCTACGCGCAGCTCGATGCCACCTGGGCGCGGGTGCTGGCCGAGGGCCGGGTCGAGGAGGCCGAGGCGGCCGCGCTGCAAGTCCTGTCGATGGCGTGGGTGGCCGCCGCGCGCCACGCGGTGGACACCTTGTACCCGTATTGCGGCCTGTACGCGGCGCGCGAGGACAGCGACATCAACCGCGTCTGGCGCGACTTTCACACGGCGTCCCAGCATGCCTTGCTGATGCCGACGGCCTGAGGTTTATGCAGGACTGGTCAAATCGCAACTCAGCCGTTATAATTCGAGCCTCAATTCCCTGATAGCTCAGTTGGTAGAGCGACGGACTGTTAATCCGCAGGTCCCTGGTTCGAGTCCAGGTCGGGGAGCCAGAACACGCAGTGCTGCATACTGCTTCGAAAAGCCCGCTTCGCACGAAGCGGGCTTTTTGCATTGCAAGCAGACCTCGCCCAAGCTTCCTATAATGGACGCTTTGCCGTCAGGCCGCGCATGCAACCAGCAGTCAATACAGTACCTCCCGAGCAGGATGGTCTCGCCCCGGGCCCGCGCGGCCTGGCCTTCCTCGCGCTGGCGCTCGGCGTCGGCATGTCCTCGCTCGATACCGCCATCGCCAACACCGCGCTGCCGGCGATGGCCGCGCAACTGCACGCCTCGCCGGCCGATTCGGTCTGGATCGTCAACGCCTACCAACTGGCGATGGTCGCGACCCTGCTGCCGATCGCGGCGCTCAGCGAAACGGTGGGCTACCGCCGCGTGTACGTGGCCGGCATGGCGCTGTTCACGGCCGCTTCGCTGGCCTGCGCGCTGGCCTGGTCGCTGCCGGCGCTGATCGTGGCGCGCCTGTTCCAGGGACTCGGCGCCAGCGCCATCATGGGCGTGAACACGGCGCTGCTGCGCGCCATCTACCCGGCCAAGCTGCAGGGGCGCGGCTTCGGCAGCAATGCGCTGGTGGTGGCGGTGGGCTTCGCGCTCGGGCCCAGCCTGGCCTCGCTGATCCTGGCCGTGGCGTCGTGGGAGTGGCTGTTCGGGGTCAACGTGTTGCCGGGCATCGTCGCCTTCTTCCTGGCGCGCAAGGTGCTGCCCGAGACGCGGCGCGCCAGCCACCGCGTCGACCTGGTCGCCGGTTTGTACAACGTGGCCGCCTTCGGCATGGCGGTGCTGGCGCTGGGCGACGCCGCCCACCGCGCCGGGCTGCGCACGCTGCTGCCGGAAGCGGCGACCGCGCTGGTCTTCTTCCTGCTGCTGCTGTACCGCCAGAAGGACCATCCGGCGCCGCTGCTGCCGGTCGACCTGTTCCGGCTGCCGATGTTCACGCTGTCCACCGTCACCGCGGTCTGCACCTTCGCCGCCCAGGCGCTCGCCTTCGTCGCGCTGCCGTTTTATTTCGAGGGCGCGCTGGGCCGCTCGCCGATCGAGACCGGCTTCCTGATGACGCCCTGGCCGGTGCTGGTGGGTGTGATGGCGCCGGTGGCGGGGCGCCTGAGCGACCGTTATTCGCCGGGCGCGCTGGGCGGCATCGGCCTGCTGGTGCTGTGCGCCGGGCTGCTGGCGATGATGCGGCTGCCGCTGGCGCCGAGCGCGTTCGACATCGGCTGGCGCATGGCGCTGTGCGGCGTCGGTTTCGGCTTCTTCCAGGCGCCCAACATCAAGGCCATCATGGGCAGCGCGCCGCCGCGCCGCAGCGGCAGCGCCAGCGGCATGGTCGCCACCGCGCGCCTGACCGGCCAGGCCACCGGCGCGGCGCTGGTGGCCTTCTGCCTCACCATCTCGACGGCACGCGGCAGCTGGTACGCGCTCGGCCTGGCGGCGGCCTTCGCCTTCGTCGCCAGCGTGGCCAGCTTCTCGCGCATGGCGGTGGCCGAGACGGCTCTTTAAACCGGCGCGGGCGCCTCGATATGGAGTGGATGGCACGCCGATCCATTTCCTACGATGCAGCGCCCGCGCAACCGGCCGTCGACCCCGTCTGCCCGCTGTGCGGCCGGCTGCTGGGCACCCAGAACATCGACCGCCACCACCTGGTGCCGAAGTCGCTCAAGGGCCGCGAACAATTCCCGATCCATAAGATCTGCCACCGCAAGATCCACGCGACCTTGTCCGAGCGCGAGCTGCTGCGCGCGTACCACACCTGGGAAGCGCTGCAGGGGCATGACGACATCGCATCCTTCATCGGCTGGGTGGCCAACAAGCCGGCGGGTTTTTATGCGCGCACGTTCACGTCGAACAAGAAGAAGGCGCGCTGACGATCCGGCGGCAGCGGCCCGCGTCCGGCATCGCCGGGATGACGATACGCCCTGTCAATACGCGATATCGTCAGATTACGGTGTCATCCGCGCATAAAAGCGCATATTTACATTGCATTTTGCTCGTGGTGGTCAGTTTTTTTGAGTGTGGATGGTCAATCGGCGACTCGCCGGGTTTGCGCTTGATGTTAAAATCGGCGCTTACTATTTTGCAATATGGTGACTTTTCCATGCCAATGCCAGCGCAGGTTCAATGAGCCAACACGACACCAGCCCCTGCTCGGTCCTGCTGATCGACGACGAGCCGTTCGCGGAAGACATCATTTCGCATGGCTTGAAGGGCTGCGTTGCCCATAACCTGCGTTACGCCAGCCGGCCCGAACTGGCGGTGGCCCTGGCCAAGGAGATCGGCGCCACCGTGGTGCTGGTCGACCTGCGCATGCCGGAAATCGACGGTTTCGAAGTCACGCGCCGGCTGCGTGCCGACAAGGAGACCGAAAGCGTGCCGGTGATCATGCTGTCCTCGGAAGAGGATCCCGACATCAAGGCCAAGGCCTTCGCCGCCGGCGCCAACGATTACCTGGTCAAGTGGCCGGATCCGCGCGAACTGGTGGCGCGCGTGCGCTACCACAGCGATGCCTACGGCGCCCTGCGCCAGCGCGACGCCGCCTTCGTGTCGCTGCGCCTGAGCCGGGAACAGCTGGAAGCCAGCCAGGCGGCCCTGCAGCAAGCCCAGAAGATGGAAGCCATCGGCCAGCTCACCGGCGGCGTGGCGCACGATTTCAACAACGTGCTGCAGATCGTCGGCGGCAACCTGCAGCTGCTCAAGCTGGTCGGCGGCCTGAATCCGGCCGGGCTGGCGCGCGTCGAGATGGCGCTGGCGGGGGTCGAGCGCGGCGCCAAGCTGTCGTCGCACCTGCTGGCCTTTGCGCGCCGCCAGCCGCTGCAGGAGGTAGTCGTCAACCCGGGCCACCTGGTGCGCGAGATGGACGACATGATGCGCCGCGTGCTGGGTCCGCGCGCGCGCGTGGTCGCCGAAATCGACCACGACCTGGGCAGCATCCTGGTCGACCCGCACCAGCTGCACAACGTGCTGCTCAACCTGGCCATCAATGCGCGCGATGCGATGGACGGCGAAGGCACGCTCACCATCCGCGCCGCCAACGTCGAGCCCGACATGCGCGGCGACGCCGGCGAGGTGCTGCGCGGACGCTACGTCCTGATCGAGGTGCTTGATACCGGCGCCGGCATGCCGCCCGAGGTGCTGGCGCGCGTGTTCGAACCCTTCTTCACCACCAAGCCGACCGGACAGGGCACGGGACTCGGGCTGTCGATGGCCTACGGCTTCGTCAAGCAGTCGGGCGGCGAGATCGTCCTCAAGAGCGAACCGGGCCAGGGCACCAGCGTGCGCATCTACCTGCCGCGCAGCGATATCGAGGCCCAGCAGCAGCCGGCATCGATCGACGCGCCCCTGGTGGGCGGCCTGGAAACCATCCTGGTGGTGGAAGACGAGGAAGACGTGCGCAGCACCACCTGCGGCATCCTGTCCGCGCTCGGCTACCGGGTGCTGGAAGCGCCGGACGCCGCCGCGGCGCTGGCGATCGTCGACGGCGGCCAGCAGGTCGACCTGGTGTTCACCGACGTGATCATGCCGGGTCCGGTCAGCAGCGTGCAGCTGGCCGATGCGATCCGCGAGCGGCTGCCGCTGGCGGAAATCCTGTACACCTCGGGGTATGCGGAAGGCGTGCTGGCGCACGAGGGAAAACTGGAGGCGACGGTGAACCTGCTGCAGAAGCCCTACCATCCGGACGCGCTCAGCGCCCGCATCCGCCACCTGCTGCGGCGCCGCCAGCAGAGCGGGGCGGCGCTCGGCGCCGCCCTCTAGGACTTATTTCGGCGGACGGACGTAGCGCTGCGAACCCGGCGGCGGTTCGTTCAGCACCGCCCAGAAGATGCCCAGGTCGGCAATCGCGCGCACGAACTCGCTGAAATCGACCGGCTTCACCACGTAGGCGTTCACGCCCAGTTCGTAGCTGCGGATCAGGTCCTGCTCTTCCCTGGACGAGGTCAGCATCACCACCGGCAGCGGTTTCAGGCCGTCGGTGCTGCGGATGCTTTTCAATACTTCGAGGCCGTCGACCTTCGGCAGCTTGAGGTCGAGCAGCACGACCGCCGGATTACCGGGGGCGCGGTCGGCGTGGTCGCCTTTGCGGTGCAGGTAATCGAGGGCTTCCGCACCGTCGCGCACGACGATGACCTGATTGGCAAGCTGGCTTTTCGACAGGGCGATCAGCGTCAGCTCGAGGTCGTTGGGATTGTCTTCGACCAGCAGGATGGGCTTGAGCATGCTTTCTTTCCGATTACGATAGGTTGTTGGCGTTCTGTTTCGGGAGCGCGAACGAGAAGGTCGCGCCTTGTCCTTGAATGGCGTTGGCCCACACGCGGCCGTTGTGGCGCTCGACGATGCGGCGCACGTTGGCCAGGCCGATGCCGGTACCCTGGAAGTCTTCCATGCGGTGCAGGCGCTGGAATACGCCGAACAGCTTGTGCACGTAGTCCATGTTGAAACCGGCGCCGTTGTCGGCGATGTGGAACACGGTTTCGTGCGGGTTGTCCTCGGCCGTGATGCGGATCACGGCCGGGTCGCGCTGGCCGGTAAACTTGACCGCGTTCGACAGCAGGTTGATCATCGCCTGGTGCAGGAAGGTGGGGTCGGCCCAGACCTTCGGCAGCGCCGGGATGTCCCACTCGATGCTGCGGCCGCTTGTTTCCAGCCGCAGCTTGCTGATGCAGGCGGCCATCATGTCGTTCATGTCGACCGTGGTCGGGTGCAGCGCCGAGCGGCCCATCTGCGAGAACGACAGCAGGTCGTCGACCAGCTTGCCGGCCAGGCGCGCGGCGTCCTTGATGTTCTTCAGGAAGCGCTGGCGCAGCTGCGCGTCCTCGCTGCCGCTCGATTCGATCAGCAGGTCCGAAAAGCCGACGATGTGGCGCAGCGGCGCGCGCAGGTCGTGCGAGACCGAATACGAAAAGGCTTCGAGTTCCTTGTTGGCGCGGCCCAGTTCCTCGGCCAGCGCCGCCATCTGCTCGGCGCGTTCGAGCGCGAGGCCGAGCAGGGCGCTGCGGAATTCGAGCGCCAGTTCGATCTCGCCCGAATGCCAGGGCAGGCTTGCGCCGTGGATGGTTTCGCGCCAGGCGCTGAAGCTGGTACGCGGCGACAGCTGCACCGGCAGATCGGCCGCCATCTCTTTTTCGTGCGGATTGCCGGCCCACTCGATGGTGCGCACCAGCTCCGGACGGAACCACAGCAGGTAGTGGCGGTGGATGCGCGAGATCGGCATCGCCAGCAGGCCGCTGGCATTGCGCACGGTGCGCGCGCCGCCCGGCCAGGCCGCCGACAAGTTGTCGGTGTGGTAGACCTCGCCGCCATCGTGGCGCGCCAGCCAGTCGACCAGTGCCTCGATATCCGCGTCCGCCGGGGTGTCGCCGAAGCCCAGCACGCGGTCGTCGACCACGATCGCCACGCCGGATGCGCGCGCGAAGCGCAGCAGCTCGGGCGAGACGCTGGCCAGGTTCTCGATGAAATCGCTGCCTTGCGTCAGGCCGGCCAGCATCGACACCATGATGCTGCGCAGCCCGAGGCGGAACTGCAGTTCCTGCGCATCCTCGCGCGACTCGATGCACAGCGCCAGGATCTGGCCCAGCTGCTCGCAGGCGGTGCGCTTTTCGAAGGCGACCGCGGACGGGCCTTCGTTGTGGCAGGAGATCAGTCCCCACAGCTCGCCCTTGACGATCAGCGAAACCGACATCGACGCCAGCGTGTTCATGTTGCGCATGTACTGCAGGTGCACCGGCGAGACGCTGCGCAGCGCGGCGAACGACAGATCGTTGGCTTGCCCGGTGACCGGATTGATGGCCGGGACCAGCGGCGCGGGCCGGTAGTTGGCGTCCTGGATCAGGCGGATGCGCGACAGCCGGTACAGCTCGCGCGCCTGGGCCGGGATGTCCGAGGCCGGGAAATGCTGGCCCAGATAGGAGTGGTAGCCGTCGGCCAGCGATTCCGCCAGCACGTGGCCGTGACCGTCGCGGTCGAACTGGTAGACCATCACGCGCCCGAACCCGGTGACCGAACGCACGTGCTGGCAGGCCAGCGCGGACAGCGATTCGATGCTGGCCGTTTCGTTCACCTTCAGCAGGAAGTCGCCGATCAGCGGATACAGGTGGCGGAAGCCGGCGGCTTCGGCGCGGTCGACCGCTTCGAATTCGAGGATGGTGACGCCGTCCCAGCGGTGGCCGAGCACGTCGAAATGGTGGCCGGTGCGGGCGCTGACCGTGCCGAGGTAATGGGGACGGGGGCCGAGGTCGCTGGCCAGTTCCGGCGCCAGGCGCAGCGCCGCCGCTTCGCCGATGACGTCCGCCAGCGGCCGGCCGACGGCGTCGCGCACGCCGCAGCCGGTCCAGTCGCCCAGGTTGGCGCTGGCCTGCAGCACTTCCAGGCCGTCGGACAGGGTCAGCAGGAAGCCGTGCGGCTGGATGCTGCCGGGCGTGCGGATCGGTTCCCTGTCGCAGGTGGACAGGTCGAGGACGGGGGCGGCGGAAACCGGGTTCATGGGAGATCGACAGGGGCGCTGGCGCTGGCTTGCAAAGGCCTTATTTTACCTTGAATCGAATGGCCTTCCGGGATTAGGCATGCAGCAATATTGCAACATTCTAAAACAGGCCTCAGGCATTTTCGATAATTTTTGCTGCCGCTGGCCGATATTTTTTCGATAAAAACGACATATCTGAGCATGTCTTCGGCATTGCCGTCCGGATGATATTTTCGGCAAGAACATTTGCGCAGCATGAAACCGCCGTGGGACGGCATAAATGGTTACTATCGTGACAGCGCCGCCCGTCCTGTGCCGCCGGCCGGGCGCGTGGAGCGGACCGTGCCGGTGTATGATCCGGTGGATTTGACTACCTAATTCGTTCTTCTCGAAAGAACTGCGCAGCGCCATGAACGAACAGAACCAGCTCAAGAAACCCCTGCCGGAAGAGCGGCGTTACCAGTACCTGATCTCCGGGATCAGCGATTACGCCATCTACATGCTCGACCCCGCCGGCCACGTCAGCAGCTGGAATGCCGGCGCCAACCGTTTCAAGGGCTATCTGGCGCAGGAAATCCTGGGCCAGCATTTTTCGCGCTTCTACACGCCCGAAGACCAGGCGACCGGCCTGCCGCAGCGCGCGCTGCAGACCGCGCTGGACGAGGGCAAGTACGAAGCCGAAGGCTTGCGCGTACGCAAGGACGGCACCCGCTTCTGGGCCCACGTGGTGATCGACCCGATCTATAACGAGGAAGGCGAACTGCTCGGCTTCGCCAAGATCACGCGCGACGTCACCGAGCGCCGCCGCGCCGAGGAAGCGCTGCGCGAGAGCGAACAGCGCTTCCGCCTGCTGGTGCAGGGCGTGACCGATTACGCGCTGTACATGCTGTCGCCGGAAGGCACGGTCACCAACTGGAATTCGGGCGCCGAGCGGATCAAGGGCTATGCCCAGGACGAGGTGGTCGGCAGCCATTTTTCGCGCTTCTATACACCCGAGGAACAGGAAAGCGGCGTGCCGGCGCGCGCGCTGTCGACGGCGGCCGGCGTCGGCCGCTTGGAGGCCGAGGGCTGGCGCGTGCGGCGCGACGGTTCGCGCTTCTGGGCCCACGTGATCATCGACGCCATCCGCGACGATGCGGACGTGCTGGTCGGTTTTGCCAAGATCACGCGCGACCTCACCGAAAAGAAAAAGGCGGCCGAGGCGTTGGAAGCGGCCGACAAGGCCTTGTTCCAGGCCCAGAAGATGGAATCGATCGGCCAGCTCACCGGCGGCGTGGCGCACGACTTCAACAACCTGCTGTCGGTGCTGTCGAGCGGGCTGGAAGTGCTGGCGCTGCAGCGCAAGGACGGCGAGTTCTCCGCGGCCGACAGCCGCACCCTGGAAAGCATGCGGCGCGCGATCGACCGCGGCGCGCGCCTGACCCAGCAGCTGCTGGCCTTCGCCCGCCAGCAGCCGCTGCAGGCCGAAACGCGCAACCTGAACCGCATCATCACCGGCTTCGAGACGGTGCTGCGGCGCGCCGTCAACCCGAACATCGAGTTCGTCATCGAGCTCGAACGCAAGGCCCACAGCGCGGTCATCGACAGCGCTCGCTTCGAGTCGGCGCTGCTGAACCTGGTGGTGAATGCGCGCGACGCCATGCCGGACGGCGGGCGGCTGGCGATCACCAGCGCCAACGTGTCGGTGGCCCCCGGAAGCGCGGTGCCGGCGCCGGGCGACTACGTCAAGGTGACGGTGGCCGACAGCGGCACCGGCATGCCGCCCGAAGTGGTGGCGCGCGCCTTCGAACCCTTCTTCACGACCAAGGAAGTGGGCAAGGGCACCGGCCTGGGACTGTCGCAGGTGTACGGCTTCATCAAGCAGTCGGGCGGCGAGGTCGCCATCGAAAGCAAGCCCGGCGAAGGCGCGGCGATCTCGATCTACCTGCCGGCCGTGGTCGAAGCCGCGCCGGAAGGCGAGGGCGCGCACACCGAGCGCGTGCTGATCGTGGAGGACGAGCCGGACCTGATGGACGTCGCCGCCTCGCTGTTCACCAGCATGGGCTACGACGTGCTGACGGCGGCCAGCGGCCGCGAAGCGATCGACATGCTGGAGCGGCGCGACGTCGATATCCTGTTCACCGACGTGGTGATGCCGAACGGGATGAACGGGATCGAACTGGCCAGCTATACGCGGGAGCATTATCCGGATACAAAGATCATGCTGGCCTCGGGGTATCCGCTGCCGGCCCTGAAGCAGCGGCATGGCAGCGATTTGAATCAGTTTGCGTTCGTGAATAAACCCTACCGATTATCCGATCTGGCGCGAACGCTGCGTTCGGCCATGTAGGGTAGGGTGGACGGCTCGCCGTCCACGCGTCCAACCGGTGCATGTGCTGCCTGAACGCGTGGACGGGGAACCCGTCCACCCTACCCGCAACGCCACCGCCAACGCATCGAAACGTGTTGCCGCTCATTCCAGGCCAAAAATGATATCGCTGATGCGGTCGTAGATCGCATCCGACGACGGTCCCTTGTTCGGCCAGTTCAGGATATCGAAATGGTCGTAGCCCTGGTAATTCCCCAAGAAATTCCAGCTGCCGCGCAGCGCCGTGCCGTCGTAGTCGCGCACCGGCTGGCCGAAGGGGGCGCGCATGCTGACCGTGTTGACCACGCCGTCGTTGGCGAACCATGCGCTGTCGATGCGCATGCGGTCGGTGCCGGACTGGGTGTACGAGCCCATGCCGCGCTGGCCCAGCGATGGGATGATCCATTCGCCAGCGAAGTATTTGTAGTACTGGAACATGTCCACGCGCGGGTACTGGAAGGCGCTGCTCTGGATCGGCGCCACCGTGCGGTCGGTGCCGTTGCAGCACCAGGCGCCGCGCTCGGTGGCGACCGTGCCGATCGAAAAGTAATACACCCCCGGCGAGGTCTGGGCCCAGCGGTTGAATTCGCGCGCGCCGTCGGGCGACAATTCCCAGGAGGTCAGCTTGCTGTCGAGATAGTCACGCAGCGGGCTGCGCAGCTGCGGCAGGATGTCGAGCACGGCGTCGCGCAGGGTGGTGCCGTTGTGCGGCGTGGACAGCGTGACCACGCTGCGCACCCAGCCGAGCTTGCCGCCCCGGTAGAGTTCGCCGCCACCCTCGTCGCCGTAGGGCGAACCGTGTTCCAGCAGCTGGATGAGGGCGCGGATCGTGGTGCCGCCCTGGCTGTGGCCGATCAGGTGCAGCGGGTGGGCGGCGTCCCACTGCGGATACAGGGCGAGTGGATAATCGTTGGGGTTATTCGCCGGATCGGCGGCCCAGCATTTGCCGGCCGGCTTTTGCTGCTGGCCCGGGTAACCGTAGCGGGCCACGTGGATGGCGCCGTAGTCGGTGCAGCCGCCCTTGATCTGGGCGTACAGCTCGGCCGCATCGTCCCAGTTGGACCCGATCGCGGCCACGCCGGCCGCGTACACCGCGTGCGGGCCGTGGTAGAGCTGCATGTGGGCGGCGATGTTGTTGTAGCCGCCCCAGTACAGGAAGCCGCTGCCCGGGTAGCTGTCCGGCCCGAAGCCGAGGAAGCCGTGGACCAGCACCACCGGATAATTGTTCGCGGCGCGCGCCGGACCGCCCGGCAGCAGGGCGCCGAGCGCCAGCAGCAAACACAGCATCGCACGCAGCATGGGAGTCTCCGTTCTGGCGGGAAGGACGTCACATTGTCGGTTTCGTGTCTGGGGGCGGGTTTGTGCTAGCTCTTGTGTGTGCGGGGTGGGGGATAAAAAATGCTGCTGTGCACCATTTTCACCACGCTGGTACCGTGGTAGCTGGCTTGTTGCCAAACAATAAAAACCGTCGCCCCTGCGGAGGCAGGGGCCCAAGTTCGTGGCGGAGCGTAAAACTTGGGCCCCTGCCTTCGCAGGGGCGACGGATCACACAGTCAATATATGTGTAGGCGTTACCGAAGGGTCAACGTGCCACCGACCCACCCAGCGACGGGCTGCTCACCCCATTCGCCGCCGGCTTCGGCGCCGGCGTGTTCGATGCCGTCACCGCCGCTTTTTCGGCCAGGTCCGGGTTCCAGACCACGTGGTCGTCCACCGAGTACAGGCGGCACGGCTTGTCGCTCTTGGCCGAGCAGGCGGCCAGGGCGCGCGCTTCCGGGTCTTCGCCTTCTTCGGCCCAGCACCAGCCGCCGGTGGGGGAGAGCGCGAACGCGCGCGGGGTCATCTTGGTCAGGTAGTCCTGGTAGGCACGCCTGCCGTTTTCGCTGAGGAAGGGGACGGCGGACACGTCGGCCACGCCGGCGAAATTGGTCGGCTGCGCCACCGGCGGCTGCGGCACCTCGTACAGCACCTTGGTCGGCATGCCCACCTTGTCGAGGAAGGCCATGGTGTCCTTCAGCCACACCTTCTGGCCGTCGCGGCTGGCCAGCATGCCGTGCGAATCGCGCTTGAAGGGCGCGTACTCCACCAGCTGGGCGCGCCCGCCGGCCTGTTCGAAGGCGTCGTGCATGCGCGCCACCAGCTGCGGGCCGAACAGCGAATCGTTTTCGCCGTACATCCACAGGCTGGGCACCTTGTTCTGCGAACCGTACTCGGCAAACGCCGCCACCAGCGAGGAGCGCCAGCCGCAGCCGTTGCTGTCGTCGCGCAAGCCGCCCGCGAAGTTGATCAGGCCGCGCACGCCCTCCAGGTCCTGGGTGCCCAGCGCCATCGTCGCCAGGCCGCCGTAGGACTGGCCGGCCACCACCATGCGTTCGCTGTCGATCCATTTCTGCGAACGTGCGAACTCGAGCGTGTCCTGGATGTCCTCGGCCTGGGCGTAGCCGTTGGCCGTCATGTCGCAGCCGTGGTCGTGGTAGGTGCCGGTCGAGTTGGCGAAGCCCTGGCGCATCGGCACCATCACCGCATAGCCGCGCGCCACGAAGGCGTGCGCCATGTGATAGAAGCGGTCGCGCGGCTGCAGGTTCGGGTGGCCGGGATCCTTGCCGTGATTGATGATGATCAAGGGGAAGGGGCCGGGGCCGTTCGGCTGGAACACGGTCGTCTCCAGGCGCGCCTGGTGATTCGTGCCGGCCGGGATCAGGACGATGTGCTCGTTGATGCGGTAGTCGAGTTGCAACTCCTGCTC
>Ga0308164_10003919_pt1 | contig 12985 bp, 9 predicted proteins | sample PhyTR2_FD_201031 | JGI IMG/M metagenome (GOLD analysis project Ga0308164, IMG submission 201031) | Phyllosphere microbial communities from UC Gill Tract Community Farm, Albany, California, United States - DLSLT.R2 | ecosystem: Host-associated > Plants > Phyllosphere > Unclassified | place: USA... | reverse complement strand
CACGAAGATGGCGGACTGGGTCGCATATCGGGTGACGCCGGACTCGATCGGCCCGTCCGGGGTCAGGAGATGGAGCGCGGACCCCTGGCTCGACCCGGAGGAGACGCTCGAGCCCGACGACTACGACGGAGCCCCCGGGGCATTGGGCATCGACCGCGGACATCAGGCTCCGCTGGCGGCCTTCTCCGGCACGCCCTTCGCGAAGGACACCAACACGCTGTCCAACATCACGCCGCAGGGCGCGGGACTGAACCAGGCGGCGTGGCAGCGGCTCGAGGCTCGCGAGAACGAGTTGGCCAGGAGTGAGGGCATCGCGGTGTACGTCACCACCGGCCCCTTGTTCGAGCGCGTCATGCCTCCGCTTCCGCGTGCCGACGAGCGGCATCGCGTCCCATCCGGTTACTGGAAGGTGATCGCGACGACGGACGGACGAGCCTCCGCGTTCGTCATGGACACGACGGCTCCGCGGACGCTCGACCACTGCGACGCCCGCGTCCCGATCGAGGAGGTCGAACTGCGTGCCCGTCTCGGCCTGTTCCCGCGTCTCGCGACCCGTGCATTCAAGGACCTGTCGCCCGCTCTGGGTTGCCCGGCATGACGCTCGCGTCCACCCCCATCCCCGTCGCATGGCCTCACGGCGATGTCGCCCGTCTCGTGCTCCGGCACCCGTACCCCGCCTGCGGACCTTACGGGCTTCGGCCGTGCGGCGACCGGGCTGCGGACCGACGTCGGCTCGACGTTCGCCGGAGCGGACCGGCTGGTACGCTCCGCCGAGGTCACCGCTTCGTGCGGTCGGGTGCGATCGGGCGTCTCGACCTACGATCGTCGCGCGGGATCGGGCGAACGGAGGGCCGGAGATCCTCGTGCGCACGGGCGTTCGCCGTCGGGTCGCGGTCCCGAACGCGCGAGGACGACGAGTCCGTCCGCTGGGGGTGATCCGACCGGTCCCACGGTTCCCGACGCGGATCGGGATCCGGGAGGGGGGGGATCAGCGAACGGCTCAGGGTGGATCATACCCTCCATTCCCGCCGTCTCGCCGAACCACGTCTCGGGACATGGTCCGACGTCATCGAACCTGCGCGCTCGCTGCGCCTTCGAGAATGGACGCTCGGGGTAGCTCGCTGGTCCGGACGTGACTGGTCGACAGCTCCTTCAGAGAGCCGCATTGAGCTTGCCCGACCCCATTCCATCGATCGCCACCATGTCGTCGAGGACATCGAGGCACTTGGAGAGCCGATCTCCATCGTGAACGCTCGACGCGTAGATCCGCAGAAGCGGGTCCCATATCTGATACATTCCGTGGTTGGGTTGCGTCGGACGGCTCTTCGCGACCGCGACGGTCTTCTCGATGAGCCCCAGCACGACATCGTCCATCGCGGCCGGCGCCCTGTCGAGCCGATGGAGGAAGGACGAGCGTTCGCCGTTGAAGCGTCTGGACGCGACGTACGCTTCGTACAGCGACACGTGGGAAGCCATCCTGTCGGGGGCCATCCTGCGGAAGCAGTCGACGGCCGTCTTGCGGACTCCTTCGTCGTCATCGTCGAAGAAGCGGATGAGCCAGGTGGAGGCCCGGCTGAAATGCGAAGCGTCGGCGACGTAGGACGCGGCGACCTCCGCGATCGCGGCGCGCTGCAGCGGGCCACGCTCGACGAGTTCGTCGATCCTCGCGACCCAACGCTCGTCGTCGAGCGAGCGTTGGGCGATCAGAAGGCACCCTACCGCCTGCTCCAGCGGCTCGACGGAATCGGCGAGACGGACCAGGATCGGCCTGCACGTCTCGTGTTCGTTCATGTCGAGCGAGAGGAGCGCGCGACGGCCGTTGCGCGTGAACAGCGACGTCGGCGCCCTCTCCGCCGTCCGGGTGATCCAGTCCTTGGCCGTCTCCCGATCGAACTTGAGTGCGGCGACCAGCATGGAGCCGAGGCTCGCGTGCAGGAAGTCGGGCATGTCGCTGCCGACGACGGGTTCGATGAGCGGTCGGAACCTGTCGTACTTCTCCCTCGACGCCCAGGACTGCGCACCGATCTCCATCAGCGCGGAACCCCGCGTCGAGTTCATCGCGCGGGAGTCGAGATGATTGGCGAGCGCCAGCGCCTGCTTGAACACGGGTTCCGGCTTCTCGTCGTTCGATCTCGACGACTCGCCGACCGCCGTGTCGTCACCAGGGCTCGCCGCTGCCCGCAGCATGAAACCGAGCGCACGATCGCCCTTCTCGCCCTTGGTCGCTCGTATCAGCCATACGAGACCGCGGTCTTCGGGAGGCGGTCCTTCGCTCGCCTCGACGAGCTCGAAGAAGCGTTCGGTCTGCGCGGGCGACGGATTGGTCTCGCTCAGCCCCATCACGATCCCGTTGACGAACGACGGATCCGACCCTGCCGGTATCCTGCCGACCAGTTCCAGAAAGCGCTCCGGCTGTTCCTTGACGCGCGCCTGCAGCACGCGCGCGAGCTCGCGCGCGCCGCCGCGATACCCGTTCCCCACCCACGTCCTCTCGCCTTCGACCACCCGTGCGATGGCGGAGATCCAGGCGTCGTCGCTCATCAGCGTCGCACGCTCGATCGGGATCGGCGAACCGGCCGTTCCGATATGCGTGCCGGACGAGAGTTCGGGCCTCCGACCCACGAACTTGCGTTCGAGGAAGGCCAGCCGGTCGCGCGCCTCGGGGGAGAGCCGCGTGACGCCGATCCCCCTCAGCACCGACCACTGCCGGCGCCCCGACAGCGAGAGGTAGTGGAGCGCCTCCTCACGCATCTGCCGCTCGGTCCCCCTCCGGCCGGCGTCCCTCCCGGGACCGCGCGACGAGAGCGCCCAACGCACATCGTCGAATTCCGGCCAGAGAGCGAGGATCCTGTCCTCGAACCCCTTACGGTCCGCCGGGCCGAGCCAGTCCCATGAAGCGGCCAGCGCCTCGCCTGCGGAACTGGCCGGGGCTCCCTCGAATCCGGCCTCGAACAGCGCCTGATGATCCTTGTACCGGGCTAGCAGCGGGGCGAGCGCCCTCCCATCGCGCGCCGTGGTTTCCAGAAGGAGATGCAGCGAGGTGATCTCGTCGGCGGGATCGATGATGTCGAACAGCCGTTCCGCTTCGGCGGGTTCATGCCGGGCTGCACGACCGAACGCATCCTTGACGATGTCGAGAAACCCGACGGGTGCATCGTCGGAGTCGCGACGGCGCCAGTGCCAGACCTGATCCTGACGCGGCGGGCCGCCTTCGCCCGGCATCCGTCGCATCGCGACGGCCATCGCGGGCAAAACGGCGTCGAGCATCGCGATCGGCCGCGCCTTCGCGAGTTCGATCAGGTGATGCGAGGAATTCGAGCCTTCCTCGAACGCCGCCCTGAACGGCGCCCCGACGGGCTCGATGCGGTACCAGCAGTCGAGACAGGCCGACAGGATGCGGGCGGCGTCCTCGGGTGCATGCTCGATCCAGCTCGCGTTGAGCTCGAACAGGCCTTCGCCGTGATCGAGGTCCTTCACGTCGTCGATCAGGCCGAGGGCGCGAACGATCACGTCCGCCAGATCGGGCCGGGGACCCTTCGGTCCGACATACCACAGGTGTTGCAGGAGCCGGCCGGCCTGTTCCGGCCGGTCGTCGAGATATCGGTTCAGTTCGGCTACGAGGCGGTCGCTTCCCGTACTCGCGACCGAGCGCGAGATGTTGAGCGCCCAGGCCTGCGCCGCGTCTTCCCCGGCGAGCCAGACCCCGACCGGACCCAGCTCTGAGAGGAGGTCGAACCAGTCCGGCCGACCGAACAGGACGATGCCGACCGACTTCGGAAGGTCGTCATCGCCGCGTCCTGCCGAATAGTCGACGAGGATCCTCCACTCCTCGGCGGTGGGATTGGACATCGTACCGAGCCAGCGCAGGACGAAGTCCTTGATGTGCCCCCTGACCGCGTCCGACATCAGCAGGCCCCGCAGGTCGGAACGGTATCGGTCGGGTCGGAGGTCGCGCTCGGCGGAGAGTATCTGCCTGACCTGCGTGCGTCGGAACAGCGTCTGCTCGCTCGCCGTCAGGAAATCGACGAGGGACCGGCTGCCGCTGACGAACGACCGGGCGTGGAGGTGGTCGAACAGGGATTCGTGGATCAGGGAGATCCTGCCTCCGGCGACGACGATCAACCCCTCCTGTTGGAGATGGTCCTTCGCTCCGGCGAAGCCGTCGAGGGTTCGTACCGAAGCGACGAGCTCCTGACGTTCGCTCATTTCGGCCGCGACCGCTTCGAGCACCTGATGCAGCGACCAGGCCGGCGAATGACGCCGACGGATCGCCCGGTCACGGTCCTCGATCAGACGTTCGAACAGGTCGCTGAGCGTATCCACGTCCCGGAGATCCGTACCTCCGTTCTGTGCGAGCTTGGCGGCGAGACTGAGCGCTATCGGCTGCGCGAGCAACGACCTGATCCGGGGCCGTCCTCGATCAGTATCCCGAGATGGGAGAGGACCGGCACGACGTCGCGCTCCCAGTCGTACATGGGGACGTCGATCCGAACTGTACGGTTGCTTGCGGCGATGTCGAGAAACTGCGCGTCGTTCTCGAAGTCGAACGTACGGCAGGAGAAGACGAGTCGGATGTGCTCATAGCTTCGGGCCTGTCGGACCAGGTCGAGCAGCTGGCGGCGCACCTGCGTCGACCGTCCCGCCATCTCGCTGACCGCATCGGCCTGATCGATGTAGAGGATGGCGCGGTTGTTGCCCGACAGCTTCTCCAGCACGACGGCCGGACTGTCGTCCACGTCGATGACGGCCGTGCCGAGTTGAGCGATGGAGAGCGGCTCGCCGACCTGATCGACCCTGAACGCGAGCTGGAGGACGCCCTCGTCGGCGATGCGGGCGACTGCGTCCCGCACCAACGCCGACTTGCCGGATCCGGCCGGGCCCACCAGCGCTACGACGTCGACGTCCGGCGTTCCGAGCAGGGCCTCGACGAGCAGATCGCTTTCGCGCCGGTCGATCCGGAACAGGCCGGCCCCGAGCGGCGAATAGCTGTCCATGTATGACCGGGTCCGCTCCTTCAGGCGCCCGGGCAACGCTCCGTCGAGCTCGTACTGTTTGACCGCGAAGTTCCTGCTCGCGATGAGTTCGAGGAACGCACCGCGGTCTATCGGGCGGTTGAGGGTCGCGTCCTCCTCGACCCACGCGCGTATCGCGGAGACGATCGCGTCGGGATCGCCATCGAACCAGAACGCGACCCGGTGGGCCACGATCTCCTCGAGCATGTCCTCAGAAACGGCGTGGAATTCGCAATGGGCGAGCCAGTCGAGTGCACCTTCTCCATCGACCGCGAGATGATCCATGAGGCTCTGCCAGTACGGAGCCTCGTTCTGTGCGAGCGCGCCCTCGAACTCCTCCAGCGACGTCGCGATCCGGCGCTTCTCCTCGAGCAGCTTTATCTGCTTGGCGACGTCGGTGGAGACGAACACGCAGCGATCGGCCGACGTGATGCCCAGCTTGCCGGCGAAGTTCTCGATGACCCCTTCGTTGGCCAGAGCGGTGATCGTCCACGATGTCGCCGAGGTCTGCCGCTTGCATTGATGCCAGACGGACGCGTCCGCCCGCTCGACCAGGAATTCGAAGCCCTGTTCGTCATCGCCGATCCTCTCGATCGTCACCGAGAGGGCTTCGCCGCTGAGCAGGCCGAGCAGTTGCGAGGTCAGCCAGCGCGCCTCGAACCTGTTTCCGATCTTGTCCGCGATTCCGCCCGAATACATCCGCCGAACCTAGTGCCTCGTCCCCGCGTGGCAATGGCGGCATCATTCCGCGGGTACGGCCGTCAGTTCGTTGCGAGCCGGGATCGGACCCGAGCCGTTCCATTGGAGCGGAGCCGGGCGCGGCGGTCGTCGACAACCGGTACAGCGCGTTTCCGATCGGCGCGACTGCGACCGGGACCAGCGACGTGCTCGGCGGTCGCATCCACGGGATCCATCGCAGAAGCGCTGGTTCGCCGTCCGCGGACGATGCACCGGCCGGTTCCTACGAACGTCCACGGACCGCCGTGACCGGTCCGGTCCGACGCTCCCCGCGCCCTGCCCAACGGGTCCGAGCCCAACAATTCAACATTAGTTGATACAATAGTTGTTGAACTATTGTCCGCCGCGGCTACATTGGAACGGTCCGGCACACACCGCCGACCGGACGCGGACCAGCGTCCTCCAGCAACAGGCGGTCGGGAGTACGAAGAATGCAGATCGATGCAACCGGGCGCGCCAGGTCCCAGCCCTCCGCGATCGACATGACCGCGACCGCCTCGCTCATGATCGACCCCCTCGACCTCGACCGCGCCGACGACGAGGTCGTCGTCACGACCAAGCGCGGTCTTGTGCGTCTCGCCCTCGTCGCCGCCGACACCGCATCCAGGTTCGAGCGAGAGGGCATCGCCCACGATCCCGTCGCGTGGATGCTCGCCCCCCGCGTCCTCTTCGAGGGGCGCGCCGCCATCGACGCATGTCTCGGACGCCACGAATGCCTCCGCGCCGTCCTGCTCCACGGACTCTCCATCGGCCTCGACGCCGAACTCGACGATCTCGACCATCTCCTGGACGAAGAGGATGAGGAACTCGACCACGAGGGGTGCGGGAAGCCGCCGGTCCGCATCGAGCGGAGGGTCTCGGCGTGACGGAGGTGGTCGCTCTGCGATCGACCGCCGCGATGGAGGCCATGGCGACGCTCGTCGACCGCCATGGCGACTACCGTGTCCTGCGCCGCATGCCGCCGATGCGCAGGACCCTCGCCAGGGGCGTTCGTCCGGGCATGCTGGCGGGCTGCGCCATCGACGTGGAGACGACGGGTCTCGACGTCGACGAGGACGCCGTCATCGAACTGGCGCTGCAGCGCTTCTGGGCGGACGCGGACGGGCGGATCGTGGCGACCGGTCGGTCGCATCGCTGGCTCGAGCATCCCGGGCGCCCGATAGCGCCCGAGATCACCCGGCTCACGGGGATAGCGGATCGGGACGTCGCGGGACGCCGCATAACGGACGCGGTCGCGGCGTCCCTCATCGCGGACGCGGACTTCGTCGTCGCCCACAACGCCTCGTTCGACCGTCCGTTCGTCGAGAAGCGGCTGCCGTCCGCTGCCGGCCGGCCCTGGGTCTGTACGCTGCACGACGTAGACTGGAGGGCGAACGGGTTCGAAGGCCGGACGCTCTCGCATCTGCTGCTGCAGATCGGCCTGTTCTACGAGGCGCACCGGGCGTCGACGGACGTGACGGCGCTTCTGCATCTCCTCGATCATCGACTTGCGTCGGGCGGAACGGTTCTGAAGGCGGCGGTCGAGACCGCGGCGAAGCCCGCCTGGATCATCGACGCCGTCGGCGCGCCCTTCGAGAGCAAGGACCTCCTCAAGGCGCGCGGATACCGATGGAACGGGGTCGCACGGCACTGGTCGAAGGAGGTGAATGCGATGGCGTTCGACGACGAGTACGAGTGGATCGTCGTACGGGTGTACGGTGGAACGGCGAGGCCCCGGTTCCGGTCCGTGTCCTGGTGCGAACGCCATACGGGCAAGGCATGAGGGGGACCGGCCGCCCCCGCCTCGGATGAGGTCAACGCGCCGGAGGATCGACCGAGCAGGACCGGGTCGATGACGAAGGATGAGGTTCGCTGACGTCCGCCCGGGCCCGCCGCTCCGTGCGTTCCGACGCTCTGCGACGCCGAAGCGAACGATCGCGGCGCTGGTCCGCGACTTCGCGGAGGCCGGGGGCGACGTCGAACCTGGACCGGCGGGCTGGAGCCTGGACGGCGTCCGCATCACACCCCCGAACGCTGCGTTTGACTGCTCCGTCGGCCGGACCGGCGGACGCTACGGGTGGAGCCGGCGGGGGCGCGGCACGCCCCGTCGAGACGCGGGTCGACCGTATCGGGGATCGATGGACCGCGCTGATGCACGCCGGATCCGCGTCGGATCGAGGCGCGCCGTGGTCCGCGATCACCGCGCTGGGGACGGTGGCCGACGGGGCTGCCCTCGCCGGCCACCGTCCGACGTAGCGGACGTGGCCTCTCCGCCAACCCGTCAGATCATCGCCTCCATGCTCATGGACCTGAGGACGCCGTGCTGGATGGGTGCGACGGCGTCGTTGATCCGCTGCACGCCGAAATCGAGCCCATCGGGCATCACGACCGTTCGCAGCGGCCGCCGCCCGGTGGCAGCGACGAGACTGGCGATCGCGTCTGCGACCAGTTGCGGGCGGGGCGGGTTGGCGGGATCGAACTGCTGATCGGAATGGTCGATGATCCGGCGAGGGATCGCGGCGACGTCGCCATAGGATGCGAGCACGTCGGCGTCGGACGGTTGCGGGCTGGATGCGATGAGGTTGCTGGGAAACGGACCCGGCTCGACGATCACCGAATCTACGCCGAAGCTCGAAAGCTCGTAGCGATAGGTCTCGGCCAGCGCTTCGAGCGCGAACTTGCTGGCGGCATAGACCCCGAAGAACGGGATGGTGAACCTCCCCATAAGTGAGGTGACGTGCACCAGCAGGCCGCTGCCGGCGAAGCGCATGTGCGGCAGGACGGCGCGATCGGTCCTGATGGTGCCGAAGACGTTCACCGCGAACAGCCGTTCCACGTCGGCGACGGTATAGGCCTCGGTCACGCCGATCGGCATCAGCCCGGCATTGTTGACCAGCACGTCGATCCGGCCGTGCTGCGCGATGACGGCGCCGATCGCCGATTGGACCGATGCGTCGTCCGCCACGTCCATTTCGAGGACCTGCAACGAATGACCATCCACCTTCGCCGTTTCGATCAGTTCGTCGCGGACTCCGCTGTTGCGCCCATCGACGTCGCGCATCGTCGCTACGACGGTGTGACCCTGCCGCGCCAGTTCCAGCACGGTCAGTTTTCCGAAGCCGCTGCTGGCGCCGGTGACGATCACTACCTTGTTGCTCATTTTACGAGATCCATTCGTTCGTTGAGGATGGATCATGACGTAGACAGACCTGTCTGTATTTGCAAATGACGAACGGATGAAGCAGCGGTGCGGTACGCCATGCCGGCCGGAGCGGGTGACGGCGATGAACGGAGACGTGGGCGACATGCAGGACCTGAGTGACCTCGACCGCCAGCCGCTCGCCGGCCTTCCTCCGCGCGAGCGCATTCTGAGGACCGCGTCGGATCTGTTCTATCGGTTCAGCATCCACACGGTCGGCATCGACCGGATCATCGCCGAAAGCGGCGTGGCCAAGATGACCTTCTACAAGCATTTTCCGTCGAAGGCGCAGTTGGTCGCCGAATATCTCCGCCACAAGACGCTGATCTGGATGGGGATGCTGACGACCGCGACCGAACCGCCCGACCTGTCTCCGCCCGACCGCGTGCTCGCCGTATTCGACGCCCTCGACGTCTCCTTCCGGCGGCCGCCGTTCCGTGGGTGCCCGTTCGTGAAGGGTCTCGCCGAATTCGGTCCCGACGCGGACTCGCCGGAGATCAAGGCCACGATCGCGGCGTATTTCGAAGGCCTGCACGAGTTCGTCGCCACCTTGATCGCCCCCGTCGGGGTGGCCGATCCCGACAGAGCGGTATTGCAGATCCTGTCGCTGATCCAGGGCGCCATCGTGATGGCTCAGGCATCACCGGGCCAAGCCATCGCGGCGGCCAATCGCGATCTCGTCGAACTGATCCTCAAGCCCCCGGTCCGAACACGAGATCCCCTGCCCTGAAATGGCGGCGACATCCGGTCGCCGAACCGCTGTCCAGGCCCGCCCGGCGGGGCGTTCGGGTCTCGGCCGGACCTCTTCTCGAACGGCGACCCGCATCGGACTGGCGCCCGCCTCCGAAGCGACCGGGTTAGCTCAGCCGCCCGAAAACGGCTATTCAGAGCCCGACGATCATGAGGAGCCGGCCGACGGTCCTCCTTTTCGGAAGAGGACCGGCGGACGCATCCTCTTCTCCTTGGGACGTCTCGTCCCGTCGCGTAGAAAGGGAAGAGCGATGAAGTGGACATGGCTGGCGATATCGGGAGCACTGCTGACGGGTTCGACGGCGAGCGATGCCGCATCGGCGCAGGTGCAGTCGCCGCCTCGGGCCGGCGGAGCGCGGACGATCCGCGTCGAGGTGACGACGGGGCAGATCGATACGATCGGTGGGGTGATCTATTCCCAGATCAAATCGACCCGCGCGGTGCGGCAGCTGCGGATGACCGTACTGGTGCCGCGCACCGACGATCTGAAGCCGGCGATCGTCTATTTTCCCGGCGGCGGCTTCGTCTCGGCGGATCATGAGAAGTACGCCGAGATGCGGATGGCGCTGGCGCGCGCCGGTTTCGTCGTCGCCGCAGCGGAGTATCGCGTCGTGCCGGACAGGTTCCCGGCGCTGGTCCAGGACGGCAAGGCGGCGGTCCGCTACCTCCGCGAACACGCTGCGGAATATGGCATAGACCCTGCGCGCATCGGCGTGATCGGCGACTCCGCCGGTGGGTACGTCGCCCAGATGCTCGGCACGACCAACGGAGAACGCGCCTTCGACAAGGGCGACTTCACCGACAGATCCTCCGACGTGCAGGCGGCCGTGTCGTTGTACGGGATCTCCGATCTGCGCAGCATCGGCGAAGGCTTTCCCGAGGCCGTGCAGAAGGTGCACGGATCGCCGGCGGTAACGGAGGCCCTGCTTCTCAACGGCACGGCATTCGGCACGTTTCCGGGTGCCTCGATCCAGAGCGACCCCGCAGAGGCCCTCGCGGCGAGTTCGATGGGGCACATGCAGGGCCGGAAGCCGCCCTTCCTCATAATGCACGGTACCGCCGACACGCTGGTATCCCCGATGCAGAGCAGGCACCTCTACGACGCGCTCAAGGCGAACGGCAACGATGCCGAACTCATCCTGGTCGAAGGTGCGGGACATGGTGATGCATACTGGTATCAGGCCCCCATCATCGATCGCGTGGTGACATGGTTCAAGAAGACGCTCGGCGGCCCAGTAAGGGGAGCAGCGAAGCCGACGTCGCGTGACGCCGACCTCTAGGCCCGACCCGCAGGCGGCGCCCGACGGGCTTCCGACGTTTCCCGATGACGTGATCGGCTGCGCGATCGCGTTCGACGTCGTGAGACGTCGGCGGGCTTCGCGTGCGCACGGGTGATCCGCTGCCGTCGGGTCCGACGACGCGATCGGCGTCGGTACACCTGTCGGTGCCCGGGTCGGGTGTCGGAGACGAGGCGACGCACGGTCGTCCCGGTTCTTTACAAACCGACCGCGGTGGCGTTTCGTCCGCGCCGTGATGCAGACCAAGGACAACATCGGCGCTAGTCAGCCGGTTCGCGTGCGCCGCCCCAAGCGGCAGGAGATACGACAACGGGTCATAGAGGGTGCCTTCGATGCCTTTGCGGAGCGAGGCTTCATGGGCGCCAGCGTCGATTTCATCTGTCTGAAGGCGGGTCTGTCGAGGGGAGCGTTCTACTCCAATTTCGGTGACAAGGAGGAGTTGTTCCTCGCCCTCTACGACAGACAGGCCGCCTTCCTGACGGACCGGATACGGCAAGCGGCCAAGAGCGTCTCCGAATGCGACCAACCCATGGAGTTGCTGGCCGTGCTCATCGGCGGCCTGGGCGATGACGAGCAGAGGTGGGACATCATCAGCAAGGAGTTCGTCATCCACGCGTTGAGGAACGAGCAGGCGAGGGAAAGACTGAATCATCGGCGCGCGCAGCTTCGTGCCGACATATCCGTCGTGCTCAGGTCGATATTCGCGTCGATCGGTCGCGATGTGCCCGCTGACATCGACGACTATGCGAGGATAGCCGTTGCGATCTACGAAGGTAACATGACGCAGCGAGGTCTGGAGCCCGAGCGATCTTCCGGACATTCCCTCATGACCCGATTTCTGCCTGCCATCCTGAAGTTCTGCTGACTCGTCGCCTCCGGCGTCGCGACCGGGTACTCGGCGGACCGCGCCCCATCCGCTCACCGGTCCCCGCCACGCTCCGCCCGCCCGCCCTTCGCCACGGCGGCACGTCGGCGGACCGTGCCGGAGGCGCCGGGTGGAGTCGGACCGTCAGGGAGCACCCGGGCGCCGGCGCATGCCGGTCGGGCCGTCGGGCAGGCCCCTCCTCAGGCTACTTCTCCAACCGGACCTTGCCGAGATGCCCCTTGGTCCCGATCGGCAGGTTCGTCGTCATGCTCCATCGGATCAGCGCCTGCGGCTTCGTCGTGAAGTACACGACGACGGAGGTGTATCCGGGTCCGTGCGCGACCACCCTCGCCGGATGACGCTCCTCGCTGGAGTCGGAGCCGAACACGTAGACCAGCTTCGTGCCCGGGGGCAGGCCTCGGAGATCCTCGACGGTCATCCGGTTCGTATGGCCATGTCGCCGATCGACCGCAACCTTTCGTCCGCAGGCGCCGGCCGACGGTTCCCCGTCCACTCCGCGATCGTCGGAAATAGGCGCGAGCGCCGGAAGCGTGCCGCTCGAAGCCTCGCCACGGCTCGATGATGCGATCGAGGTACTCCTCCGCGGGGACGGACCGGCGCATCGTAGCCATGAGGACCGGTCCTGCTTGCGGGGCGACGGACGTCAGGTAGCGTGTCGGAATTAAGAAGCATCGACCGCGTTCCTCCGATCCCGAGACCGCGTTCGCCGTAGTGCCTCGCCACCACGGTCGCACGGATCGAACGAACGTACGCGATCGTCCTGACGATGGTCCGCTGACGCGCCGTACGGCCGGGGCGCCGGCTCGCGAAGACGATGCCCCACCATATCCCGATCGATCTCCCCGTAGTGCACCTCCCTGCCGGGAGACCGATCGTGACCGGACCGGATGCTGTTGCTACCGCCCCGGGATCGGCGGTAGCGTACCGGATGACCCTTGGATCGGAACCGTTCGCGTCGGACGCGTCGAGAACCTCGCGACGGCTCCTAGCCGCGATCACAGGGGGCGCGTGGATCGGAAGCGCCGCGGCCGCCCTCATGGCCGCTTCGCTCCCGACCGCGGCCTCTGCACGAACCGGAGCCGAACTGCATACCTTCCACTGCCTGCACGGATGCCCGATCGGG
>Ga0308164_10003918_pt1 | contig 12987 bp, 9 predicted proteins | sample PhyTR2_FD_201031 | JGI IMG/M metagenome (GOLD analysis project Ga0308164, IMG submission 201031) | Phyllosphere microbial communities from UC Gill Tract Community Farm, Albany, California, United States - DLSLT.R2 | ecosystem: Host-associated > Plants > Phyllosphere > Unclassified | place: USA... | reverse complement strand
CAGCGTTTCGGAAGCGGCTGCAGATGCGGCTGCGGATGGCAAGCCGGCCTGCTGCTGCGCGCGCCACGCGGCGAACACGTGGCCCTTGGCGTCGTACAGCACGGCGGCGCCGACGCTGGGCTGGGCCTGCAGCGCCGCCAGTACCTGGGTGGCCAGGCGGCGGTCGTTGAACTGGAGGGCGTCGAGGCTGTTGGCGGCCACCACGCCGGCCAGCGCCGACAACTGCGTGCTTTCCGCGCGCCGGTGCGCCAGCACCGAGCCGACGGCGAACGCGAGGTAGGCGACCAGCAGCGCGCTGGCAGCTGCCAGCAGGCACATGCGCGTCAATTTCTGGTTCAGGCTGGAACGCTGGACTCTCGGCATGGCGGACTGATCGGCTTTGACTGCAATTCGGCTGCGATTCGAGTCCGTCGTGCACGGGCTCACCATGCAGGAAGGCAAGTTCCCGCAAGAAATGACTATAGGTGAGGGCTAAAATGGGGCGTTTGCGTTATCGCAAAGGTAACAGCCCAAAACGTCGTCCCCGCGGAGGCGGGGACCCAAGTTCGCTGCAACCCGGATAGCACACGCTACGGACTGCTCATGTAACTTGGGTCCCCGCCTGCGCGGGGACGACGTGTTTATGCTAACGCAGAGCGTGAGCCACGAGTCAGCAGCAGCCGCCGCTCTTGCCGCTGCCGTAACGCGCCTCCTGCCGCTCGCGGAAGAATTCCTCGTAGCTCATCATGGGCTCGCCCGGATGGGTTTTCTCCATGTGCGCGACGTAGGTGTCGTACTCCGGCAGGCCGACCATCAGGCGCATGCTTTGCCCGAGGTAGCGGCCGGCCTGGGCGAGCGTGCTGAACATCACTGCACCTCGGCCACCGTCGCCGCCGCGGGCGCCGGCACGTACGGAGTTTCCTTGGTGCTCGGACGGGCGTCCTTGCGCGCCGCGGCGATCGTGCGGAAACCGTACAGCAGCACCGCCAGCACCACCAGCATGAAGAAGCCGCACAGGGTGGCGTCCAGGTAGTCGTTGAAGATGATGCGGCCCATCTGGTCGAGCGACTTGGCCGGGGCCAGCACCTCGCCCTTGTCGAGCGCGGCCTGGAATTTATTGGCGTGCGCAACGAAGCCGATCTTCACGTTCTCGTGGAAGATCTTCTGCCAGCCTGCGGTGAGGGTGCAGATCAGCAGCCAGACGGTCGGCACGATCGTCACCCATGCATATTTACCGCGCTTCATCTTGAACAGCACGACGGTGCCCAGCGTCAGCGCGATCCCGGCCAGCATCTGGTTGGCGATGCCGAACAGCGGCCACAGGGTATTGATGCCGCCCAGCGGATCGACCACGCCCTGGTACAGGAAGTAGCCCCAGGCCGCCACGCACAGGCCGGTGGCGATCAGGTTGGCCGGCAGCGAGTCGGTGCGCTTGAACGAGGGCACGAAGGCGCCCAGCAGATCCTGCAGCATGAAGCGGCCGGCGCGGGTGCCGGCGTCCACCGCGGTGAGGATGAAGAGCGCCTCGAACAGAATGGCGAAGTGGTACCAGAAGGCCATCATGGCCTTGCCGCCGATGACGTTCGACAGGATGTGGGCCATGCCTACCGCCAGCGTCGGGGCGCCGCCGGCGCGCGAGATGATGGTGTGCTCGCCGACGTCGGCCGCCATCTGGGTCAGCATGTCGGGCGTGATCACGAAGCCCATGTTGGACACCGCCGCCGCCGCGCTCTGGGCCGTGGTGCCGAGCAGGGCGGCCGGGCTGTTCATGGCGAAGTAGACGCCCGGGTCGATGGTCGACGCGGCCACCAGCGCCATGATGGCGACGAAGGATTCCATCAGCATGCCGCCGTAGCCGATGAAGCGGGCGTGGCTTTCGTTCTCGATCATCTTGGGCGTGGTGCCCGAGGAGATCAGCGCGTGGAAGCCGGACACGGCGCCGCAGGCGATGGTGATGAACAGGAAGGGGAACAGCGAGCCGGACCAGGCCGGGCCGGTACCGTCGATGAAGCGGGTCACGGCCGGCATCTGCAGGTGCGGGGCAACCACGACGATGCCGACGGCCAGCGCCAGGATGGTGCCGATCTTGAGGAAGGTCGACAGGTAGTCGCGCGGCGCCAGCAGCAGCCACACGGGAATCACGGAGGCGACGAAGCCGTAGCCGATCAGCATCCAGGTGAGCTGGGTGCCGGTGAAGGTGAACATCGGGCCCCAGACGGGCGAATCGTGCACGAACTGGCCGCCGATGATGGCGCCCATCAGCAGCACGAAGCCGATCAGGGACACTTCACCGATGCGGCCGACGCGGATGAAGCGCGAATACACGCCCATGAACAGCGCGATCGGAATCGTCGCCATCACGGTGAACGAGCCCCATGGCGAACCGGTGAGCGCCTTCACGACGATCAGCGCCAGCACGGCCAGGATGATCACCATGATCATGAAGGTGCCGAACAGCGCGATCACGCCGGGGATCTCGCCCATCTCGGATTTGATCAGGTCCCCGAGCGAGCGGCCGTCGCGCCGCATCGACATGAACAGGACGATGAAATCCTGTACCGCGCCGGCGAACACGACGCCCGCCAGGATCCACAGCATGCCCGGCAGATAGCCCATCTGCGCGGCCAGCACCGGTCCCACCAGCGGGCCGGCGCCGGCAATCGCCGCGAAGTGGTGGCCGAACAGCACGAAGCGGTTGGTCGGCACGTAATCGAGGCCGTCGTTGTATTTGTACGCCGGGGTCTGGCGCTTCGGGTCCAGGCCGAACACCTTGTCGGCGATGTACAGGCTGTAGAAGCGGTAGGCGATCAGGTAGACGCAGACCGCCGCCACCACGATCCAGACCGCGTTGATCGATTCGCCGCGGTTCAGCGCGACGTAGCCGAGCGACCCGGCACCCGCGAGCGAAAGCGCAGCCCAACCGAGCTGGCTTTGAATGGTTTTCATATGACTCCTCCGATGGATATGTTCTGCTTTGACCGGCACGGGCCGGCTGTACGGACCTTCGAGATCCGCTTACATTTTTTGCAGCATGACGGCCAGTATCTTGCACCGCCCTGCGACCGGCAAGCGCATGATTACGCAGTCGCCTACGTAGCAGTACGTAGGCGACTGCCACGCAGACGGCAGAGCGCGCCTTGCTGATCGGTCGTACAATTTCATGTTACGACGAAACCAATCCGAAAGCAGCGCGCACGGCGTGCGCATCCGATGAAGCTGAGACAGAAGGTCATTTTCCTGGCAATCGCCCCGCTGATCGTGGCCCTGTGCGCGATCGCCCTGTTCGTGCGCCAGCAGGCGGCCACGCTCGCGCGCGAGCAGCACGCCACCATCCAGCAAGCCTACCTGGCCAGCCGCGAGGCAGAACTCAGGCATTACGTGGAACTGGCCTCGCACGCCATCGCCCATCTCACCGATTCCGGCCGCAGCGATGCCGCCACGCTGGAAGAAGCCAAGCGCATCCTGCAATCGCTGGGCTTCGGCGACGACGGCTATTTCTTCGTCTACGACATGGCCGGCCGCAACCTGATGCACCCGCGCCAGCCGGAACTGGTGGGGCGCGACCTGTGGAACCTGCACGACCAGCATGGCGCCCCGACCATCCAGAACCTGGTGGCGGTGGCGAAGCGGGGCGGCGGCCTGGTGCGCTACAACTGGGTGAAGCCGACCAGCGGCAAGCCGGCGCCGAAGCTCGGCTACGTGGTGCCGATCGCGCGCTGGGGCTGGATCATGGGCAGCGGCCTGTATCTCGACGACGTCCAGGCCGCGCTCGACAAGGTGGATGCGCGCCAGTCGCGCAACATCGAGACCACGCTGTGGTGGATCGCCGGCGTGGCGATCCTGTCGGCGCTGGCGGTGGGCAGCGGCGGGCTGGCGCTGAACATCAGCGAATCGCGCGTGGCCGACGCCAAGCTCAAGGCGCTGGCGCAACGCGTGGTCGACGGCCAGGAGCAGGAGCGGGCGCGCCTGTCGCGCGACCTGCACGACGGCATCAGCCAGTGGCTGGTGTCGATCAAGCTGCAGATCGAGGCGGGCCTCATCCGCATCAAGGGCAACGCCGAGCAGCAGGCCAAGGCGTATGCCAGCTTCGAGCACACGGCCGACGAATTGAACAAGGTGCTGGGCGAAGTGCGGCGCATCTCGCACGGCCTGCGCCCGGCGCTGCTGGACGACCTCGGGCTGGCCGCCGCGCTCGAGCACCTGGCCGGCGAATTCGCCCAGCACAGCGGCATGCCGGTGGCGTTTTCCGGCGGCGCATCGGACAAGTCGGTCGACAACCTGTCCGCGGCCGTGTCCACGGTCCTGTTCCGCGTCGCCCAGGAAGCGCTGACGAACATCGAACGCCACGCCGGCGCGCACCGCATCGCGATGGCGCTGGCACGCGAGGGCCGCCAGCTCAGGCTGACCATCGCCGACGACGGCGCTGGCTTCGACGCCCAGGACGTGGAAACCCACCCGCAGCGCGGCATCGGCCTGCGCAACATGGCCGAGCGCCTGGACGCCATCGGCGGCACGCTCGGCATTGCATCGACGGCGGCCGGCACCACGGTCTGCGCCAGCGTCGACATCGAGGATTGACCATGCAGATCGAACCCATTCCTGCCCTCGTGCACATCATGCTGGTGGACGACCACCCGCTGGTGCGCGACGGCCTGCGCGCGCGCCTGGAAGCCGTGCCCCATTTCCGCGTGGTGGCCGAAGCCGGTTCCGGCGCGGAAGCGCTGGCGCTGGTGGAAACAGCGCCCGTGGACCTGGTCCTGATGGACATCGCCATGCGCGACGGCAGCGGCATCGACGCCACCGCCCAGCTGACGGCGCGCCACCCCGGCATGGCGGTGCTGATGCTGTCGATGCACGACAAGCGCGAATACGTGAACCAGGCGATGCAGGCCGGCGCGCGCGGCTACGTGCTGAAGGACGCGCCGGGCAAGGACATCGTGCTGGCCATCGACACCGTCATGGCCGGCGGCATCTACTACAGCGCGGCGCTGGCGCGCGAGCTGGCCCGCTCATCGGCCATGACTCCGGCCGGCGGCGACAACCAGCTCACCGCGCGCGAGCAGGAAGTGCTGCAGCACATCGCCAACGGCGAAGCCAACAAGCAGATCGCGCGCGCGCTCGACCTGTCGGTGCGCACGGTGGAAACGCACCGCCTGAACATCAAGCGCAAGCTCGGCATCGAAGGGCAGGCCGAATTGATCAAGTTCGCCGTACAGCACGTCCATTTCGGCAATGCCCCCGGCTGAAAACGCGCATGCCATCAAACTATCCACACGGCACCGAATTAGTTGCTTTCCGATAAGGCCTGCAATATAGTAGGCGGATAAATACTCATGCCGCCCGATTCATGGCCCCAACCCCACCCCCGTTGGTCGAAGTACGTCCCGTCGCCAACGCCCAGAACGAGTGGGTCGCGCTGCTGCTCGGCGCCCCGGCCGCGTCCGGCCTAGACGGCGCCGCCCTGCAGGCCCTGTTCGGCACGTCCGACCTGCTGGCCGCGGCGGCCCCGCTCGACTGCATCGTGCTGCTCGATTCGCCCGCCGTCCTGACCCCGCCCACGCTGGCACTGCTGGCGCCCAACCGCGTGCTGCTGGCCCTGCGCGCGGCCAGCCTGGCCGAGGACGGGGCGGTGCGCCGCCTGACCGCGCTGCAGCAGGCCGGCTACCGCATCCTGCTGGACGGCGACCTGCCCGCCGGCATGGCACGCCCGCCGGCCCTGCGCACGGTGGCGCGCGACTGCAGCAGTGCGCTGCCAGCGCCGGCCCCATCGTCCTTGCCCGGCCTGTTCGGGCCGCACCTGGCGCGCGGCGTCGACACCCCCGCGCGCTTCCAGGCCTGCGAGAATGCCGGCTTCGGCTGGTTCGAAGGCGACTATCCGCTGCACCAGGCGCGTGCCGAAGGCGACGACGGCAGCTCGCGCAAGCGCCTGCTCACCTTGCTGGCCCTGCTGGCGCGCGACGCCGATTCCTGCGAACTCGAACACCAGCTGAAGCAGGACCCGGCCCTCTCTTACCACCTGCTGAAACTGGTGAACTCGGCCGCCTTCTCGGGCGGCCTGGAAATCACCAGCTTCGCCCAGGCCATCAGCCGCATCGGCCGCCGCCAGCTGCAGCGCTGGCTGCAACTGCTGCTGTACGCGCGCCCGCATGCGGACAGCCCGCCCAACCTGCTGCTGCCGCTGGCGGCCTTGCGCGGCGCGCTGCTGGAAGCGCTGTGCGAACGCGAGGGCGGCGACCGCGACGCCCAGGACCTGGCCTTCATGGCCGGCGTGTTCTCGCTGCTCGACCGCTTGTTTTACATGCCGATGGCCGCCATCGTCGCCGATCTGCGCCTGCCCGCGCATGTGGAGGCGGCGTTGGTGCACCGTGACGGCGTGCTGGGACGGCGCCTGCAACTGGCCGCATGCGGCCGGCCCGATCCGGCGCTGCTGGCCGCCGCCGGCATCGACGCCGCCGCCTGGTGGCAGGCAAGTCTGCATGCCCATCACTGGGCGATCCAGGTGGCGCGCAATGTCTAGCCTCCCAGCGATGGACCTGACCTCCGCCAGCGCCGCCGTGTGCGACGCCGTGCTCAAGCTGCGCGGCGACGCGCTGCACGCGCAACTGGGCCGCATCGCCGCCGCGCTGCTGGACAGCCCGCACGGCAGCTTTGCGTCCGGCGCCGCCACGGCCGACGTGGAGCCGGGCGTGCTGGCGTGCGAGGTGCGCAGCGGCGCCGAATGCTTCGGCCGCTACCAGGTGGCCGGCCGCCCCTACGGCGGCGACGACCGGCGCCGCCTCGACAGCCTGGCCGGCCTGTCCGCCACGCTGCTGCAGGTGCACGCGCTGGCCCAGCGCACCACCCACGCCTACGCCCAGGTGGAGGCCAAGCTGGCGCACCAGTCGCAGATCCTCGACCAGATCCACGAATCGGTGCTGACCACCGACCGCATGGGCTACATCACCAGCTGGAACAGGGGCGCCGAACAGCTGTTCGGCTACAGCGCGCTGGAAGCGGTGGGCCGCCACATCCTGTTCCTGTATGCGGACGAAGACGAAGAACTGCCGGACGCCTTCGCCGAAGGCGGCGGACGCATGATGGAAGTGCGGCGCCGCAAGAAGTCCGGCGACGTGTTCTGGGCCAGCCTGTCGCTGTCGCCGCTGTGCGACCTGGACGAGCGCCCGATCGGCCTGATCGCCTACCTCACCGACATCACCGAACGCAAGCTGGCCGAAGAGCGCCTGCACCACCTGGCCTACTACCAGGAGCTGACCGGCCTGCCGAACCGCACCCTGTTCGGGCGCCTGGTCGAGCAGGCCCTGACCGTCGCCCAGCGCAACGAGGCCACCGCCTGCGTGCTGTACATCGACCTGAACCGCTTCAAGCTGATCAACGGCACCCTGGGCCGCCGCGTCGGCGACGAACTGCTGCGCCAGGTGGCCGAGCGCTTCCGCGCCGTGCTGCGCGACGAAGACGTGGTGGCCCACCTGTCCGGCGACGAATTCGCGGTTGGCCTGTTCGACATCCGCCAGCACTTCGAAGCCACCACGGTGGCGCAGAAGCTGCAAGCCTCGCTGGCGGCCCCGTTCGCGATCGGCGACCACGACCTGCGCGTCGGCGCCAGCGTCGGCATCGCCGTCTACCCGCAGGACGGCCAGGACGCCGAGACCCTGCTGCGCATGGCCGACATCGCGATGCAGCGCGCCAAGGAAAAGGCCGAGAACCCGGACCTGAGCGTCGCCTTCTACCGCATGGACATGAACGAAGGCATGCAGCAGCGCATGCAGATCGAATCCGGCCTGCGCCACGCGCTCGGTCACGGCGAACTGGTGCTGCACTACCAGCCCAAGTTCGAAATCGGCAGCGCGCGTCTGGTCGGCGCCGAAGCGCTGGTGCGCTGGCGCCATCCGGTGCGCGGCATGATCCCCCCCGGCGACTTCATCCCGCTGGCCGAAACCACGGGCCTGATCGTGCAGGTCGGCGAATGGGTGCTGGAAGCCGCCTGCGCCCAGGCCGCCGTGTGGCAGGGCGCCGGCCTGCCGCCGTTCCGCCTGGCCGTCAACGTCTCCGCCCGCGAATTCACCGCCTCGCTGCCGGCCCGCGTGGCCGACACCCTGGCGCGCTACCGCCTCGACCCGTCATGGCTGGAACTCGAGATCACCGAAAGCACGCTGATGCACGACATCGACGACGTCATCTGCATCATGGACCGCATCAGCGCGCTCGGCGTGGCGCTGTCGCTGGACGACTTCGGCACCGGCTACTCGTCCCTGAGCTACCTGAAGCGCTTCCCGATCGACACCCTCAAGATCGACCGCTCCTTCACCAGCGGCCTGCCCGGCGACGCCAGCGACTGCGCCATCGCCAGCACCATCATCAGCATGGGACGCAAGCTGGGACACCGCGTGATCGCGGAAGGCGTGGAGACCCTGGAACAGCTGGAATTCCTGCGCGCCGCGGGCTGCGACGAGGTGCAGGGGTATTTGTATGGGAAGCCGCTGCCGGCGTATGAGTTCGAGCTGGGGATGCGGGAGAATTGGCTGCTGGTGGCGGGGTAGGGCGGTGGCGGTGTATGGCGGTGCCTGAATGCAGCTGGTGCCTTTCTTTCGCTACCCGTCAAACCGTCGCCCCGGCGAAGGCCGGGGCCCAAGTTCGCTGCGCTGCCGCTGAGCTCGCATAAGATTACGGGCTGTCGAACACGCTGCAGGCAAAGCCGCTCGCCCGGCACAACGTTGTTTATGTATAATGCCGGTTCCCCAAGGAAGCGTGGCCGAGTGGTTGAAGGCAGCAGTCTTGAAAACTGCCGACGGTGTGAGCCGTTCGTGAGTTCGAATCTCACCGCTTCCGCCAAGCATACTGAACTAAAGCCCCACTAGATGGGGCTTTTTTTCGTCTCTTCATAGGAGAAAAGTCAAAATCAGTGTCCAGTTACGTCCACCAGAATCTACCCACATCCACGCACAAGGGTGGGTAGGAATATGGGTCGTTTCAAGAGTGAAAACCTTGGCGGAGACCATGCCGAAAGGTGGGTAGACACCGATGAGCTACACGATCAACAAGCTTTCCGCGATCAAGGTTCGCAGCGTGACCCGGCCCGGCATGTACGGCGACGGCGCCGGCCTATGGCTGCAGGTGTCGAAGAGCAGCGCCAAAAGCTGGATCTTCCGCTACGACTTTTGCGGCCGGCGCCGCGAGATGGGACTCGGTTCCTGTCACACCGTCGACCTGGCGCTGGCGCGCGAGAAGGCGAAGCAATGCCGCCTCGTGCTGCTGGAAAAGCGCGATTCGATCGAGGAGCGTGACAAGGCCAGGGCGGAATATGTGCACCAGCAGGCCAAGCGCGTCACCTTCGACGAATGCGCCTCAGCTTACATTGCGGCGCACCGCGGCAGCTGGAAGAGCGCCAAGCATGCGGCGCAGTGGGAGACCACGATTGCGGCCTACGTCAGCCCGATCATCGGCGCACTACCAGTGGCCGATGTGGACACCGCCCTTGTCGTCAAGGTGCTAAGGCCGATTTGGACTACGAAGACCGAGACGGCCACGCGCCTGCGCGGACGCATCGAGTCTATCCTCGACTGGGCCGCCACACACAAATTTCGTCGCGACGAAAATCCGGCGCACTGGCGTGGGCACTTAGAGAACCTGCTCGCCAACCCGAATAAGATCGCACCGGTCAAGAACCATCCGGCGCTGCCCTGGCGCGAGATCGGCGCGTTCATGACGGAGCTGCGCAAGCGGGAGGGCGTGTCGGCGCGGGCGATCGAGTTTGCCATCCTAACGGCGTGCCGTTCGGGCGAAGTGCGCGGGGCGCGCTGGTCCGAGATCGACCTGGCGGCCAAGCTGTGGACGATCCCGGCCGAGCGCATGAAGGCAGGGAAGGAGCACCGGGTGCCGCTGTCTACCAGCGCCGTGGCGCTTCTGAACGCGATAGAGCATCGTGGCGGCTTTGTTTTTCCCGGCCGGGACAAGGAGACGCTGCTTTCCGACATGAGCCTCACGAGCGTTTTGCGGCGGATGGGGAGGACGGACATCACGATACACGGCTTTCGTTCGACCTTTCGCGACTGGTGCTCGGAGTACGAGAAAAACTCCTTCGCGCGCGAAGTGTGCGAGCACGCGTTAGCACATGGCTTGCCGGACAAGGTGGAAGCGGCGTACAGGCGCGGCGATTTGCTCGAGAAGCGGGTCTTGCTGATGCAGGCATGGGCCGACTATTGCGGCGGCGTGGAGTAGGGAGGCTGCTCTGCTCTGTTCTGGCATTGGCAATGCGGCGATTAATCCGTACAATCACCGCATGAACTGCGGCGATTACACCTATATCTGGCAGGCCCCGGACTGGTCGAACTGGCGCTACGACCTTGCGGCACTGGTGTCGCCGCTTGCGCAGGTCAGTCAGCGTCAAGGCCTGCTGCTCGGGCGGCTTGCCGACATTGGCCTAGGCCTGCGCGACCAGGCCAGTCTGGCCGCATTGACCGACGACGTCATCAAGACCAGCGAAATCGAGGGCGAGCATCTGAACGTCGCTTCGGTACGTTCATCCATCGCACGGCGGCTGGGCGTCGAGATCGGTTCGCTGGCGCCGGTGGACCGGCACGTCGAGGGTGTAGTCGAGATGGTACTCGACGCCACAATCAACAGCGCATCGCCGTTGACGCAGGAACGCCTGTTCGGCTGGCATGCGGCGCTATTCCCGACTGGCTACTCCGGCCTAAGCAAGATCAGCACTGGCACATGGCGGGACGATGCGCACGGCCCGATGCAGGTGGTGTCCGGGCCCATGGGACGACAACGCGTCCACTACGAAGCCCCGCCGGCGCAGCGCCTGGCTGGCGAGATGGCGCACTTCCTTGCTTGGGTCAACGCACCGGCCCAGGCTGAGCCGGCACTGATTCGCGCCGGGCTGGGGCATCTCTGGTTCGTGACCCTGCACCCGTTTGACGATGGGAATGGCCGTATCGCGCGGGCTATCGGCGATCTGTTGCTCGCGCGTGCCGATGGCAGCCCGCAGCGCTTCTACAGCCTGTCGGCGCAGATCCAGCGCGAGCGCAAGGCGTACTACGACATCCTCGAGCGCACGCAAAAGGCCGGCATGGACGTGACTGAATGGCTGCTGTGGTTCCTGCAGATGCTCGGCGAGGCCGTGGACCTGGCACATCACGCTCTCGATGCCGTGCTGGAGAAGGCCCACTTTTGGCAGCGGGTCTCGGGGGTGGCGCTCAACGAGCGGCAAGTCAAGATCATCAATCGCCTGCTCGATGGTTTCGAGGGCAAGCTCACCAGCAGCAAGTGGGCGGCAATTGCGAAATCGTCCACCGATACCGCGCTACGCGATATCAACGAGTTGGTCGAATTGGGCATCCTGCAGCGGTCCGGCGCTGGCGGGCGCAGCACCAGCTATGACCTGGTGCGATGGCCAGCGTCTCCGCTGTCCTGAGTATCGTGACAAGTTAGCGCGGATTGATGCCGGTGCCACCTATGTTGGCGGCGTCTAAATTTCGTCATGCCGAAATCGCGAGTTCGTCATGACGAACTTTTTCCTCCACGTGCTGCGCTACGAATCAGGCCGACTGGCGCGGATGCACTGCACTACCCACTCTTCGACTTCACATCTGATCCGGGCCGACGACCTGCCTTGAAGCTTCACGGGTTTCGGGAAATTTCCTTTCTTGATCGCATCATAGATGCTGCTGCGCGATCTGCCGCAGATGGCAAGCACTTCCTTTAGTCTGATGAATTGCACGCTTGGCCGACTACTCGATGCACGGCGTTCGACAGCAACATTAGGAGCTTGTTGATCCATGGATGCCTCCAAACGAAAGTGAATGTGACCTCGTGGCTACGTCAGCCCAGGGTTCAGGCACCGAAATGTTCCTGTGCCTATAAGGCTACTAATAGACATAGAGTCGAGGACCCACAATGCACAACCAGTTTGACCTTACGTGGCTGCTGAGACATTGCGCCGGTACCTATGCACGCGTCATAACAGAAGGATCGAACGCGTTGAAGACGATTTATTGGGGTTTAGGTTTGGAGGCAGGATAGACTGCCATCTACGATTGTTAATCTATTAGGGTAGCCTTCAATCTTCCCTTCTCCAAGGTGGCGTCCAATAGCAAAAATCACAAAATGTCTTACTTGTCATTAGGGAAATAACCTCGTACACTGAATCACACCGACGCTCTACCACTTGTCATTGTGCTCATGAGAAATGTTGATTTCTACATATAAATAACTTCGCGTGTTTCCGATTGAGCATTCTTTCAATCTAAAACACTTATCGAGCATTCTTAAGGCCGAAATGTTAAAGGTTGTTATTGCCCGACTGTCTGTGAACAGTAGACATACAAGCATGTGTGCAAGCAATGTAGCCTTGAGGTGTGTCTTATTGCTTTAACTTCAATAATTTGTCTATACTTGATCAAAGGTTAACTATAATGGCAGTGTTAAAAAAAGGCACATTTACTATTGATCTCGGCTTCGTAAAACTCGGTGCAGATTTTGAGGAGAGCGATCGCCAATGTGCTTGGGAACTCTATACCGAAATGGCTACTAGGGTAGGAGTAACCGGTAAGGCCAAGGACCCCGATTGCGCAGACTTTTCTGGTGAGGTTTTTTCAGAAAGTTTATCTTCTTTGTTCATCTTCTTTGGCGAAGCTCGAAAAATTTTGCGAGGGTTCCCTGTCGGAGCGATACAAGCAAGAGGAGTGGAAAATCATTTGGGCTCTTTGATTCATCGTGCTATTCGCGACGTGTTGCGACCGTTTCTCGAGAGGTGGCAGGCAGTGTATCGATTTTGGTGGGACAACGAAAGTGATAAAAATCTGTCGCCTTTTGAGCGGCAAAAGCACTTTGCAGAATTAAAAGACATGCTCTCTCAATGGAGCGACCTAAGAGCGATCATGCGCGCAATTCAGGATCAATTGGTTTTAAAGTATAAGCTTGTAGATGTTGCAAAATTTCGTTAATTCTGCACGCACTCAATAAAATATTTCAGCTCGTAAAAAAATGGCAAATCATGCAAAAGCG
>Ga0308164_10003917_pt1 | contig 12988 bp, 10 predicted proteins | sample PhyTR2_FD_201031 | JGI IMG/M metagenome (GOLD analysis project Ga0308164, IMG submission 201031) | Phyllosphere microbial communities from UC Gill Tract Community Farm, Albany, California, United States - DLSLT.R2 | ecosystem: Host-associated > Plants > Phyllosphere > Unclassified | place: USA... | reverse complement strand
GCGACATTGCTCCTGGCGGCAAGCTTCCGGCCATAGCGCAGTGCCGTCGACGGCGACGACCAACGGAGTGCCTGGGCAATGCCAACACCGTCCTCGCCGGCCGCAAACAGATCCTGCGTCAGCCCAATGCGCAGTGAATGGCTCGACAGCGCGCGCGCCGCCTCCTCAACCTTGGCGATTGGCATCTCGACCAGCCCCTGATCAAATGCACTCAGCGCCACCCGCCGATAGATCCCGTTGACGCCCTGCCGGCTCAGTGAGGCCGTACCAACGGTATACACCGTCCGCGCTGGCTCGGCCCTCTTGCCCTTCAGCTTCTCCTGCCAGTGCCGCGTGTGCCCGGGAATCGCTTCATACGCCATCGGCGGGACCGCGGCGCGCAAACGGCGCCGATCGACCCCAACGCGGCGGAAGACCGGCCCCTCGGTAATCCCACTCGCTACCAGCCAGGCGCCGACCCGGCGCATAGTGTCCGCGGACAGCCAGCCCCAGGCCCCCTGCCCTTCCTGATCGGTCTTGGATGATGGAATGAACAGGAGCGCCGAACCATCGCTGTGCGGATCGATATGCGCGACGGTGACGGCGACAAGCTCGCTGACGCGCAGTCCAGCATCATAGCCGAGTGAGAGCAGCGCTGCGTCGCGCAAGCCCTGCAGATCGCCGCCACAGGCGCCGAGCAAGGCAGTAAGCGTGAACCCCTTGGTATGGGGATCCAGCGAGGCCCCGAAGCGCAACGGGGCAGCCTGACGCTGCGCAGCGCCACGCCGTCGGCGCAGGCCCTTGAGGGCGGCGCGGACCATGACGTGGCTGGTGGGCGCATGCCCCCTCTCCTGCATCCCTGACAGGCCGTGTGCGGTGGCAAGACTGGCAACCCGCCGGGCGACCGTCGCGGGCTTGGCACCGCGCGTCTCGAGCATGGCGATGTAGCGGACCAGGTTTTCGGGCTCAGCGGGCAGCGGAGCGACACGGATGTCCTCACACCAACGCAGATAGCAGGCCAGGTCCGACGCCAGCGCCGCTTTGCTCGCCGCTGCCATAGCGCCGAGCTGCGCCGCAAAACCGATCTCGCTGACAGGGCCGGCATCAGCCGGCAGGGCAAGACCCAGCAACCGGGTAACGCGGGCATCGATTGGCTCGACGGTCCCACGCCGCGCGCGGACCGGAAGCCCCTCCCCGTCGGTGCGATGGACGATGATTTCGCTCATGCGGCGCCTGCCCGCTGGTCCGGTTTACCCTGCATTCCGGCTTCGTAGCACATCGCTGTAATTACCATAATGTCCGATTATGGTAAGTTTGCATAATTGGTAGATAGCATTGCCTAGTGATTGTACGATTACTAGCGTTTGATGGGCGCGATGACGTCCACTGATCATTTTTCGCTGGGCCACGCGCTCGGTCGACTGGCGAGTGCTATCCGCTTTGCCTCCCCAGAAATTCATTTGGTTGCGAGCCTTGCCACCGTGGCCGACGCGTGGCGCGCGTACCGACGCGATGCTGGCATTGGCGACGTTGGTCCTGCCCACCAGCCATCTATTGACGCCTTGTCGATCCTCCTGACCGACGCCCCCCGCCGCGATGCTGTCGTGCTCTGGCTTGCTGCAAACGGGGTGCCGGCGATTGCCGTCGCTGAAACGGCAGTTGTTCGCATGGTCAACGCGACGCATGTGTTTGAGATTGATGCGCTGGCATTGCTTAACGCCGCTCAGGACGCGGTGTCGCAGGCGGCTGCCGGTGGCCCCCTCACCAGCGCTTGCGGGCTGGCGGACGTGGGTCCGGATCATCCGCTCCACGGGCTGGCGCGCGCTGCGGCTGCTGTCGACCTTTTGATCCGAGCGCCAGATTTCGCCGAAGGCGCTGGCCATGAGCCGCTACTCTTCCTGCCCTCCCGGTCGATACGGCATTACGTTGCGTCCGAGCCAGGCGGATGCTGGGACTTAAACCTTGTGCTTGTTGCACGTGGTATCGTCCCACCCGCTACCGGGCTCGTCCCGCGCACTGTCTTTCGCCTCGATCTGGCGGACGTCGAACGGGCAGCAGCGCTTGTCGACCATAGCAATCGTGAAGCGTTGGCCGCGTTTACGAACTTCGAGCGCACGGAGTCCGTGCTGGGTCGCGGTCGCGACGCCCTTGTTGGCTTATCACGCAACGCCCGAACGTTTGAGGCCTGGACGCTTTTGGTGGCGCTTGGTCCGACCACGCGCAAGCAGCTTACTCAGGCACTTAGCTTGTCGCGTGCCGGTGCCGATATCCAGGCGCGCGCGCTTGCTGCCGCAGGACTCGTTGTGCTCGGAACGGGAGGTTTGATAACCCTGCCCTCCCCGGTTCGTCTCAGTCGCCTTCGGCGTGCCTCGATTACGGTCCGCTTTGTGCGGCTGCTGCGGATCTCGATATCGCAAGGGCAGCGATTGACCGCCTCCTCGCACGGGGTTTCGATAAACGAAGCTAGCCTGTGCGATTTTTAGATACCCACCAAAATACCAGCCCGTTCGCTTGTCTTACTGGCAGGAGGCTAGGTGCTTAGTTCCGGCATCTGACGCGTACGCGAATGTCAATTTCTCGCCGGCATGTTTCTAGCGGGAATAGGCTTTGTCGCTAAGTACTTACAAGAGACCTGCGGGTGGAGTACGTAGATATCCAAAATGGAAAATGTCGCTACGTACGCACATATGCAATTACGGGCGAGATGCTGAAGAACAATGGAGGTCCGGAGTATAAAGCTCTAGGGCATGGTCCTCAATGGGCATTTGCTGCAGAGAATCTTCAACAAATCATGGCTGAACAACACTCGGTTTAGGATAGTTTCACGCGTCGATTATCCTCTGCGAGAAAGCAAAGGGCATAACGGTAAGTACAGGTCATCAACGGTGCTGAAATATCGCCTGAATCCACGAAGATACCGCTATCGATATCACACGTGAGGATTGAGTTCTTGTTTTACTCAGCAGGCGTGGATCGAAATCCTAGCATTTTCAAAGACTCGTAAAACCTAGCCATCCAGGACAAAGCCATTCCCTATTTAGATAAGACGCCCCTTTTTCTAGGAGCTGTTGAGGCGATTGAAAACATTGTTATCGGAAGATTTTAGCTCTCGCTTTACGTTCTAGTCGAAGTTGTGCTATATTTGATGATTAGCTCGTAAAGATACGTCGAAGTCACAAAGATCTTGCTAAACATATAATATTCTTGAAAAGGTATATGGCGATTAGGAGGAGCAAGAACAGAAGCGCTGGGACCACATCTTATCCACACATCGAGCATCTCGAAGCGCCTGGATACATAGTCAGACAAACGGATCCCGATGACGGACGCCGCGTGATCGTCGGCACGCCTACTCCCCTTCGTGCTGCTTCGGAGCAATGGTTCGATCTTCAGATCGCCAAGTCCCGAATACAGAATCGGAAATTTGGCTGACCATTTGTACAGGTCACGCTCGACTCCGTTCTTTTGGTCACCAGTGACATATCGAACAATTGAAAAGTTCCATTAGATCTACAGCTAGGACAGACGGCGGCAGCCAATTTCGAGCCTGATCTTGCAGGACCTCGCTCCCTTAACTGCAATTTTCCCGCCACGCTTATCCGGTGCGTCGCTGAGGAAGAGCTCTCCTTCTGCGCTACATGTCACGTGAGACAGCCGAAATCGCCCGATTCTCACGCCGTTACCGAAAGCACGAGCGAGAACGCGACGGCGTTACCGATAGCACGTGTCTCAGTTGCATGGCGTTATCGATAGCACGAGCGAAGTTCGACGCTTCGTTACCGATAGCACGTGATTATTGCCCGTTCCGTTACCGATAGCACGATTCATCGCGCACGACCGACCCGCCAGCGATGCTTAACCATAGACGCTGTGGATCGGCTCAACGCTGACCGCCGCCGTCCACTCGGGCGGGCGCCACAACGATCAAGGGGACGCTGTGCGACAAGAAAAACCCGGCGCGAGGCTGGGCTTTTCGGGACGCCTGCTAGGGCAGATGTGAGAACTCTCACTTAGCTGGCTCCCTTTCATATTGCTAACCCAAAGCGCCGGCCTTGGCGCCACGGTGTTGCTTTGTCTGCACGGGCTCCCCCAGGGAGAACGAACAATGGCTGCTGCATATAGCCCCGGCCGGGGACTTCGCCGGTTTGACGAGCATGCCGCCAGGGCGACGAAGCTTGTCGACGAATTTTGCGGACTCGAGACTGGAATGGCGCCTTCCAACGCGCTTGCGGCGCTAAAACGGGCGGCCCCTTACATGAACGTACCGCTGCGTGTGGTCTCCGTTATCGATCTCCTGTTTGCCTGGACGAAGCCGCAGGACTGGCAGGGTGGACAAATCCCCGTCGTCTGGCCGTCCAACGAGCTGCTCGCGCAAAAGCTCGGCGTAACCGTGCGGCAGGTTCAAAAGTTGTTGAATCAGGCACAGGCCCTCGGTCTGGTCAGCTTTCGGGATAGTCCGAACGGTCATCGTGGTGGATGTCGCGGGGCCGACGGCTTCATCACGTGGGGCTACGGCATCGTGCTCGCTCCGATCGGCACCAGGCTTCAAGAATTTGCTGCCCGTGCGGCCAAGGGAGCCGCAGAGGACGCGGCACTGACAGTGCTCCGCAAGCGCCTTGCCGCTGCCCGCAGGAATATCAGGGCTCTGGCCCAAACCGCATTCGACGCCGATCTTCGTGATTTGAAAGCGGATGAGGATCTCGAGTTGGCGTTGATGGCCACCGACCAGATGCGTTGCGTCCGCGATGCCGGTCTTCTGACGGTCTGTGTCAAGCAGATCGAAGAGCGTGCGTGTCGTCTCGCCGGGGCTGTTTCGGCCGAAATCGCCGTTCATAATACGGGTAGCGATCAGGATGATAGTTCATGCTGGGATGGCCCTGAAGACATTCACTCTAGAACTACAAAACAACTCCAATCTGCTAAAGCAGATACACGTAGCGGCTTAGCGAATGTCCATAGTGAAAATGGGGACGCCCTTCCCTCTCAACCTCGAACTGCCATCGACGACGATCTAGAGAAACACGGTGTCGATCCGGAATTCATGATGTCGGTCGCACCGGAGCTTTGTTCCGGTTCGCTCTACCGCGATGGGTCGTGGGGGGAGATGGTCGCCACCGCGGCGAGGCTTGCTGCCCAGTCGGGGATCAGCAATCACGCGTTCAGGGAAGCCTGTCGCATCATGGGCCAGCGAGGTGCTGCTGCCTCCGTCATCGCCACCATCCAAAAATACCGGCGCGGCGAGGTTCACCGGCCCGGCGCGTATCTCCGCGGAATGAGCAGCAAGGCTGACAAGGGCGAATTGAATCTTGGGCGGACGCTCCACGGCCTCAAGAACACGAGCCACGCCGTCGCCATGCGGGGGATGCCCGATGGGACCGATGCGACGCCGATCGGGAGCCTAGTGTCGCGGCTGGTTTCCCGGGGAGCCGGGCTACGATGACGGGATCTCATTATCTTTTCAAAGACCTGGAGCTCGTCCTGCACACTTGGTCTTTAAACTTTTTCCACGGCGTTACCGATAGCACGAGTCCTGACCGAGTTTGCGGTGGCCCGCACCTCCCAAAATGTGAAACACGCCTCGATTTACCGGCTAAATCGCTTCAAATCCTCGTGCTATCGATAACGCGGTCGTTTATCCAACTGCAGGTTTGCGGCGGATCCGCTATAAGCGGCCTTGATAAGTGAAGCTGGTGGGAGCCCCGACAATGGATTTGCGAGAAATTGCTCTCACCCAAGGCAAGCTGTTCGACTATCTCGATAGCCCGCTGCACGGCAAAGTCCGTGGCGAGCAGAGCATCATGGACTTTCCACTATTCTCGTTAGCTAAGCGGCCTCAGATGGAGGCCATGACCTACGAGATGGACGGCGTCAAAATCGAGATTAAGCCCAGTTCGAGCGGCATCGCAACGATGTGGGATAAAGAAGTCTTAATCTACGTCCTGTCGTTGATGGTGCAGCATATTGGCCGGACCGGGGGTGAAGTACAGAACGTCTTCACCTTCAATGCCCACGACTTCTTCCGAGCGACCGGTGTCGCACGCCCATCAAAACGTGATTACGATCGCTTCATCGAAGCGCTCGGTCGTTTACAAGGCACGCAGATCCGGACGAACATCAAAACTGGCACCGTGGGGACGAAAGGCTTCTTCTCTTGGTTCGCGGAAGCGCAGGCTACCACTCGCGAAACGGCAAGTGGCGTCGATCAACTCATGCCGGTCCGCGTTCAGCTCTGTGACTGGCTCGTCCGCGCGGTCTCGCGGGACAGCCGGATCTATGACTACCACAACGACTATTTCCGTCTTGGCTCGATTGAGCGACGTCTTTACGAATTGGCGCACTGCTACTGTCGTGATGAAGAATATGAAATGCCTCTGGAAATGCTGGGTGCGAAGATCGGCTCCACGTCGCCGCTCCGCACGTTGAAAAGCCAGCTGAAAAAGATCGCAGCCGAGAATAAAATGCCCAGCTACTCAATCGAGGTGCGGGAAGTTGTTCCCGAAGTCCCTGCCCGGGATAAACTAGGCCGACGGGTCGGGAAGCCCGAGACGGTCATTGTGATGAAGCCCAAGGATCGTTTGACAGGAGGTCGAGCCGCGTTGGCCGCTTGATATCGATGCATATGCCTGACATCTTGCGCGACTAGCTGCGGCAGACGCGTTGCGACCGGTTCTGCAAGATGGCATCGAGGTAGCGATGCTTCGTCAGGCACAAGGCGTTCAGACGAGAGGCAACCTTCGGCATGGTGATCCGGTGATGAGCATCGGGCGACAAAACGGAGGCCCTAGATACGCTCCTCAGCCGCAGCTCTCGAACTCGATTTCACCGAACCTTCGATCACCGCCGCCAAGGCGGTCTCCGACACCATTGCCGAGAATGGATCGCCCCAGCGCGACACGCTGCTGTGGGTTATGCGGATCCTCGGTCCACGGTCGCTGGTCACTCTGCGACGCTTACGACAATGCTTGAACTCGCCGCGGTCATGCATCTGGCGAAGGCCGACCTGCCGTCCACTCCGGGCGATTGCCTTGCCGCACTGACCGAGCTGGTCGCCGGCCTGCCCACGCATGCCGCCCGCAGCGATGAGCAAATCGAGCTTCAGCAATTCTCAACCCCCGCCCCGATCGTCTACCTCGCTGCGCTCGCGGGCAGAATCGCCACCACGGATCTGGTTTTGGAACCGTCTGCCGGCACCGGCCTGCTCGCCGCCTTCGCGCACCGCGCCGGTGCCCGCCTGGTCCTTAACGAGATCGATCCGGCCCGCGCCGAGATGCTTGCGGCCGCCTTCCCGGGCGTCGCTGTCACGCGCCACGCCGACCGCCAAGCAGCGTTCCGGCATCTTCGCGCCGCCTTGATGCGTCTCGGCACCGGAGGCCGCTGCGCTGCCATCCTGCCGACCCGCGCGGAATCTTTGAGCGGCGCCTGAGCCAAGGCGACGGAGGGCTGCACGCCGCACGCCACCCAACCACGTTGGTCTCCTCGCCGGCTTCGCGGCGTTATGCCAGGTGGGATGCACTGCCGGAATCACGACAGCCGTATTCGGTACCTGCCGTCCGGGCCGGGCGCTGCGCAGCACGAACCTTCCCATCGTCATCTTGACACGCCTGACGCGCGCGTCATGAAAGCGAAGGCGGCACCAAGGTCCACGCCGCATTCAACAAGCTTCACGACAGCTACCGGCGCAGGGCGCGAGCGTCAGCGAGGAAGGGTCTCAGAGCCGCCCAGATAGCGTGATCTAGCATTGTGGCACTGCCGGACGAGCAACGCGACGAGGGCGTCCTGCTTCACGGTTCCATGTCAATCGCACGCCCGTGGGGGGCCATCCCCTCCCTTTCCTGAACGACTTAGTCCGGCTGTCCACTCCGTCCAACCCGCGATCATTCGGGCCGAGTTGCCGTGTGCCACCGCTGCCCGCACCACCCCTTCGATTGGGGTTCCTCTGCGCGTCTACGCGCTTCGGTGGAGAGGGCGTCCTAGCCGTCTTTTTTGGTGTTTAGTCGAGGGGACAGCCCCCCCGGCGAGCAAAAAAGAACCTTGAAATGCAGAACCTCGTCATCCTCGCCAGCAACGTCGGTGCCACGCCTGAAGTCCGCACTATCCAGGGCGGCGGCTCCCCCCTCCCCCCTTTCTATCAGGCGCCTGTCGAGTGAGGATGAACCTCGCCGGCTTCACAGGGCCTCGGACATGTTCAACGATATCTGGATCTCCCGCAAAAACGCCATAGGCCTCGCAATAACCCTGATGGTGGCAACTATGGTCATCGCCGTCGGCGCCGGGTACGCCGTCATTATCGCCGAAGATCACGACAGGTCGCTCACGACCGTCAACGAATACGACCCTCACGCCTAAGCCGTCCGGGGGGCTTGGCCTCCCCTCCCCTCCCCTCCCCTCCCTGCTCCTCAGCCGTGAAGGCGGCGGAGCAGGCTTCGAGCCCGCCCAACCGCTGCTACCCAAGCATCGTTGGGGCACCGGTATGCATGGCATTTGCATCTTTTGCTCAAGGCATTGGTGCGGATCCAAAGTTAGACTCTACCGCTTCCAGACGTGGGCAATCGTCTCCATGCCGTCCGTACAGGCGGCAATTCCTGGAACACCTTGATCAGCCGCGGGTCGCGCAGGAGCGTCATCCATTCGCGCCCATAGGTTCGCGACGCCCGATAGAAGGTAGAACCTTCGCACTCGACTATTCGGCAGCACTCCAGCTTGTCGACGAATGAATAATCGGAGCCGTGGCGTGCCACGATGTCTTCCTGCTCGGCCTGCATCAGCGTCCCGCATTACCAGCAGCGAATCCGCACTATCGCCCTCATCCGGAGCACATCGCCAGCACTATCCATCCAGCGAGGCACAGGGCAACGATTGTTGGCAGCCATTTCCATGATCGCTCTGCACGCCGCAATGGGCGTTGTAGTCCAGCATCAGCCTCAAACTAAACTCTCTTCCTTGTCGACGATCCGCTCGGCATTGCGAGGTCGTACGTCCTGGCCGGGGCGCTCTCCCGTGCAAGCCCGCCAGCGGTCTTCTCCACTCCGATTCGACCCTACGGGTGCGCGAGCGACCTGTGCCCCGACAGTCATGTTGCCTGTCGAAAGGCCTTGATCGTCGGGGTCAATGGCAGGAGAGCATCGACGCTGAGCAAACGCGTCAATCAACCCACGCCAAGGGTGGCGCAGCGGAGATCGCCCGCCTCAACGACTGGCTGCTTGAGCATCTCACCGCCCCCGGGCGATAGCCGTGTCGTGAACACCAGCGGGATCGCAGACTTAATCGGCGACGTCACTCTTTTCTGAAACTTCCGCAGGCGGGCGGAGCTGCTCCGAGCGGTTCGCGACTTCGATGCCTATGACGACGCAATCGACTCCTACGGCGAGCACGACTTGGGCTGGTTCCTGTTCGAGGGCACCGACTGCTACTTGAGGATCGACTACTACAATCACGACCTGTCCGCAGGTTCGGATGTTCCGGCCGATCCTTGGCTGACTACTTGAATCCTCACGATCATGCGCGTCGGCGAACGACGACGCAACGCTTCGGCGCGATGGCGCGGGGCTCTTCCTCCTCCCGAGAGGATCGGATTACGAATGTCGAGACCCCCCTTCCCGACTCAACGCCGCGCGATTAGTGCGGCCGGCCGCGCAACGCGAACGCGAGATCGACTTCGCTCTTGCAACGTCTGGCAAGAAGGCGGCATTCTCTTCAATGAGGTCGAGGCCTCGACCCTCGCTACCCTGCTGGAGAACTCAATACTGACGAGCTGACGGTCGCGATCCTACGTCGAAAGTTGTCCAGCTTCGGCGAGTGCCGCTAAGTGGGAGGGAAGACCGTCGCGTGGGGCGCGGCGTCTCCCCTAACGTCCTGTTGAAATGGATCGAACCGTCGTCATTTCGGGATCGATTTCTCCACTTTGTCCTTTGGTTGACGCTGAACGCGTATGTCGCGTCGGCGTCTCCAGCGCTTGTCGCTTGTAGGTCGAGACTGCAGCCCCATCAATTTCTTTGGCAACACTTGAGCTGTGGGCCATACCCCTTCATTGGTTGCTACCTGGTAGCAACCGGCTAGCAACCGGCTAGCGAGTAGATAGCCTCTCGCATGTGAAATGCTCGCCGTGAGCAATCAGCAGCTAACAGGTGGCATCTTTATACATAAGTGGCAGCGGCGCCTTTTGCACTCTCATTGCGAGCAACCGACCCTTTCGCAGACCGGTAAGTAGCAGGTTGGTAGCAATCCACGACCAACTACCAACCTGCTCGCCGCAAGGCAGCCACCGGGTTGCATCAAGGCGGCGCCAAGGTTGCTAGACAATGGCAATCGAAAGGCGAGTGACTCGCCGCGCGGTTGCGGTTCGAGAGCGACCGGCTAGCGCGTGGCTAGCGGTCACCTCGCTATCATGTTGCGTGAATGGAGCGATGAGCTTGTGGCTAGGTTGCGATAACGTAGCATTATGATCGCTAGCAGAGTGCACCTAAGCTGCGATAAGACAGCTGTAAGGTTGCGATATGGCAGCCATATAGACGCTACCAGGTTGCCTCGAGGTCGCGATACGCTAGCTGCAAAGCTGCGGCATGACAGCGACATAACCGCTAGCAGGTCGCCCCGCAGACGCGATACGCTAGCTGCAAACTTGCGACATAGCAGCCACATAAACGCTAGGAGATTGCCAGAAGATCGCGGTACGCTAGCTGCGAGATTGCGATAAAGCCGCTCCACGAACGCTAGCAGGCTGCATTAAAATCGCTAGACGCTAGCTGCACGGTTGCGATATAGCAGCTTCATGAACGCTGGCTGCTACCCGCTAGCAACCTGGCCGCAACGGGAGAGTAGCATGCCAGTCGTCAGTTTCGTGTCACCGAAAGGCGGGGTGGGCAAAACCACCGCGACATTGTTGCTCGCCGGAGAGTTGGCAGAGGCGGGAGGCACCGTACGCCTGATCGATGCTGACCCGAACCTTCCGCTGGTGGACTGGGGTCAGTTACCGGGACGACCGGAAGCGATAACCGTCGTCGGGTGCCGTGACGAAAACGCGATCATCGATGAAATCGAGAGGGGCACGTCGGAGGCGCGCTTTACGCTCGTTGACCTCGAAGGCGCGGCGACGGCGACCGTAACATTTGCAATAGCTCAAAGCGATCTGGTGATCATCCCATGCAAGGGGTCGCATCTGGACGCCACTCAGGCTGCCCGTGCTATCAAACTGGTCAAACAGACGGCGCGGGGAACCAGAACAGAGATCGACTACGCCATTTTGTTCAGCCAGATCCCACCGGCGCTGCGCTCGAACAATCAAAAGGACATTGCGGAGCAGTTCAACGATGCTGAAATTCCCGTCATTCCGGTCATGATCTACAACCGCGAGGCCTACCGCGCGATGTTCGCCTCGGGCGGCACGCTCCGTACCATCAATGAAAAGGGCGTTGGCAATATGAAAGCGGCGCTTGAGAATGCCGAGGCATTCGCGGCCGCCGTGATTGCCAGGCTGCGTAAGGCGCGTGCCATGAAGGAAGCAGCATGACCCGGACCAGGCTCGATCTATCCGAGTTCGACGAGACGCCCCCGAACAAGGATCCAGCCAAGCTACGCGAGATTAGCGACGTAGCAGGCTTCCCATCTCGTCCCGCGGTCTCCGCTATCGGCATAACCGCACCCGTACCCGCACTTGCCGATCGTCCGCAAACCGCGACCTTTCAACGCCCGCCCCGAGTAACCGGCAATCGCAATATCGCGATTAACGTGAGGGTCGATCCCGAGACCGCCGCTAGGCTCTATGCGCTTCGGGATGCAGACCCGACACGCAAGCGCGTGATCGCCGACGTCGTAGAAGATGCGACGCGCCTTCTTTACGAACGGGAGCTTGGCGGTGCTGGTCGATAAGCAGGGCAGGGGGCTTGCTTGGCCAACGGAAAGCCGTCGAAGCGCAATTCTGGTTGACTGACCCACGCGCCGCGGAACCTTGTAAATGGCAATTCCACAATCGGATCCAAAGGGCGCTGATCCCTCGCTTGGCGTAACCGTGACGGTGTCCGAGGACCATACCTCACCTGTCGCGTCAGCAACGATGGATTGCGCCAGCGCACCGAACGACGCGCCGACTACAAAGCTTCCGCTGTCTGCGTGCGCGATGTCGTGCGTGGCTGTTTCTGGCGAGACGATCGCCCATGTCGAGCCGATCGCGTTCGTTCCCCTATCGCCTTGGACGCTAGCGCATACCGGCCTGTTCGGCTTTACCAGCGCCCCGGCAACGCCCCCTTCGCAAATCGTGTGAAATCTATCTGAATCACGCATATTTTTCGGAGAATACCACGACCAAGTTCAAGCTTATCAGCGCCGCATTCGCCCTCACGTTTTCAACTAGCGCTTTCGCTGCTGTCACAAATTGCTGTGCTGACATGGCGTGCTGCAAGGACGGTGCAGACTGCTGCACGGAAGGCACAAAGGCCAAGCCTGCGGATTGCTGCGATCATACCAAGGGTGGCAACAACCGCATGAACCAGGGCTAATACGCCGGATAGGGGCGGGCTGCCGCCCTACTTTCTGCGCGAGCGTCTCAGCAGCGATAACAGGGCTAGCCCTGCGTCCGATCGCTGCCCGTTAAGGTAGAGGGATGACGGGGCTCAGACCGTCGCAACGAACGGGGGGCTTGCGTCGGACGGTGGGGAAGAGTGCCGGATACGCAAGCAACGGGTTTTATTAGTCGCGCACGACTAATGCGTACAGATGCCTCAATGCGTTCCCTCTGGCTTGGCGAAACGTAAAGATGCCCCGAACTACGGACTGTGGCTATGACCGAACGGCTGCCGATTGGGTCTGAGACTTGGCCAAAAGCGGGAAAGCGGTGAGATAGGCGCGCAAAAAACCAACGATGCCAAGCAGCTCCAGTTTCAGTTCGTGAGCAATCCCACGAAGCGCGGGAGAGGCGTTCTGGTGCGCACCTGTCAATCGTTGGGGCTCGGCTTACGTTTCGAATTAAAGATACGCCCAGAGATACAATAAGCGCCATCGTTCGACATATCCGGCG
>Ga0308164_10003916_pt1 | contig 12989 bp, 7 predicted proteins | sample PhyTR2_FD_201031 | JGI IMG/M metagenome (GOLD analysis project Ga0308164, IMG submission 201031) | Phyllosphere microbial communities from UC Gill Tract Community Farm, Albany, California, United States - DLSLT.R2 | ecosystem: Host-associated > Plants > Phyllosphere > Unclassified | place: USA... | reverse complement strand
TGACCGACTCAACGCCCTCGCGCAAGTTGCGCCAGAAGCTCACGAGGTCGGGCGCACCAGGAAACCGGCCTGCCATGCCGACGATCGCGATGTCGGTCGCGAGCGCGGCCGCGGGGGCATGAAAACCGTGATGGTCAGGTGACACCGGCTATTCCTCCCCGTTCATCAGGACGCGCGCGGCCGGCGGTTGGCGTCGGCCGAGTGCCGCGAGGCGCCGGAGCGCACGGTCCTGTACCCGGTCCAGCGCCGAGTCTTTTGGGGTAACGCCGTCGATATGCGCGCACAGGCTGGCGACCGTGGGAAACCGGAAGACGTCGGTGATCGATAGCGTCGGCGCCATCTCCGTGCGCAGGCGGCGATGCAGTTGGACGGCGAGCAGCGAATGGCCGCCCAGATCGAAGAAATTGTCGCTTGCCCCTACTCGTGGCAGCCTGAGGATGTCGCGCCAGATCGCCGCCACCCGGGCTTCGCTTCCGTCCGCGGGGGCCGCGAACGGCGCCGCCGTCGGCGTGGGCACGTCGTCGTTCACGCTAGCCGGCGCCGGCAGTGCCTTGAGATCGACCTTGCCATTGGGCGTTTGTGGAAAGCTGTCGAGCAGGGTGATGTGCGAAGGCACCATGAAATCCGGCAGTCGCGCGCGGAGGCGTTCACGCAGCGCGGCCACGTCTGCCGTCTGCCCGGGCCGCGGCAGGATATACGCACAGAGCCGTACGTCGCCCGGATCGTCCTCGCGCGCCACGACGAGCGCCTGGGCGACCTCGCCCTGTTCGGCGAGGGCGCTCTCGATCTCGCCCAGTTCGATCCGATGGCCGCGCACCTTGACCTGGTGATCGAGCCTCCCGAGGAACGCGATCCGGCCGTCCGGCTCGTGGCGGCCGAGATCGCCGGTACGATAGGCGCGCTCGCACTTGCACAAGGGGTGGGGGACGAACCGTTCGGCGGTCAGTTCGGGGCGGTGAAGATAGCCGCGCGCGACGCCACGGCCGGCGATGACGATCTCCCCCGGCATCCCCGGCGGCACCGGTGCACCGCGTGAATCGAGAATGTATATCTCCTGATTGGCGAGTGGCCGGCCAAGTCGCAATGCGTCTTCGTTGCCGGGAATGACGCCATCGGTCGCGGACCAGATCGTGGTTTCCGTCGGGCCATACATGTTGGTGATCCGCGCAGTCGTCACCGCGCCCAGATCGCGCGCCAGCGTCGGAGCGAACGCTTCCCCGCCGATCATCACGTGGCGCAAGCCGGCAAACGCTGCCGCCGCGACTCCGCTGTCGAGCATCATCCGCGCCATCGACGGCGTGCATTGGAGATGGGTAACGCCGTGGCGGCGGATCAGTCCGGCGATCGTGTCGTCGCGCGTATTTTCGGTAGCTGCCGCGCTGCGCACGCGATCGAGCCAGGGGAGATGATCGAGCACGACCTCCGGGGCGATGCCGAAATCGATCAGGCATGCGATCTCGTCGACGCCGGCCTGTGCCACGCGCGCGACCATGGCGGCACAGGTCGCCGGCGTTCCGAACAGCCCGGCATCGGCATAATAACGTTCGAATGCATGCTCGAGCACCGAGGTGAGCTCGTCCTCGCCGAGCTCGGCGAGATCGATGTCGTTCGCCTGCACCATCCCCGGGCGACGCTTGAAGGCGGGGAACGACCAGGCATATTGCTTGATGAGGCTGGCCGAGCTGCGCAGATAGGCGATGAGCGGCTCGCGCACCGTTTCGCGTACGGCGTCGGCATCCGGACCGACGAAGCTGTGCAGCATCAGCGAGACATGGCCGGCTCCCGGATACCCGGCCGCTGCCCTGGCATGGCGATACGCGGCGATCTTCTCGACCAGCTCGTCGACGGTCTGGCCCAGCAGGTGCGTCAGCAGGTTCGCGCCCATCGCGCCCGCCGCCGCGAAGGTTTCGATGTTGCCGGCGGCGGTCAGCCAGAAGGGCAATTCGGGCTGGATCGGGCGCGGCTGCGTGCCGACGGCCACGGGCTTGCCGAGCGCGCCGTCGAACGCGACCGTCTCGCCGCGCCACAGGCGGCGGACGATATCGATCTCGCGCAGCATGACCTGTTTGGCGTCGGCGAAATTTTCGGGCCGGAGCACGAAATCATCGGGTTGCCAGCCAGCGGCGAACGAGATGCCGACGCGTCCGTTCGACAGATTGTCGACCATCGCCCAGTCCTCGGCGACTCGCACCGGATGATGCAGTGGCAAGACGACGCTTCCTGCGCGGATCTGGACGTGCTCGGTCACCGCGGCGATCGCCGCGCTGGTCACGGCAGGGTTGGGATAGAGTCCGCCGAACGCGTGGAAATGCCTTTCCGGGGTCCATACCGCCGCAAAGCCGTGCGTGTCGGCGAACTTGGCGCCTTCGAGCAGAAGCCGGTATTTTCCAAGCTTGGCGTCGTTCGCCGCGCTGGAGAAATAGAACAGGCTGAAATCCATCGGGCGCTGCCGCGCTGGCGCCACGGACATGGCGTCCGCCGGATCGCCGGCCTGGATCACGACCGTGAAGCCCCGCGTCAATGTCCAGCAGAGTTCGAGGACGGAGATGTCGAAACTCAGACTCGTGACCGCGAGCAACGTCCCCGGAGCGCCGATGCCGGCATCGATACCGGTGCAGAAGTTGACGACGTTGCGGTGCTCAACCATCACGCCCTTGGGCCGGCCGGTCGAGCCCGATGTGTAGATGACATAGGCAAGATCGCCTGGCGCAGCGCGGGGGGCGAGGGAGGTATCGCTCTGCACTGCGACCTCGGGTGCGACCGCGTCCAGGTCGATCGCGATCGCGTCGATAGCCGGAAGCTGGTCGCGCACATGCCCGGTGCACAGGACGACCGGCATGCGCGCGTCTTCGATCATGTAGGCGATCCGATCCGCCGGATAGGCAGGATCGAGCGGCACATAGGCGCCACCAGCCTTGTGGATGGCCAGCAGCGCGACGACGAGCGCGAGAGACCGCTCCAGGAAGAGGCCGACGAGAACGCCCGGCGCGACGCCGCGCTCGATGAGGAAGCGTGCGAGCTGGTTCGATTGCGCGTCGAGCGCATGATAGCTCAGCATTTCGTCGCGACATACGAGCGCGATCGCGTCGGGCGTGCGACGCGCCTGTTCGACGACCAGGTCGTGCAGGCAGCCATCGTCCGCTACCGGCATCGCGGTCGCGTTCCAGTCGAACAACACGCGTTGCCGCTCCTCTGCCGTCAGCAGGGGCAGCTGCGAGACAGGACCCTCCGGGTTGGCAAGCGCGGCGGCGAGCAGTCCGGCGAAGCGATCGTGCATCGTCGCGATCGCCTCGGCGCTGAAGTGCGTCGCATCGTAGAGCCAGCGACAGGCGTTGCCCGAGGGCTCGAGCGCCAGCATGAGCTGCGTTCCGTCGAGGGGGCGTGCATCGTCCAGCGTATCGACCTCGACGACGGCGACCGGCATGATGTCTCGCGCGCGCATGCCCGACGGGGCGCGCAATTCGGGCGCGCGGGCGACCAGATCGGTCAGGAATCCAATATGGCGGTGCAGTTCGCGGATGTCCGCGCCGGTGGCCGCGCACGTGTCGTCGAAGGACTTGTCAAAGGCGATGGGTACGGCGAGCGGCACCTGCCTTGCGCATTGGCCGTGGCCGCTGTCGATCTGCGCCATCAGGACCGGATTGGCATAGCCAAGCACGATATCGCTGCGGTCGCAAAGACGTGCGAAGAAGCATAGCGCGGCTGCGACCTGGGCGGTGCGGGGTGCGGTCGCGCTCGCCGCCGGAAGACGACGATCGAGCGCGACCGGCGCCGCGTTGGGGGGACGCGGCGACCCGACTCCGACCGGCGATAGATCGAAGCCGACAACGGCGGCGAGACGGGCTCGCCAAAACCCCTCATGCGGTGCCATCGCGGCATCCAGCCTGCCCAGCTCGGCGGCGGCGGCATCGTCGAGGACATCGAACCGTCGCCCTTCCGCCAGGCCGAAGCGTTCGACGGCGACGGGCATGTCCAGACTGCACCGCGTCCGGTCGGCGAGCCGGTCGATGGCCAGATCGACGGTAGTCGTGGCCACAAGGATGCGACCAGTCTCGATGCGCACGATCGTGCCGGGCGGCAAGGTGGAGGTCGCGCCGGTCGGCGTGGCGGAGAGGATGATGATCGTCTCGCCATCGATGACCGCGCGTGCCGTCACGAGCGGGTTCGCATGCGTTCCGAAATCCAATGCGCGGACGAGGCGTGCGATCTGGATCGCAGCGCGGTTCCAGCGGATCAGTCCTGCTGCGGGGATGCGCGCGCTTCGCCCGTAATAGGTCCGCTTCCCTGCGGCCTGCGGGACTGGCTGGATACCGCGGACCGCCAAATCGTCGAGCAGCGCCTCGAAACTCTCCACGCCTGCTGCGAAACATTTGCTGTTGAGCGCGAAGGCGCTGTCATGGTCCTCGATCGGGATCGCACTTTCCCGGAGAATGGCGCCGCGGTCGATCCCCGTGGTCATGATATGCCAGCTCACGCCGTGCGACGTTTCGCCGTTGAGCAAGGCCCAGACCGGCGTGTTGAGACCGGCATAGGTCGGCAGCGGACCATCATGATAGTTGATCGCCGCGATCCGGCACAGATCGAGCACGGCCTGCGGAAGCACGACGAGATTGGCGATGCTGAACAGATAGTCGACGCGGGTTGCCCCCATCCTGTGCAGCAGTGCTGCAGGATCGGCGCATAGAGGCAGATCGTTCGCTCTCGCCCATGCGCTGACCGCCGGGCTGCTCGAGATTACGGCGGCGATGCCCCAGCGTCGGCGCAGCAGCGTTCGCCCGCATTCTATCAGCAGCGATTCGTCCCCTATGAGAACGCACTCATGCGGTTCATCACCCCTATGCCGGGGCGGTGGTGCCGCGTGGGGAAAAGGGCCGTTATGCGCGAACGGAGAACGGTCCAGCCGGTCCCCGCTCACGACGCCATCGCCCGATCGTCGTGGAGGCGGCGGGCCTTGCGCCCGGCGATGGAGAGCAGCAGGGCAAGGAGCGCGAAAGCGGCAACATCCTCGGACAGCGTGCCGTGTCGGGGTGTCATCGGTTCCAGCATGGGCGCCGGCAGTGGTCGTTGTGCCGATGCGCCAGCGGCGCTGACGTGGATCGTCGGTGCTGCCGAAACAGGTGACGCGCCGATGTAAAGCAAGGCAGAGGCTAGCAAGGTATATCGGAAAGTCTTCATGGATCATCCCCACGTGATCTGAAGTCGGTTCTCGCAATGGAACTGGATTTTATCGTGTGCCCGGTTCTTGGAAATCATGACGATTGGGTGCGGAAAAACCCGAGGGTATTCATTTATATTCTATGAGTTGGATGTGCCGTTCCAACCGGGGTCTGAGCCAATATTCCAGCTGCCCGACGGCGTGCGGGACTTTTCCGAGCATGATGTGGGTGGCATACAGTCCCCCGGACCGCCGGGCGACGCGGAGCCATAGCACCGGCCACAGCGGCCAGGCGGGGGGTATCGCCCACACAATGTTGCTGAGCACATAGCGAAACAGCTTAGGATCCTCACGCCCGCGCAATCGCCACGCCTCGGCACCTGCGAACCCGCTGCGACGATTGCGCTGCCACCATTGCTGCCAGCGGGTCATCGCTGCGTCATGCACGGTCATGTCATCGGCGATGCGCTCGATCAGCCATCCGTCGCGTCGCAACCGATGGCATAGATCGGGCTCCTCGCCCGCGATCAACGTTTCGCGAAAGCCGCCGACGGCGCGCAGGGCTTCGACACGCATCGCGGAGTCGCCACCGCAACTCTGCACGAAGCCGGGCGCCCCATCCCATTCCATGTCGCACAGGCGGTTATAGACGGTCGCGTCGCGGAACCGTTCGCGGCGACGGCCGAAGACGATCGCGAGATCAGGCCGTGACATCAGCGTGACGAACGCGACGGAGACCCAGCCTGGGGCGAATTCGCAGTCGCCGTCGATGAACTGCACGATGCCGATGTCGGGCCATCGCGCCAGCAATCGCGCAAAGCCGGCGTTGCGCGCGCGGGCCGCGGTGAAGGGACGATTGGCATCGAGCTCGACCGTCTCGACCCCCCTTTCGCGAGCCCAGGCGACGCTCGCGTCGTCCGAGCCGGAATCGACATAGACGATCTGTTCGGTTTGATCGCGGGCAGATGCCAGCGCGCGGTGCAAACGCTCGCCTTCGTTCCGGCCGATGACAACGATCCCAACCATGCGCGACACGCGGTCCTTGGACGCGTTCTCCGCCGGGCCGGGGGATGCAAACTGTTGCGCCAGCAGCGTCATGGCGTGGTCTTTCGAGCCGTCCGGATCCATCGGCGCTCGCGGCGTCCGATCAGCCGGAGATAGATGGGCAGCTTCCAGACGATATAGGCCGGCAGCTGGAGCAGCGTCGTCGCCGGCAGCGCCCGGCGGCCGAACCGCCACCACGCCAGCAGGATCGCGACCGCCATCCAGGCGATCTCGACCCCGATCGTAACGAGGACGCCAAAGCCGCCACCGGCTAACCCGATGCCAAGTCCCGCCAACGCCAGCACGAACAGGATTAGGGTCAACAGCGCGACGGGGGGGACGCAGAGATCGAGCAGTACCAGGATCAGCTGCGGGCGGCCGCGGACTGCCGCCAACAGGAGCCGAGCAGAATAGCGCGTGGCGATACCGATCGCGCCATGCTCCCACCGCGTGCGTTGCGTGGCCAGTGCGGCGCCAGTCGTTGCCGCGCTACGAAAACAGGTCGATTCCGAGAACTTGATCGGAACGCCCGCGATTGCCAGCTCGATGCCGAGTTCCAAGTCTTCGACGATGTTGCCGCTGGCAAGCGGTGCGGCATCGAATATGCTCCAGGGAAATGCCATCCCCGTGCCCTGCAACAGGGCAGGGGCACCGAACCTGCGAAGGCCGCGTTGGCGTACATGGTTCTTTATCAGAAACGCGAATGTCGAAATCGCGGCATTCGGGCCGGGGTGCGGCGCGTCCTCGAGCAGGTACAGGCCTTGGATGACGGCTTGGTCGCGCGCCGCCGTCGCCGCAAGTGCCGGGAGCGCGCCTGGATCGGGGAGGCAATCGGCATCGACGACGATGGCGACCGTCGGTGGCGCCGCGCGCAAGACCGCGCGGCCGGCAGCGAGCGCGAAGCCCTTGCCCAGGTCGCGATCGCAGTTGCGTACCACCAGTTCGGCGCCTGCGGCACCGGCGATTGCGGCTGTCTGGTCGGTGCAATTGTCCGCGACGACGATCACCCGATCGACGGAACGCAGCTGCGCTTTGACCGCGGCTATCGTAGTCGCGACGCCCAAGGCTTCGTTGTGGGCGGGGATGATGACTGCAAAGGGTGGGGGAGCCTCGTTCGGCGCTGCGGCACCGCTACCGCCGAGTCCGGCAAGGCATTCGGCGCCGAATACCAGCGGGGGCACAGCGGTAAGTACCGCAAGCACGGTCAGCGCATCGCTCATGCCGCTGCGGCCAGCTCGATCGGGCGACGATGCCACGATCTCGAGAGAAGGTCCGCGAGCACCGCGGCGTTCGTCGCTGCATCATGCCGTTCGCGCACGCGAGCATGCCCGGCTGCACCCCGCGCCCGAAGCATTTCGTCGGTCGCGTCCAGGACTGCGATCATCGCTTCGGCAAGTGCGTTTGCGGAGCCCGCCGGCACCAGCCAGCCGCACTGCGTATCGACCAGCTCGGGCACGCCGGCTACGAGCGTTGCGATGACCGGCCGTTCGAGCCCCAGCGCCTCCATCAGCACGACCGGCAGGCCTTCGGCAAAGCTCGGCAGGATCAATGCGCGGGCGGCGATGAGTTCGTCACGGATTGCAGCACCGCTTTTCGAGCCGAGCAGGTGGACGCGCGAGCCGAGTCCAAGCGTCGCGATCTGCGCGGCGAGTTCCAGCCGCATCGCTCCGTCGCCGATGATCCTTAGACTCACGTCGTGGGTCGCGACGACCGCCGCCACCGCGTCGAGCAGCAGCGACAAACCCTTTTGACGATCCAGCCTTGCAATGCACACGAATGTCCGCCGCGACGGCGCGACTGCGTGGTCAGCCGGTTGGTCAAGAAACTGCGCGTCGAGCCCGCAGCGAACGACGGCGATCTTCTTCCAGTCCGTCCGCTCGCACCAGCGCATCAGCTGTCCACGCCCGTAGCTCGATATCGCTACGACGAAGCTTGCTTCCGCGATCTTGCGCGGCAGCGACAGGGCTAGCGGCGCATCGAACTCGTCGGGACCATGGACGGTCATGCTGTAGCTGATCCCGCCCAACATCTTTGCCAGGAGGGCGACCGCCGCCGGATTGGTGCCGAAATGCACATGGAGGTGCCGAATGTCGCGCAGCTCCGCCATGCGTACCAGCAGCGCCGCCTCGGCGAGGTAGGCGACATGGCGCATCCATCCCCCACCGGCAGCGCGGCGCAATATCGTCATCGTCCGCACGGCGCGCCAAAACCGGCCTGGTCGCAGCAACGCCAGTCTCAGTGCCGCAACACACAGGGCCGTTCTGCCGGCATCGAGCAAGACGGTCGTGCGCGACTGTTCGTTCTGGTCTTTTGGGTCTGGTAGGGCCCCGACGGCGCGGCGGACAGAGAAACGCGCGATCGGCAAACCCTGGTTTTCAAGCGCGAGAATCTCTCGCCGGATGAAGCTGTGGCTGACGCTCGGATAGACATTGGTGAGGAAGCCGATCGGCCCCACCGTCATGTCGCCTGTCGCGGCGGCGGCTGCGTCTGCGGGTTGCGCGACGGCCGGTTCGACAGCGTGCGACGGCGCGGCCGACTGGCGCGAAAGCGTCGGTATGGAATCGATGGTCGGCTGCTCCATCTTTATACTCCCCGCTTCGCCGCCCCGCTGACGCACCCGATGGACGGGCATGCCGCGACCCGTCGAACCCTATCGCGGGACCTGCCGGTACGCGCTCCTGCAACCGCAGTGGGCGAGGATATCCTCGATAAACTCCCCCCGAGAACTACGCGGGCGTTGGTCGCAATGGTGACGCCGCGCGGCCGTCCGTACAGTCCGGGGCGATCCAACCATGTCCGGGACACACTGCGTGGAACACAAGCCCGATCGTCTTGAAGATGATGCGTGTTCGACTTTGCGGGTGCTGGTCGTCGCGGAGAATATAGCGCTGCGCTTGAGTGGCGAGACGCTGGTTCCCTATTATTATTTGCAGGGGTTTGCGAACGCCGGCATCGAGACCTGGGCGATCTGCCACGAACGCGTTCGCGACCAACTCCGCGAGGATCTCGAGCCCGCGCAATTCGACAGGATGACGTTCGTGAAGGACCGCGCGGTGCAACGCGTCCTGTTTCGGATAGGCGCGCTCTTTGCACCGCGGATTGCCGATCTCGTGTTCAACCAGCTCATCGCGATCGTCACGCAATGGTCGATGCGCGCCGCGGTACGCGATCTGGTCGCGAGGCACGCGATCGACGTGGTGTTCCAGCCGACACCGATCGCGCCGAAGTCGCCCAGCTTCCTGTTCGGGTTCGGCGTGCCGGTGGTGATCGGACCGATGAGCGGCGCGATGGACCTGCCGGCTGCGTTTCGCGATATGGAAGGCGCCGTTGTCCGTGCAGGCATCGCAGTGTCGCGGTGGCTCGCGACCGGCCTCCACCAAGTCATTCCGGGCAAACGCTACGCCGCCGCGTTGATCGTCGCCAACCGTCAGACCCGCGCGGCGCTCCCGCGTCCGATCAAGGGGCGGATCATCGAACTGACCGAGAGCGGGGTGGACCTCGCGCGGTGGATCCCGCGTGACTACCCTCCGGAGCGCCCGCCGGGCCCGGTGCGCTTTGTCTTCTGCAGTCGGTTCGTCGACTGGAAGGGCATAGGGTTCCTGGTCGATGCCTTCATACCGCTCGCCCGTGCTGGCGGTCATGAACTGCACCTCGTGGGCGATGGCGAACTGTTCGACGCGATCGCGCGGCAGATTGCCGAGGCCGGTATCCGTGAAGCCGTGACGCTGCACGGGCGTTTGCCTTTGGCTGAGTATGCGACGTTGTTGCGGCGCTGTGATGTCTACGTGACGCCGTCGCTGCGCGAATGCGGTGGCATGGCGATGCTCGAGGCGATGACCGTAGGGTTGCCGGTGGTCGGCGTGGATTGGGGCGGGGCTGCGCACTACACGACACCGGCGTGCGCGATACTGGTCAGCCCCAGTTCGAAGAGCGCGCTCGTTGCCGGGTTGACGCAAGCAATGCTGGAGCTTGGGGGCTCGTATGCGCGCCGGCGCGCAATGGGCGAAGCGGCGCGACGGCATGTGATCGACGACAATATGACATGGCGCGCAAAAGCCGAGACGGTGGCGGCTGTTCTGCGCGACGTGGCTGCCGCGCCGCCGACCGCGCTATCCCGTGCGACGCGGGCTCTGCCAGGCGCGTTGGGGTATCGGCCGCCCGCTTCCACGACGGCGAGCTTGTGATGCGCGACGCGATGCATGCATGTCGGCGAACCGACCTCGCCTTCTATACGCGCAGCCTGCATAATGGCGGTGTCGACCGCGTCGTCTTCAACCTTGCGGAGGAGTATCGCGACCGGGGGATGGCGGTCGACATCGTCGTCGATATCGACAACGCCCATTCGCCGTTCCGCACGCTGCTGCCGTCCGGGGTAGAGTATGTCGTGCTCGATGCGCGCGGGCCGATCGCCCGGTTCACCAAGCTGCAGCGCTATCTGCGTCTTGCCCGGCCGCGTGCGGTGATGTGCACCAGCTTCGGCTTTCCCAATATCTACGCCGTGGCCGTGCGAAGGCTGTCGGACGTGCCGTTCCGGTTGATGCTCACCGAACATTGCTTTCCTTCGGTCGACGTGGCCGATCCCGGGCCGTTGACGTCGCGCTATTGGTTCTTCCGCATCGCGCGGTTTTTCTACCCCCATGCCGATGCGATCGTGGCCGTATCGCAGGGAACGGCGGACGATCTGGCCGACGTGATCCGGATCGACCCGCGCACCGTACAGTGTATCTACAACCCGATCGTCAGCGATGCACTGCATCGCCAGGCAGAGTCGCCGATCGACCATCGCTGGTTCACGCAATCATCGGTACCGGTCGTGATCGCGGTGGGCAGGCTAGAGCCGCAAAAGGATTTCGCGACGCTGATCTGTGCCTTTGCGCAGGTGGTCCAGACGACGCCATGCCGTCTGCTGATCCTGGGGGATGGTTCGGAGCGCGCGATGCTGTCGCGGCTGGTGGCTTCGCTCAATCTGGACGACCTTGTCGAGATGCCGGGGTTCGCGCCCAATCCGCATGCCTATGTCGCGCGCGCCGCGGTGTTGGTGCTGTCGTCGCGCTTCGAGAGCCTGGCCAATGTCGTGATCGAGGCCATGGCCGTCGGCACGCCGGTCGTGGCGACCAACTGCCCGTCGGGGCCCGCGGAAGCGCTTGGCGGCGGGCGCTTCGGTACGCTGGTCACGGTGGGCGACGCGGATGAGCTGGCGGACGCGATGCTTGCGGTCCTGAAGTCGCGCCCGGCGCGTGTGCCGGCATCCTGGCTTGAGCAATTCTCCACCAAATGGTCGGCCGACCGCTATCTGGAATCGCTGGGGCTGGTCGCACCATGATGACGGGTATCGCCGCACGGCTGGCCTGCGGCGGCGCGGCAGCCGCGATGGCCCTGGCGGTCGGCATGGGCGACAGCAGGCCGGGAAACGCTGCCGACGCGGTACCGGCGCAGGCCCGGCCACGTGCTGCAACGGACTTGGGCATCAATCTGTTCGGACTGGAAACCGCCAATCGCGAGCAGGTATTCTCGAACCTCATCCTGCAAAGCGGCTGGTTCGTCGACACCGGCCACGGCTGGACGCCGATGCCTGCGGACCGGCTCGATCGCAACGGCTGGATCAAGACGTTGCGCAAGGGCGAGGTGGCACCGCGCCCCTTGGTCCTGCCGCCGATCCCGTTCGATCGCGTCGCGGTGCGCTGTACCTATGCGGGGCAGGGCATACTCACCACGGGTGGCATTGCGGAGACGGTAGGGCGGGCGCCGGGCGTGCTCGATCTCGAGCTTCGGTCGAACGCCGAGCCCGACGAAGGCGCGTGGATCCGCCTCGATCGATCCGATCCGGCCGATCCACTGCGCGACATCGACTGCCGGGACAAAGGCCGGTCCCGGGCCGAGCTTTTCAACCCCGCCTTTATTCGGTCGTTGCACGGTTTTGCCGCGGTGCGCTTCCTCGACTGGCAGCTCACCAATCTGAACCGATCGGTAACCTGGAACACGCGGACGCGCCCGGAGAGCGCGAACCAGACCGGCGGCGACGGCGTCGCGATCGAGACGATGATCGCACTCGCCAATACCGCACATGTCGATCCGTGGTTCCTGATGCCCTATACTGCGGACGCGAGCTATATCGCGGGTTTCGCCAAGCTCGTGCGGGAGCGCCTGGCGCCTGACCGGACGGTCTATGTCGAACTCGGCAACGAAATGTGGAACGACATGTTCGAAGCGACCCGGCAGGCCGCGCGCGAGGGGATCGCCGCGGGGCTCGCGCCGGCGAGCGACGGCGATACGGCCAAGTCGCTTCGCTACGCGCAGAAAACGCGCGCGGCGATGCGGATATGGACGCAGGTCTATGCCGACCGGCCAAACCGGCTGGTCCGGGTACTGTCGGTCCAGAATGTCGAGCCGGTGATGGCGCGCCTCATGCTGGCCGATAAGGAGACGGCCCGATCGATCGATGCGCTGGCGACCGCGCCGTACATCCATCTGGATATGACCGGGCTCGGCGTCGACGATGTCGATCGGATGTTTGCAGCGCTGCCCGCGCAGGCCGACGTGACGATCGGCTATGCGGCGCAGACGCGCGCGCTGGCGCACGACCATGGCAAACGCTTCGTCGCCTATGAAGGCGGGCAGCATCTGGTGACCGGGGACCTCGCGCTCGCGCGCGCGGTGCAGCGCGATCCCCGGATGGAGACGATCTACCGGCAGTATTTGCGGGCGTGGCAGGCGCGGATCGGGGACCGACTGATGCTGTACGCCTCGACCGCGCCGATCGCGCCTTATGGTGCGTGGGGGCTGAAGGAAT
>Ga0308164_10003913_pt1 | contig 12997 bp, 10 predicted proteins | sample PhyTR2_FD_201031 | JGI IMG/M metagenome (GOLD analysis project Ga0308164, IMG submission 201031) | Phyllosphere microbial communities from UC Gill Tract Community Farm, Albany, California, United States - DLSLT.R2 | ecosystem: Host-associated > Plants > Phyllosphere > Unclassified | place: USA... | reverse complement strand
GCTCGCCTGCGCACCAGCGCCGCCAGATCAGCCGCAGCGCGTGCTCGACGCTGTCGGCGATCCGGTTCATGGGGCCGGACGTGGTGGGCGGGAAGCGGCCACGCATGCCGGCGCGCAGCGCGGCCAGTGCAGGCAGGTCGCTGCACGCGGCCGCGCCCTGTGCGGCAAAGGCGGCGGCGTCGTGCGCGATGAACTGGGGCAGCGCATTGTGTTCGAGGATGCAGGCCGTCTGGCGGCCGGCGGCGGTCTCGCCCGCGAGCGTCAGCGTTGGCACGCCCATCCACATCGCGTGCAGCGTCGTCGTGCCGCCCGAGTACGGGAAGGTATCGAGGCAGATGTCGACCTCGTTGTGCAGGGCCAGGTAGTCGTGCATGCCGGTACGGCCATGAAAGCGCAGCCGCTCCGGCGCGATGCCTTCTTCGGCGAACCATGGCAGCAGGCTTTCGTGGCCGTGATCGGGCAGGCCGGCCACGAGCAGCTGCGCAGTGGGTACGGCGCGCAGCAGGCCGGCCCAGGCGGCGACCACGTCGCGGCTGATCTTGCTGAGGCGATTGAAGCTGCCGAACGTGATGTAACCATTGGCCAGCGCCGGGGGCGCGACGACATCGGGCGCGCCAGCGGCCGGCTGGAACGGCGCCGAAACCGGCAAGCGCAGGAGTTTTTCGGTGAACAGGTGGTCGTACTGGCCGGGCGGCAGGATGAAGCGGTCGGTCAGGTAGTAATCCATCGCTGCCAGGCCCGTGGTGCCCGGGTAGCCGATCCATGTAGCCTGCAGCGGCGCCGGCTTGCGCGCGAACACCGGCAGCCGGTTGTGGGCCGTGTGGCCGGCCAGGTCAATCAGGATGTCGATGCCATCGGCGACGATCTGCGCGTCCAGCGCGCTGTCGTCCAGGCCGGCCACGTCGCGCCACTGCGCCATGTGGCCGCGCAGGCGCGCGGTGACGGCATCGTGCACCGGATAGTTGTAGTAGGCGTATAGCGCCAGGCCGGGCCGGCCCGCCAGGCGCGCCAGCAGCGGTTCGATGAACGCGGCCACCGCATGGTTGCGCAGGTCGCCCGAGACGAGGCCGACGCGCAGGGGGCGCTCGGGGTCCGGCGTGTTGTCCCAGATGGTGCGCGGCGCGCCGATACGCGCTTCGAGCTGCAGCCCGAACGCACGGTGCGCAGCAAACAGTGCATCCGGACCGATGCTGCTCACCTGGCTCATGCAGAACAGCATATTGCTGTGCGCATCGGTGTTGTGCGGATCGCGCGCCAGCACGCCGCGGTAAGCCTCGACCGCGTCGAGCGCGCGGCTCTGGTGCTGCAGGATCATCGCGAGGGTATTACCGGCCTGCGCATGCGCCGGATCGAGCGCGAGCGCGGTGCTGGCGCTGGCATGGGCTTCGCTCAGGCGCCCTGCGTCGAGCAGCGTGAGCGCCATGTGGTTGTGGGCGTTGGCATCGTCGGCCCGCAGCGCGACGGCGCGTTCGAGCACGGCCTGCGCGTCGGCCAGCCGGCCTGCGCTCCGCAGCAGCAAACCCAGGTTGCTCAGCGCCTCGGCGTCGTCCGGCGCGTACTGCACGGCCACCTCCATCGACTCGAGCGCCTGCTGCAGATTGCCCTGCAAATGATGGATGCCGCCCAGCAGCTTGTAGCCGAATGGATGCTGTGGAAACTGCTCGGTTAAAAACTGCGCCGCATAACCGGCTTCGTCCAGGCGCCCGGATGCGAACAGCGCGGTGGCGGCGTCGATGGTGTCGGGGTCTGGCGTGCCGGTCGTCGCCAGTTGCTGTTCGAACGCATCGACCTCTGGCCCGGCCAGGCCATGGCTGCGCCCCAGGGCGATCAAGTCGGTCGCCGTGGCGAACTGGCGGGCGGCGATCAGCGCCTCGATGTACGCGAGCCAGTAGCGGCCTTCGTCCGTGGCGCCCTGCAGGGCCTCGGTCAGGTGCGGGATCGCGGTGGCCAGGTCGCCTGCGTGGCGCGCCAGCATGCCAAGGCCAAAGTGGGCGTCGGGATAACCGGGAGCGAGGTCGAGCACGGCGCGGTACAGCGCCTCGGCCTGCGCCGGCTGGCCGGCTGCGGTTTCGTGTGCGGCGGCCTGCAATGCTTCATCGACGATGTGCCGGACCGCGTCGCTGAGGGGAGTGCGCTGTTGTTCCATGGATGCGGGCGGCGGCCTTTGCGTATCGAGAGAGCGTACAGGAAGTACGGATATGACGACCGGCGCGGGGTAGTAGAGAGCGCAGGCAGGATTGTTCTACAGCATCATTCGACACAATAGATCATGGGCTTGCCAGGGTCAAGAATCGGCCGCGTGCCGCTGCTGCTGGAGCGCAGCTTGTACACATGATAAGCTGGCTCATTCTGCAAAAAAGGTGAGTTCATGAGCGCGTTGGTGAGGACGGGGATTGTGGGGCTGGACGAGATCCTGCACGGTGGTATCCCACGCAATAACAACCTGCTCGTCGAAGGGCCGCCCGGTGCGGGCAAGACGACGCTGGGACTGGGCTTCATCTACCGCGGCGCTGTCGACTTCGACGAGCCGGGCGCCATCGTCTCATTCGAGCTCGACCCGGCCAAGCTGCTGCGCGACGCCGCCGGTTTCGACTGGGACCTGCAGGGCATGATCGACCAGGGCCGCATCAAGATCATCCAGACCAGCCCGGCCGTGCTGATGAGCGAATTTCGCAGCAGCGACGGCGCGTTCTCGGCCGCACTGATGGCGATGGGCGCCAAGCGCCTGCTGATCGACGGCCTGACGCCACTGCGCCTGTACGCCGAAGGCAACGACATCCCGTTCCGCGAAGACGTGCACCTGCTGATCGAGGGGCTCACGCGCCTGGGCGTGACCACGATGGTCACGGCCGAAAAGGACGCATCACTCGGCGGCGTGCTGGCGCACGAGCGCTTCGTGTTCGACACCATCATCTCGCTCACGTTCGAGGAATCGCGCCGCCGCGTGCATCGCCGCCTGACGGTGGCCAAGTCGCGCGGCCAGGATTTCATCGGTGGCAGCCACACCATGCGCATCGAAGCGCATCAGGGCGTGCATGTGTACCGCCGCGCCCAGTCGCGCCCCGTCATGTCGCCCGATCAGCCGACCTCGGAAGAACGCCTGTCGACCGGCTCGCCCGCCATCGACAAGATGATGGACGGCGGCATCTACAAGGGCTCGGTAACGCTGGTCAGCGGCATTTCCGGCACCGGCAAGACGGTGCTCAGCGTGCAGTTCCTGAGCGACGCGATCAAGAACGGCCACAAGGCGCTGCTGGTGAGCCTGGACGAACACGCACGCCAGCTGATGCGCAACGCCAAGCCGCTCGGCTTCGACCTGCAGGCACTGGTCGATGCGGGCGACCTGTTCATCCATTACGAGTCGCCGCTCGAACTCGAGCTGGACGTGCACTTCGACCGCATCATCAAGCTGGTGGAAAAGGAAGGCATCGACTGCGTCGTGTTCGATTCGATCGCCGTGTATGAAATGACCAGCCGCAGCGAAGTGGCCGATTACCTGTACGCGCTGGCGAGCTTCTTCAAGAACCGGCTTGCCACGACGCTGTTCAACTACGAAAGCCCCGAACTGCTGGGCGTATCGCAGATCAGCGAAGAGCTCAAGGGCTCGCACCTGGTCGACAACATCATCCTGCTCAACTACGTCGAAATTTCCACCGTGCTGCGCCGCGCGCTGGCCGTGCCGAAAGTGCGCGGCAGCCGCAACCTGCAAGTCACGCGCGAATACACGATCGACGTGGGCGGCCTGATCCTGAAGGACGATAGCGACAGCAATACCCAGGCCGTCCCGCAACTGCCGTTCTCGTCGTATTACGGTCTGCTGTCGCGGTCCCCATCGCGCCAGAGTCCGATGATCGAAGAAGCCGTCGCCAATGGCGAACCCTTGCCCGAGTCGACGCACCAGCCGGCTGAAAACAACCGGTGATCACCGTCGACCTGCCCGACAAGCCGCCCATCGACTGGGACGACTGGCGCGCGCCGCTGCGCCAGTACACCGAGGCGACCGGGCTGGTGACGTCCGTCTACGATGCGACCGGCGTGCGCCGCATCGGCCCGCTGACCGGCTCGCGCATGTCGACCTTCCTTGCCGAGCAGTCGACGCTGTGGGCCGAGGACGGCCCCGGCACGACGCTCGAGCGCAGCCTGGCACGCGACGTCTGCCAGCAGGGCACGCCAGCGGCCAGCGAATTCAGCGAAGGCTTCTGCGTGCGCGCGTTGCCGCTGCTCTTGCATGGCAACGTGTATGGCGTGCTGGTGTTCGGCTGGCGCTTCGCCGATTTCAGCTCACCGCTGGCTTGTGAACGCATCGGCCGGCAGATCGGCGTATCGGGCCATCTGTTGTGGAGCGAAGTGCGGCTTGACGCGCCCGTATCGGCGCAGCGCATGGCCACCTACGAAACCCTGCTGCTCACGCTCTCAAGCACGCTCGACCGGCAGCGCGAAACCATCGACGACCTGACGCGCGTGAACCGCACACGCGAGCTGTTCCTGGCGACCGTCTCGCACGAGATGCGCACGCCGCTATCGGCGCTGTCGATGCGCATCGAACTGATGCTGCGCACGATCCCCGACCTGCCAGAGAAGGCCGTCAGCGGCCTGGAATCGATGCGCGTGCACGTGCGCCAGGAGGCCGGCATGGTCGACGACCTGATCGACGCGGCGCGCACGCTGACCGGGCAGATGTCCATCGTGCGCAAGCCGATCGTGCTGGGACAAGTGCTGCGCGACGCCATCGCCACGGTGGAACCGCACGCGCATGCGAAGCAGATCCTGATGCAGGTGACGCCGGCCGATTACGGCGCGGATATCCGCTTCGAGGCGGATGGGCAGCGGCTGCAGCAGGTGTGCTGGAACTTGCTGTTCAATGCGGTCAAGTTCACGCCGGTGGGCGGGGTGATTCGCATCGGCATCCGGCGCAGCGCCGGGTGGGTCGAGATTGATATCGCGGATTCAGGGCAGGGGATCGAGGCGGACGATCTGCCGCATGTGTTTGGCGCGTTCAAGCTGCAGCAGCATGACAATGCGACCGGACTGGGACTGGGACTGTATATCGCGCGGCGGATTGTGGAGCTGCATGAGGGGACGCTGAGTGTCAGTAGTGAAGGGCGCGGAAGGGGGGCGACGTTTGCGATTCGGTTGCCGGTTGGTGGGGTAGGGCTGGCGGCGCCTGGTAATCCTGAGGGCGGATAACGAAAACCCACGCCTCCTGCGAAGTGGCACGTCCAGGTGCGTTGGCGCATTGGCGAGTGACTGCAGCTCGATGAAGCTTGAACCGGATCGAGTGCAAGAAGAGCCGATAACTTCCGGAAAATCACCGCGTCGCTGCGCGGATCTCTTTGAGAGCATGCCGAACTTCTTCAGGCTGGGCCTCGACACTGATGCGTTGTTTGACCAGCTCCCGCCGGAGCGCGTCTGCTCCGCCGTAAGCCTTTGCGAGCCGGGCAGCGAAGTCCGCAGCAAGACGCTGCATCATGTCGAACGGGAACTCGTCGTCGAAAACTCTTGCTGAGAACAGTTGCTGAGCGTCGCCGTCTAAAACTTCGCACTTGTCTCCATTTACGCCAAGAATGAAACCTGAGCCCCCCGCGGTGTACTGCTGGTCAGCGCTTGCCGGTTTGCTGTCGACATCGTAGCCGTTGAGCAGATAGTACGTCCGCCCGGAGGCATCGCTCGCCTTGGCAAAGACAAACCACACGCCGGAAATCTCTTCGCTATCGTTCAGCGCATGGCATCCAGACGCCAGCCTGGCGGGAAGCGGCTCGAACTTTATCCGCTCGCGATCGTATTGCAAGCCCAACAGTGGCTCTTGAAGCATGCGGGGAGGCGGCGCGCCCAGAGCCGATGCGCATGCCAGAACGAGCAAAAACGGAGCGAGAAGCTTACGGACGGTAGAAGACATGTGGTGGCCTTTGCTTACGGTATTCTGCTCCACCCCAAAAATCACGCTGCTTGAAGTCGGAGATCCAGATTCGGCCGTCGAAGGCCGCAATGTGTCCTGAGATGTTCCCTTTGGGGTAAGGTTGAATGACGACGATGTCTCCTTTCATCGGCATAAAGGTATCGGAATTCTCCACATTGAGTCTGTGAAATCCGAGCCTCAGCAGTGTAGGCCCCAGTTCTTGGCATCGATTGGGTGCGTTCCCCTGGTATGGGCGCCGCCCGCTTCGAGGGCCTCCCGCACGTACATCGCGCAACGGGCGATGCTGCGCGGCCTGGCTTTCGTCCTGAGGTGTTGAGTGTAGCGTTCAATATCGACTGGCATGATGAAACTACCCGATCTTATTCTGCGAGAGAACACGCCCACTCAGTGTCTGACCACCGGCGCCGCCACTCATCTTCCGCTTGCTGTATCTCCAATTCACCTTCGCAAACGTCAAGCAGACGTTTTCAGACAGGCGCAAGGTAGATTCAATGCAGGGAGTTACTTGGCTGATCAATAGGTTTTTGAGCTCGGCCCCGACGTGTCGGCGCTGTTTATCGTCGCCCTTAGTATGCGTGAACTCGAACTTCGACTTTGGAACATAAGCGCTGTTTTCCGACTTCCTTTTGATTCCATTGGTTCGTAGATAAATGTCGGTTGCCATGACTTCTCCTACGTATGTATTGAGAAAGCCATTCTTGCGCTTGCATACGATTTCGTTTTTGGATTACCTCAAGGAAATATCATGCGTAGCTCGTTATATAGTGTCAGGTCTGACATTTGGATGCAGGCTCAGCTTTGCACGAGTCAAGTGCAAAGTCCGGGTTTAATTTTTTCCCCGGCTCCAGTGCTAGGTGACGGCATTGGGAAAAGCTGATATTTCGTCAGCTACGACCTTGAAAAGCGAGTGAGTTTGACTACATCAGAATTCGTGTCCAACTGTCAGACCTGATCCGGAGTGAGTGCCCCAGAAGACCATGACCTCACGGTGCCATGCAATTTGATCGCCAGTGGGGTTCGCTAGGCTGAAGACGCTTGATGATGCGAAGGCCAGATAGCAAAGAAACCGCGCTTCCTTGGGAAGATAACGGGTTTTTAGCGTGATACAAATGCGTGATGCGAGTAGGTGGTGCTCCGGCCGAAACCGCAAAATCTCCTGAAAGAAGCATGGATGCTACAGTACAGACTTTCAGAATGACGTCATGGACGCATTGATGTATGCAAAAAACATTCCGCTTGCAGTTCCGGATTAACGGTTCTGTGGCAAGCGTTGAACGCGAACCGCATCTTTAGAATTTTTTACGCTGTCGTATCTGTGCAACAAGTTTCGACTGGCTGCTTTCCGGAGGGCTTCTTTACATCTCATAAATTTCTGAGGGGAAAGGTTGATAATTACACTTAGATGAGCGTGGAAGTTGTCATAAATCAATTTTATTCATTTATTCCTAAATTGATGCGGCGAATCCGTAATTCTGTCGACAAAAAATACTGTACAAAAATACAGTACTCAGCTACACTCGATCGTACAAAAAAAGTCAACTCAGTTATACTTGACATAGTCTCAAGCCCAACCTGCGCCTTCACAATCATTGCTTGAGCAAACTCAGTAGGAATCAATGTCCACTATTTATGAAATTGCAGACCATATTCTAGCTAGAACTCCATATGGCTTGACGAATCGTGAGCTGCAAAAGCTTCTTTACTTAGCGCAAGGTTTTCATTTGGCGCAAACAGGAGAGCCATTATTTACAGAGGACTTTCAAGCTTGGAAACATGGGCCGGTGCACAGCGGAATTTATCACAAGTATAAGCAGTACGGTTACGTTACGATTGAGCATCCAAAGGCAGAACTTCTTAAGCCTATTGCCGCCGTCACCTTGGCATTTATTGTTGCGCTTACCTCTAGTTTTCATGCCGTCGGGCAAAATAAACTGATTGAGTACTCCCATGCGGACACTCCTTGGGCTGCAAAGTATATTCCCGATCGGAACATCAATCTACCTAAGGAAGATCTGATGAACTATTTCCGAAATTTCTCATCGTTTGATGACTACAAGGCTGCAGCGGACCAAAAGCTTGCGTTCCATGAGCTTATTCAGTCCCGGCTTCAGTATTTGGCAGGTCTCCCGCAGATCGGAAATTCTTGGATTTCCGGCCAAGCCGCAGCACCTGTGATCCGTATATGCCAGGTTGCGCAGGGATTCTTGGCAGGCTTGGAAAGGCGGTTATTTTCTAATCACGCAAAGCCTTCGTATCCCAAGATAGTCATGGGTCCGATACCTACGGGCGGAGTAGGTCTCGAGTTTATAGGGAAGAAGGTACTTCATCTCAACCTTTATAATACGGACGTTGTTGAAATCGAAATTGAAGAAGATGGACACTTCACCGAGTACGAAGTTTCGTTGGATCAATTCGAAGAAAATTTCGCAGAAGTTTACCGGATGATGTCTGTATGACTATTATTGAAGACGGAGAAGTACTATACCGCTACGCTGATCCACGAGTTTTCCCAGTTGGGCAGACTGAGCTTCCGACCTCGATTTTCAATGATCCTGACCTTTCGTGCGATTGGCAGAAATTACAGAGCGCACCAGCGTCATCGCCCCATGTTGTAGGTGGCCGAAACATGATTGTCTCAATTGCTGTTTGCGATGGGATTCGCAATCCTGTTAACCCGAGAAGAACAGCTCAGTTAGTGCCGGACTGGAAACAAGAAATTTTGCACGATCTGCTTCCTGCAAAGCCTGGTGATGGCTTTACTCCGAACTTTTCGCATGCGCTAATACGCGGTAAGAAAAAGGGCGCGGTAACGACCTCTATTCGTGACAATTCAACGTACACTGTGGTGGCCTATGTGCCTCCTGCAGCACCGCCAGCACCACAACTACAAACCTCGCCATCAGGACGTTAGCGTAATACGACAGATTTCATTCGGGTCGGAAGCTTGTAATTAAGGACAAATTCTTTTAGCTTATCGAAAGCACTCCGGCCAGTCAGTTGGCTGCTCGATCGCCGCCATACTCACAAAAAGGCGGGAAGTCGAAATGCTGCCTTCGGTCTTGGGCGAGATGGATCTGATCCCTGCTTCCATTGAGCGGTTATTGCACGTCCTTTTTTTCGATGTGTATTATGAGTTCGATCGATTGTCTCGGATGCAGAGCATTTGGCAGTTATCCGAAGTTGTCTTGCCATTCTTCGACCATGAGACAATGTGGTCACCGTCCATCTCCTCTAGCTTGTAGAGCTTATTGCACATCGGACAAATTCCTGCTTGCCGTTCGTAAGCTTCGCGTTTTTGGTTGTCGGAAAAATTCCGTAACCCTAGGGCGTGCTCTTCGCCACTTAGAACATAAGTGTAGATGCCAGACTTCTTCTGCACCTCCTCGTCTGCCATTAGCGCCTTGACGTGAATCTCCAATGCAACGGCGTCGAGCAGAGTTTGGCCGTACTTGTCGTACAGCGTATTCCAAGGTATCGAGCGAAGCTCATGTCGCTGTTTCGGGAAAATCAGCTTAGCCCAGTCGATAACATTCTTAAAGTAAGTCCAGAGCGCGTTGGCGTTTGCGTCCTGACGATGAGTGTTCATGTACTCTTTGATTGCGGCATCGCCTTTACCACCGTGCCATTCAATCGCTTTCTGCAGTAAATCCTGGCGATTTACCTCGCCGCTCGTTACATAGTCCTTGGCGAGCTTGTGCGCGCCTTGATTCTCGCGGGAGAAGTAACGCTTGGCGTCCGTGAGCCACAGTCCAGTGTATACGGCGTTCCGCAGCTCCTGCGGAACGCAGCGTCAGTCCCGCGATGTTGATGACCTCAACCAGGCGAGTTGCTCGTTCTCGTTGCCCTCGCAGTGATACACCATTAGCCTGTAGTCGCGCAGCCGCTCCTGGTCTACCGCGCTTAGGTTGTCGAAGTTTTTAGGGTTTCCGTCAACCACTACGGAAAAGGCACCCTCGATGTATTCGCAAATGGACATCGATCGCTGTTGCCCATCCAGCATCTCGAAGCTTGTCTTGCCAGTAGCAGGGTCATTGCTCTTTGACCATACATGACGTTCAGTGGGAAGCCTGACAGAATCGTTGTAATCACGGCCTGCTGCTTTGCTGTGTCGTAGACGAACTCCCGCTGTAACTTTGGCCGGATGTCCAACGCACCGCCGTAGCCGACAACGCCGTCGTAACCGGAGTTCACATATCCGAAGACTAGATCGCGGACAGGGACGTGATGTAGGTCGATTTTCACGAGGTTGCTCCAATTCGTCGAACGAAGACGTGAGCGTGATGGTGTCTGAGCGTGATGGTGTCAGGTCTGACATTTGGACACAGCCTCAGCTTTGTAAGAGTCAAGTGCAGAGTCAGGGTTTATGTTTTGCCCCGGCTCCAATGCTAGGTGACGTCACTTGGAAAAGCTGATATTTCCTCAGCTACGCCTTGAAAAGCGAATGAGTTGACTACATCAGAATTGGTGTCCAAATGTCAGACCTGATCCGGAGTAGGTGCCCCAGAAGACCATGATCCCACAGTGCCATGCAATTCGATCGCCGGTGGGATGGGCTAGGCTAACGGCGCTTGATGAGGCCGAGGCCAGATAGCAAATACCCGCACTTCTTGGGAAGATTGCGGGTTTTTAGCGTAATACGAATGCGTGATGCGAGTAGGTAGTGCCTCCGGCCGGAATCCGAACCGATTTATAATCAATGAGTTGTATATTGATTGCGTAATTTATGCGTAGTTGCTTTTGCGTGTCTGAGAAGTGCAACTCGAGTCCATCATGCAAGTACGAGTGCTAACAACGTCTTCTTTTGACCCAAAGCGGAAGTTCACCTCGCTACCGACTCCTTTTCGAAGGAGACCTATGCACAACAATCTGGCGCGAGCTTTCCCCAAGATAGCTGCCGTACTACTTAATAAATGAACTATTATGAGCAGTGAACTTATAGACGAAGCAAGTTTAAGTCGATAACTTTCAAAGGGACATAGTGACGCTACACATCGTATTCGGCTCCCAAGGCGCCGGCAAAACCTCTTTTTCCCAAAACCTTTCAAACTCATACAGCGCGACCGTTTTCTCCATTGATGATTGGATGTCGGCTCTGTATCTGCCTGATATGCCACAGCCCCTCGATCTACAGTGGATCATGTCCCGCGTCGGCCGCTGTCAACAGCGTATCTGGAAAACGGCCAATGACGTCGTTTGTCACGGAGGTTCAGTGGTCTTGGACGTAGGCATGCAAACGCTCAACGAGCGTATGGCGCTCAGATCGCTGATCGACAAGAATCAACTACAGGCTATCTGGTACTTTGTCAAAGCTCCAGCGGCCAAACGACGTGAGCGCGTCATGAAACGTAACACCGAGAAAGGAGCTACTTTCCACTTTGAAATAACTCCACAAATGTTCGATTTCATGGAGGGTCGTTTTGAAGAGCCAACACATGAAGAGCTTGCGTTGTGCAGGCTAATTGATACATCGCTGGAAGCGAGAGCAGCGTAAGTCCGCTTCCGACCTTTGATTCAACCGATCGACGCAACACACTAAACTCTGGGTAAGCAGAAGGAGTGAGCTCATGCTCAATGTCGGCAGTGCAGGGAGCGGTAGAGGGCTGATGCATGATGATCATGCCACCGGTCAGAGTGCTGGACAGTCAATCTTGATGATACTGAGGATGGATAGCAAAAAACCCGCGCTTCCTTGAAAGGTGACGGGTTTTAGCCTGATACGATTACGTGCTGCGAGTAGGTGGTGCCTCCGGCCGGAATCGAACCGGCACGCCTTACGGCGCTTGATTTTGAGTCAAGTGCGTCTACCAATTCCGCCACAGAGGCCCAATCGCAGGCGGGCATCTTAGCACATCGATTGCTCAGCTGGCCAGTGTGCTGCGAAATTCGCTGTGAGGGCCGCCATATGGACACCCCAACAGCAAGCGCCACGCTGGCTAACAAGTCATCCGATGCTGCAACAACCGCAAGCTCCCCATCGGTCCGACGATCTCCAGCACATGCTCGCGCACCGCGACATCGATCGCGCCTTCTTGCCCGCGCAGCCAGGGGCGTGGGCGGAAGTAGCGGATGCTGGTGCTGTCGGCGGCCGTGCGGCGGTAGCCAAGCGCGCCAAGCGCCTCGTCGAGCCTGTCGATCATCTGGCAAGCATCGACGCGGCTACGCATTTCAAAGCGGCCCGGACCCAGCATGCAGACGGGGAGCAGGCCGCCGACCACGGCGGGCACCACGAGGAACGGCATCGGCGTGCCGGGATCGATCAGGTGCAGGGCCAGTACCAGTAACGGCAACCCGGCCAGCAATGTGAGCGCCCATGGCAGCGACTGGCGCCAGGTATCGATGCGCTGCAGGAAGCCAGGGCGTTTCCTGATACGCTCGATTTCAGAAAATGTCACGCTGTTCATCCTGCTCTCCCTGGGGGCCTGCATCAGTCCGTGTTCGCGCCGATCAAGAAAACTGGTGCAATATCCAGCCAACTATTATTTGAATCGTCATTGACTTGATCATTGTGACAAGCACTTAGTGGCTGACGTTTGACTGCGCGCAAACACGCATTCGTTGAAGCCAGCTTCTCATAAAGACAACACTTGCCGCGCACAGGTGGATTTCGGCCAGTCATTGGCCCAGAACGAACAAGCCGCACAGAAGTGCGGCTTGGAAGGGTAAGTGCTCAGGGCTTCTGGCGGAATAGCCGGAAGCGTTCGTCGCGGTCCGATGCCCTCCGGCCTTCCCACAGCGGCACCGCATCGCGCACATTCCATTTTGGTAGCAGGGTGGCGTCGCGGCGGTTGCGCAGGCTGTCTTGCAGCAGCACGTAGTCGCACTTGCCGCCAGCCAGCGTGACGAATGGCAGGCGGCCGTAGAAGGCCAGGGAGGCGCGCTGGGCAGCGCCGACGTTGGTGGCGATGCAGTTAGCGTCCGCCGGCAGGCGGGCGGCGATCTGCTGGGCCACGCCGGCGTAGCTCTTGCCGTAGTTCAGGTCGGGCAGGAACAGCGTCATCAACAGCACCCACAGCAGGATCAGGCCGCCGGAGGACAGCACCACGGCGCGCCACAGCACTGCCGGCTGGCGCGACAGGCGCC
>Ga0308164_10003912_pt1 | contig 12999 bp, 13 predicted proteins | sample PhyTR2_FD_201031 | JGI IMG/M metagenome (GOLD analysis project Ga0308164, IMG submission 201031) | Phyllosphere microbial communities from UC Gill Tract Community Farm, Albany, California, United States - DLSLT.R2 | ecosystem: Host-associated > Plants > Phyllosphere > Unclassified | place: USA... | reverse complement strand
AACGGCCACCTGCAGGAAAAGACCGAATACGGCGACGACGGCAGTCAGCTCGTCACTCGTTACGAACGCGACCATGCCGGACGCCTGGTACGAAAAATCCTGCCCGATGACAGCGTCGTTGAATATACCTACGACCGCCAGGGCAATCTCCTCAGCGTCGACGACGGCCATTGGGCGTTGGCCTACGAGTACGACCGCCAAAACCGCCTCACCGCCGAACACCAGGGCTGGGGCACCCTGCGCTATGGCTACGACGCCTGCGGCCAGCTCAAGCACCTGCGCCTGCCGGATAACAACCGCGTGGCCTTCAACCGCGACAAGGGCGGGCACCTAGCGACTGTTGAATTGAATGGCAAAACCCTAACCTCGCACCTATTCAACGCCGGTCTGGAACACCAGCGCCAACAAGGCCAACTGCTCAGCCACTATCACTACGACGACCAACAGCGCCTGCACGCCCACGCCGTCACCCACCAGACCCATCCGGTCTACCAGCGCCAATACGACTACGACCGAGCCGGCAACCTCACCCGCCTGCTCGACACCCGCAAAGGCGAACACCACTACCGCTACGACCCGCTGCAACGCCTGACCCGCGCCGATCATTCCCACGACGTGCAGGAACGTTTCGCCCACAACCCGGCCGGCAACCTGCTGATGCAAAACCGCCCCGGCCCCGACATCGTCGCCGGCAACCGCCTGCTGATCCAAGGCGACCGCCACTACACCTACGACGCCTTCGGCAACCTGACCCAGGAACGCCGCGGCAAAGGCCAGCAACTCGTCACGGAATACCGCTATGACAGCCAACACCGGCTGATCGAAATCACCCGGCCTAACGGCCAAACCGCCAGCTACCGCTACGACCCATTTGGCCGACGTATCAGCAAAACCGTCGACGGCATCACCACCGAATTTTTCTGGCAAGGCGACACACTTATCGCCGAACACCAAGTGGGCCGCCACCGCAGCTACCTCTACGAACCCGACAGCTTCCGGCCGCTAGTCCTACTGGAAGGCTTCGGTCCAGACCACACCCAGCCCTACCACTACCAACTCGACCACCTCGGCACGCCGCAAGAACTCACAGCCCCGGATGGCGAAATCGTCTGGTCCGCGCACTACCGCGCCTACGGCGAAATCGCCCGGCTCGACGTAGGCAAAATCGACAACCCACTGCGCTTCCAGGGCCAATACTTCGACGAAGAAAGTGGCCTGCACTACAACCGCCATCGCTACTACAATCCGGATATTGGTCGCTACCTGACGCCGGACCCGGTGAAGTTGGCGGGTGGGATTAATACCTACCAGTACGTGCCCAATCCTACGAGATGGGTGGATCCGCTGGGACTGAGTACATGCCCAGGGAATAACGAATGTAAACCATCGTTGAGTGTTGACGAGCCTGTACCGCGACACAATGATGGACAGCCAAGCCTACCCACTGCCCACTCTCATTTTCCAAGCGATCCTAATGATTTAACAGACGTGCTAGGAGTAGCGCCAAAAGTCTCCACGACAAAGCATGACACTCAGCGAATGGAGTGGAAACCTAACAGTAATACCCGGATTAGATTTGAGAGCCATCCGGGAGATGAGGGTGTATTCGTACAGAGACATCACGGCGAGCACTATCATATAGAGCTAAAGCCCAACGACTCCAGTTGGAGACAGGCTGAAAAAAACAGTCTCGTAATGAAAGTACTACCACATAATTACGAAGAAGGGCACGGAACCGGATTTTTGCCGGGTGAAAAACATCCAGGAAGCTGACATGAAAAAATTCCCTGTGGCAGATGGAACAATTGAAAAACTGATATGCAACCGCAATACATTGATAATGGAGTTTACAGACTGGCAGGAAAGACGATGGGAGATAACCTTCAACGATCTAGTTGCCTTTCAAGGCTTAGGCGCTGTCGGCACCGAAATATGTGATATGTACGAAGAGGAAAACACATGGCTCTCGCAAGAAGCAACCAGACTAGAACCTGGCGAAACTGGAATAACTTACTGTTTTACATCGAGTAATGGCGGAGAAAAAATTCTTCTCGTAGTTGCTGGCAGCTATAGCGCACAAGAGATATGACATTTCCCTGAAAACTCATCAGTGATAAAAACTTATTCACCTGAGCGCCGTTACAATCAAGAGCTACACATGAATGTTTTTCTTCTAGCCTAATGCACGCACCAGATAAAGAACCTTTTATCACCCTTATCAACGGCGCAACTAAAACCACAGTGAACTCACTCCGGGCGCAGATGAAAGAAGTGAAATGAAGATACAGGTAACTGATATGGATTTCATGGCGTGCTTAGCGTGCTCACGAAAACACCCACCACCAGCCTAGACCCTGAGCCAAATCCGCAGCACAATCGGCTCACCAAATGAGCCGAATAACCCCTTTATTCGGCTCACGCACCCCAGGCATTCCACCATGGCTCATCCGCACTGGATCTGGCAACACGCCGACTGGCCGCACTTCCACTGGCAACCCGGTCGCCTCGCGGCGTTGCTGCGCGATTGCGGACAAGCCCAGGGCAAATTGCTGGGCATGCTCGGCTCCGTCAGCCAGCCAGTCAGCGCACAGAATGAACTGGATGCGCTGCTGCAAAATATCCTGACGTCCTCGGCGATTGAGGGTGAACAGTTGAATGTCGGCTCGGTGCGCTCGTCCCTGGCAAGGCGGATGGGCCTGGAAGCGATGGAAGACGGTCAGGTAAGCCGCCGCAGCGAAGGCCTCGCCGAGTTGATGATGGATGCCACTCAACAATTCACCCAGCCGTTTACCCTCGCCCGCCTATTGAAATGGCATCACTTATTGTTCCCTGCCCCGGAAGCGGGCTATGCCGCTCGAGCGCTCAATATTGGATCCTTGAGGGGCGATGAGCCAATGCAAGCCGTGTCGGGCCGGCTTGATCGGCCGACCGTGCATTTCGAGGGCCCGCCACGTCCCTTTGTCGACTGAACAGATCAAGGTCCTCAATCGCCTGCTCGACGGTGATGAGAAGGGCTTCGAACACGGCATCAGCGCAGCGCAGTACCAGGCGGTCGCAAAGGTCTCCAAGGCGACAGCGACGCGACACCTGGCTGACCTGCTGGAAAAAAACTGCTTGGTTCGTCTGCCCGGAGGCGGCCGCAGCACGCGTTATCAGGTCAATACAGCGGGCAAGTGAGACCCCACTCATTTGCCCAGAATCCCCATGTCTGCTAGTGTCGCGCCGGTTTACCGTCTACCGGAATAGCCGCCATGGCCCGCAAAAAAGTTGCACTCGATTTCGAACAATCCCTCGCTGACCTGCAAGCTCTGGTCGAGCGTCTGGAGAACGGCGAGTTGTCGCTGGAGGACTCGCTGACAGCGTTTGAGCAAGGCATCGGCCTGACCCGCGACTGTCAGAGCGCGTTGGCGCAGGCGGAGCAGAAGGTGCAGGTGTTGCTGGAACGTGACGGGGAGTTGGCCGAAGAACCTTTCGACGCGGAACAGCCGGAATGATCGACGCGTATCAGGTCAGTAGCCAAGCCCGGGTGAATGCGGCGCTGGAACCCTTGTTCGTAGCGCCAAGCCCGGAAATGAATCGCCTCTATGAAGCCATGCGTTACAGCGTGATGAATGGCGGCAAGCGCGTGCGCCCTTTGCTGGCGTACGCAGCCTGTGAAGCGCTGGGCGCGCCGGCCGAGCAGGCCAATGGCGCCGCGTGCGCGGTGGAGTTGATTCACGCGTATTCCCTGGTACATGACGATTTGCCGGCCATGGACGACGACGATCTGCGTCGCGGCCAGCCCACCACTCACAAAGCCTTCGATGAAGCCTATGCCATCCTGGCCGGTGATGGCCTGCAAAGCCTGGCGTTCAGCGCATTGCTGGACCCGCGCTTGAGCAGCGTCAACGCCGAGATCCGCCTGCGCATGGTCACCACACTGGCGCAGGCTGCGGGCCCGGCCGGGATGGTCGGCGGGCAGGCCATCGACATGGGCTCGGTCAGCCTCAAACTGGATCAAAAAGCACTCGAACACATGCATCGCCACAAGACCGGCGCGCTGATAGAGGCCGCCGTGCAGTTGGGCGCGCTGGCCAGCGGCCATGCGCAGCCTGCGCAATTGGCGGCCTTGCAGACCTACTCCCAGGCCATCGGCCTGGCTTTCCAGGTGCAGGACGACATTCTCGACGTGGAAAGTGACACCGCCACCCTGGGCAAACGCCAGGGCGCCGATATCGCCCGGGACAAGCCGACCTATCCTGCGCTGCTCGGGCTCGACGCTGCCAAGGCCTACGCCCTGGAACTGCGCGACCAGGCCCTGGCGGCCCTGCGACCTTTCGACGCGGCGGCCGAGCCGTTGCGTAACCTGGCGCGGTATATCGTCGAACGCCGCCACTGATAACCACGGCCATTACGGCCGCATATCGGCCAAGTTCGGCGCTCCGCGTGGGCAGTTTGCGATGCTTGAGGTAAACTGCCGCCTCTTTCTATACCTATAACGATTCGCCTGATGCCCACGACGTTTCAAGAGATTCCCCGCAAGCGCCCGTCCACGCCCCTGCTCGACCGTGCTGCCACGCCGGACGGCCTGCGTCGTCTGGGTGAAGCCGAGCTGGAAACCCTGGCCGATGAATTGCGCCTGGAATTGCTCTACACGGTCGGTCAGACCGGTGGGCATTTCGGTGCCGGCCTGGGCGTCATCGAGCTGACCATCGCCCTGCATTACGTGTTCGACACCCCGGACGACCGGCTGGTGTGGGACGTGGGCCATCAGGCGTATCCGCATAAAATCCTCACCGGCCGTCGCGAGCGCATGAGCACGCTGCGCCAGAAGGACGGCGTCGCCGCCTTCCCGCGTCGTTCGGAGAGCGAGTACGACACCTTTGGCGTCGGCCACTCCAGCACGTCCATCAGTGCAGCACTGGGCATGGCGATTGCCGCCCGCCTGCAAAACAGTGATCGCAAAGCGATTGCCGTGATCGGCGATGGTGCACTGACCGCCGGCATGGCGTTCGAAGCGCTGAACCACGCGCCGGAAGTGGACGCCAACATGCTGGTGATCCTCAACGACAATGACATGTCGATCTCGCGCAATGTCGGCGGCTTGTCCAACTACCTGGCCAAGATCCTTTCCAGCCGTACGTACGCCAGCATGCGCGAAGGCAGCAAAAAGGTACTCTCGCGTCTGCCCGGCGCGTGGGAAATTGCCCGGCGCACCGAAGAATACGCCAAGGGCATGCTGGTGCCCGGCACCTTGTTCGAAGAACTGGGCTGGAACTATATCGGCCCCATCGACGGCCACGACCTGCCGACCCTGATCGCCACGCTGCGCAATATGCGTGACCTCAAGGGCCCGCAGTTCCTGCATATCGTCACCAAAAAAGGCAAAGGCTTCGCCCCGGCGGAAGTCGACCCGATCGGTTATCACGCGATCACCAAGCTCGAACCGCTGGACGCTCCCGCCGCCGCGCCGAAAAAGGCCAGCGGGCCGAAGTATTCCGGGGTGTTCGGCGAGTGGCTGTGCGACATGGCCGCCGCCGACTCGCGCCTGGTGGGCATCACTCCGGCGATGAAGGAAGGCTCTGATCTGGTGGCGTTCAGCGAGCGTTTCCCGCTGCGCTACTTCGACGTGGCGATTGCCGAGCAACACGCGGTGACGTTCGCCGCCGGCATGGCCTGCGAAGGCGCCAAACCCGTGGTCGCGATCTACTCCACCTTCCTGCAGCGCGGTTACGACCAACTGGTGCATGACGTGGCCGTGCAGAACCTCGACGTGCTGTTCGCCATCGACCGCGCCGGCCTGGTGGGCGAAGACGGGCCGACCCACGCCGGCAGTTTCGACTTGTCCTACCTGCGCTGCATCCCCGGCATGCTGGTGATGACGCCGAGCGACGAAAACGAATTGCGTAAGATGCTCAGTACCGGCCATCTGTACAACGGCCCGGCTGCGGTGCGCTACCCACGCGGCAACGGTCCGAACGCCGTGATCGAAAAAGACCTGGAGCCCATCGAGATCGGTAAGGGCGTCGTGCGTCGCCAGGGCAGCCAGGTGGCGTTCCTGGTATTCGGCGTGCAATTGGCCGAAGCCTTGAAAGTCGCCGAGAAGATCGACGCCACGGTGGTCGACATGCGCTTTGTCAAACCTCTGGATGAAGCGCTGGTGCGCGAGATCGCCGGCAGTCACGAGTTGCTGGTCACGGTGGAAGAAAACGCCATCATGGGCGGCGCCGGTGCAGCGGTCAGCGAGTACCTGGCGCGGGAGAATATCCTCAAGTCGGTGCTGCACCTGGGCTTGCCGGATGTGTACGTCGAGCATGCCAAGCCGGCGCAGATGCTGGCCGAATGCGGGCTGGATGAGGCCGGGATTGAAGCCTCTGTGCGCAACCGCATGGCGCTGTTGGGCCTGTAGAAACCGGGACCAAAAGAATGTGGGAGGGGGCAAGCTCCCTCCCACATTTGATTTGTGCCCTCCTCAACGCCATGGACAGCCCATGAAACACCTGTACCTTGCCTTGCTGCTCCTGCCCTCCCCGCAATTGCTGGCCGACACCCGCGACGATGCGCTGAAACTCCCCGATATCGTCATCAGCACCAACCGCCAGGTCCAGGCGCGCAATGACAGCAGCGCCGCCAACACGGTGTTCACCCGCGACGATATCGACCGCCTGCAACCGACCAGCCTTACCGACCTGCTCAACCGCGTGCCTGGCGTGCAAGTGGCGCCCACCGGTGGGCGCGGCAGCTTGCCGGGGATCTACCTGCGCGGTACCAAGTCCGCCCAAAGCCTGGTGCTGGTGGACGGCCAGCGCATCGCCAATGCCACCTCCGGCGATAGCGGCCTGCAATACCTCAGTGTCGATCAGATCGAGCGCGTGGAAGTGCTGCGCGGCTCACGCTCGGTGATCTACGGCAGCGATGCAATTGGCGGGGTAATTCAAGTCTTCACCCGACGCAACGCCGAGCAAGGCTTGCAGCCACGTCTGACCTTGGGCTTCGGCAGCCTTCAGACCTGGCAGCGCAGCCTCGGTCTGTCAGGCGGGGATGAACACACGCGGTTCAACCTGGGCGCAAGCCTGGATGAAACCGCCGGTATCAACTAGACCCACGCGTCCTTTCCCACTGACGGCGACCACGATGCTTACCGTAACCAGTCCCTCAGTCTTAACCTCAGCCATTCATTCAGCGAGGCGCTGGAGGCGGGTTTCAACCTGCTCGATAGCCGGGGCAAGTCTGAGTACGACAACAGTTTCGGCCGCTACGACGCCAGCGGCCAGACGCTGGGGCAAAAGCCCTACACCGATTACACCGTCAGCAGTGCCAGCGGTTACCTCGAGGCCATGTTCAACCCGCGCTGGCAGTCACGCCTGGAACTGGGCCACAGCGAGAACCGCGACACCAAGCGTGACACCCTCAGCGACGACTTCAGTGTGTTCAACACCTACCGCGACTCGGTCAACTGGCAGAACGACCTGATCCTGGACGAACACAACAGCCTGATCCTAGGCGGTGACTGGTATGAAGACCGCTTCCACGGCTCCACCGCGTTCAGTGAAAACAGCCGCTGGAACCGCGCGGCCTTTGTGCAGCATCGCTTTCACAGCGAGTGGTTTTCCACGGAACTGGGCCTGCGCCGTGACCAGAATCAACAGTTCGGCGCGCAGAACAGTTGGAGCGGCACGCTGACCTTGCCGATCAACCCCGACAATGATGTGCTGCTGAGCTACAGCGAAGGCTTTCGCGCCCCCACCTTCAACGACCTGTATTACCCCAAGTACGGCAATCCTAACGTGCAGCCCGAAACTTCCAAGAGCTACGAATTGCAGTGGCGCAGCCAGCTCAGTGACAGCACTCACCTGGAAGCCTCGCTTTACCGTACCGACTTGAGCGACGCAATCATCCTCGACAGCACGGGCAAGCCGCAGAATGTGGCGTCGGCGCGTATCAACGGCATGGAAGCGGCGCTCAAGCAGGACCTGTTCGGCTGGCAGGGCAATCTGGGGTTGTCGATTATCGACCCGCGCGACCGTAGCACCGGCCACACCCTGGCCCGGCGCGCACGGCGAACGTTGAGCCTGGACCTGGACCGGCAATTCGATCAACTCGGCCTCGGCGCCAGCTGGCAGGCAATCAGCAGCAGCTATGACGATGCCGACAATGCGCACCGCCTGGGCGGTTATGCGTTGCTGGGGCTGCGCAGCCGTTGGGCGATCAATCGAGAAGTGGCGCTGTCGCTGAAGGTCGACAACCTACTGGACAAGTCCTACGCGCGGGCGCGTTACAGCTATGACGATCCGATGTTTATCAACAATCAGGATTACCGCGAAGAAGGTCGGGTATGGCTGTTCGGTGTGACCTGGACTCCGGAAATCTGAGGCTCCAGTCACAGGTCCGGCGCAATTACCTGGCACAACCGCCCCACCGCCTCCAGCATCTGCCCACTGGGCCGCTCCAGGCCTTTATCGGGCACCTGCCGTACGCGATCGGCCATGGTTGGCCAGGCTTTCCAGGCGTCCATTTGCGCTTGATCGCTGACCAGAATCAGCTCGGGATTGCGCTGCAACACCGACTCGATACTGACTTGCGGCGCCGGCAGTTTGAGGTCGTCGAACACATTGCGTGCGCCGCAGACCGTCAACGCGTCGCTGATGATCTGCCCACCGCCCACGGTGTACAGCGGCGAGTTCCACACCTGGTAAAACACTCGTAAAGGTTCGGCACGTCGGTAGCGCTGACGCAGTTCGGCCAGGCGCTGGCGCAACTGCTCGGCCAATTGCCGGCCGGCGTCGGCACGCCCAAGCCGCTCGGCGATGGCCTGAACCTGGGTGGTGAGTTGTTCGAGATTGTGGGGTTCGGCGACGTACACCGGGATATTCAACCGCTGCAACTGCGCGCGCTGGGCCGGGCCGACGCTGCCGGGCCACAGTAGGATCAGGTCCGGCTTGAGGCTGAGCAGGCGTTCCATGTCCAACTGCCCGTAACGCCCTATGGAAGGCACCTGCGCCAATGCCGCTGGGCGCTCGCCACCGTCGAGCAGGCCCACCAGCAGGTCGGCAGCCCCCAGTTCCATCACGATTTCCGACAGCGACGGCGCCAGGCTGACCACCCGCTCAGCCGCCAGGGCCTGGGCACTCAGCGCCAACACCAGCAGCGCCAGCCAGCGGCGCATCATCCCAACTGACGCGGGATGCGGTAGAGGTAAAACAGCACCATCGTCGACAGCGCCAATAGAAACAACGGCACCGCCTCCAGGCCGACGAACACCGCCAGCGCACCGATCCACGCGGGCAGCGCGGCCACCAGCAGCGCCGTACGGCGACGGGCCGCCAGGGTGATCCAGGCGCCGGGTTCTTCGGCGGTATCGAGGGCTTTGGAGGTGGCGATCAACGCGTGTTTATAGCCGTTGAAGTAGCGCAGGCTGAGGAACATCGAGGCCACACCCGCGATAAAGAACGGCATGGCCAACACCGGCAGCAAGGATTCAGCCTGGCCAAACACCAGGTTGATCACAAACAAGGGCAACAGCGCCAGGGCCAGATACTGCCACCAGTTGACGGACAGCCGACGCTTGACCTGGCCCCGGGTCACGCGCGGTCTACCTCACCCTGATGCTCGTTGCCCATCATGTGGTCGAGCTTGCTGGCCTTGGTCGCCAGGTAGAGCTTGTTGTGCGGGTTTTGCCCCGTGTGCAGCGGCACGCGCTCGGCCACGGTGATGCCCATGTCGGTCAAGGCCTTGACCTTGCGCGGATTGTTGGTCATCAGGCGCAGGGATTTGACCCCCAGGTGCTCAAGCATCGGCAGGCAGATCGCGTAGTCACGCTGATCGGCCGCGAAACCCAGACGTTCGTTGGCTTCCACAGTATCGGCGCCGCCATCCTGCAATTCGTAGGCGCGGATTTTGTTCAGCAGGCCAATGCCGCGGCCTTCCTGACGCAAATACAGCAACACGCCACGACCTTCCCGGGCGATGGCCTGCAGCGCGGCTTCGAGCTGCGAGCCGCAGTCGCAGCGCTGGCTGAACAACGCATCGCCGGTCAGGCACTCAGAGTGCAGACGGCCAAGCACGGGTTCGCCATCGGCGATGTCGCCCAGGCTGAGCACAACGTGCTCGCGCCCGGTGGCTTCTTCAAGAAAGCCGCTCATGGTGAACGTGGCAAAAGGGGTAGGCAGCTTGGAAGCGGCGACGAAAACGACGGGCACCGTGTGCTCCTGATTTCAGATTTCACAGAGGCGGCATTGTAACAGCAGGTTCTGACAGACGCTTAAGCTGAATGATCGCTGATAAAGATCAATCGGTTCGATTGGCCTTCAACTCGGTTCTATGCAGGTCAGAATGGATAGGGCTGTTTCCAATGCTGGAAAATCGGTTTGAGTTCGCCGCTTTTCACCAGCACATCCATACGCCGATCAAACACGTTCCGCAGGCCCCGCCCCTGCTCGGTATCGGCAAAACCCACGTAAAGCGGTAGTTGGGTCAGATGGGTCAACTGAAAGATCGACGGGTCTTGCGCCTGATTGAGGACTTCCTGTGCCTCGGTAAAGGCATCGATGTAGAAGTCAGCTCGTCCGTGCTGCAGCATCGGCAAAATACCGTCGCGCCGACGTATCTGGTTAAAACGTCGTACATTCGGCAAGTAGGCCTCGTATTTGTAGCCATGCACCCAGGCCAGGCGATACTCCCCCAGCGTGGCCAGGCTCGGCGCCTTGGACGTGGCCAGGCCGAGGGCGTAAATGGGATCGGAATCGTAGTGCCAGCGGGGATACAGCACATCCTCGACTTCGTCACGGTACGAACCGACCCAGCCGTCCACCTCGCCGCGCTGGGCCAAGCCAACCGCTCGGGTGTAGGGCTCGGTGCGGGTTTGAACAGTGAATCCCGCCGGCTCGAATACCTTGCGCATCACGTCCCAGGCCAGGCCGCTGCCGTCGGCATTGGTGTAGCCGTCCCACGCCTCACTGGCCAGCGTAACCTTGGCAGGTGACACGGGAGTCTCCTGCGCCTGCAACAGCGTCGCGGCGGAGCACAGCAGTGTCAGCAACCAGCGGCGTGCACCCATGGGGGCGACCTCCTACAGAGCCTTGCATCAGGGATTACGCTATTGAGGGTAGCCTAGGCCACCGCTTCAGGGTGCATCGCGAAAATGTTGGTAGCCACGCACGGCGGGTGTGATGTCCTGGCCATTGGCGTCAAGCAGTGTCACGCCCTGGCCTGCCTCGACCCGGCCGATCACATGAATCGGCCAGCCGTCGCCCAGCAACGGCGCCAGCTGCGCGGGCGGCAGGGTAAAGGCCAGCACATAGTCGTCGCCACCGCTCAGGGCGGCCACCCGCGCCTGCTCGTCACCAACGAATGCCAAAAGAGCTTTGGACAATGGCAGCGCCTGCCGCTCAATGACCAGGCTGACAGCCGAGGCTTTGGCGATATGCCCACAATCGGCCAATAGCCCATCGGAAATATCCATCGCCGCTGTGGCCTTGCCGCGCAGCGCCAATCCCAGTGCCAGTTGCGGTTGCGGCGACCAGTAATGGGCCAATAACGGCTCGGCGACGGCCGCCTCGGCGCTGCGCTGGCCTAGCACCAGCGGCAAGGCGCCTGCGGCGTTGCCCAGTTCGCCGCCCACGCACAGCCAATCACCTGGCTGCGCGCCGCTACGGGTCAGGGCCTGCCCCGCCGGGACACGGCCGAACACGGTCATGGTCAGGCTCAGCGGCCCGCGCGTGGTATCGCCCCCCACCAGGCCCACGCCGCAGCGTTGCGCCATGGCGTTCAACCCCTGGGCATAGCGTTGCAGCCAATCGGCGTCGACGCTCGGCGTAGTGAGTGCAAGGGTAAATGCGAGGGGGTGGGCGCCCATGGCGGCCAGATCGCTCACCGCCACGGCCAACGAGCGCTGGCCGAGCAGGAACGGATCGCAGGGGTCGGCAAAATGCACGCCGGCCACCAGAGTATCGGTGGAGATTGCCAGTTGCTCCCCAGGGGGCAGCGCCAGCAAGGCGCAGTCGTCGCCGATCCCCAGGGCAATACCTTCACCGCCCTGCGCACAAGGCGCGGCGGCGAAGTATTTGCGGATCAGCTCAAACTCACCCATCGAGAACTCAAGCGCGGATCAGCGCTTGTGTTCCTTCACTTCGGCTTCGCGCAGGCGCGGAGCCAGCTTATCGAGCACGCCGTTGACGAACTTGTGGCCGTCGGTCGAACCGTAGACTTTCGCCAGCTCGATGCCTTCGTTGATCACCACGCGGTACGGTACGTCGACGCGCTTGAGCAGTTCCCAGGTGGACAGGCGCATTACGCACAGTTCTACCGGGTCCAGTTCCTCGATGGTCAGGTCCAGGCAAGGTGCCAGGGCCGTGTCGATCTCGGTCAAGCTGGCGTGAACGCCGTGCAGGATGTCGTGGAAATAGCTTTGATCGGCGAAGGTAAAGTCGTTATCGACGCGAAACTGCGCTTCGATTTCGTTCAGCGAAGCACCTGCCAGATGACGCTGATACAGCGCCTGGGTCGCAAGTTGACGCGCCTTGCGACGCTTCTCGCTCTTGGACGGCTTGCCGGCATCCGCAGGGCGTGGGTCCTGAGGGTTGAACTGATCGCTCTCGTCGGAAATCACTTGGCCTCCAACTGCGACAGCAGGCTGACCATTTCCAGGGCGGACAGGGCAGCTTCGGCACCTTTGTTACCGGCCTTGGTGCCGGAACGCTCGATGGCTTGTTCGATGGAATCCACGGTCAGCACGCCGAACGCAACCGGCACGCCGAACTCCATGGACACCTGGGCCAGGCCCTTGGTGCATTCGCCGGCCACGTATTCGAAGTGCGGCGTGCCGCCCCGAATGACCGCGCCCAGGGCGATGATTGCAGCGTATTCGGCCTGTTGGGCCACTTTTTGCGCAACCAGCGGAATTTCGAAGGCGCCAGGGGCGCGGATGATCGTGATATCGCTCTCGCTCACACCGTGGCGAACCAGGGCGTCCACGGCACCGCTTACCAGGCTTTCAACCACGAAGCTGTTGAAGCGGCCAAC